>WNGG01001165.1_pt1 | contig 29531 bp, 27 predicted proteins | sample 5400661 | NCBI WGS metagenome assembly WNGG01 (sample SAMN13153372, study PRJNA577476) | soil metagenome | isolation source: 100 cm soil or saprolite under Garry oak tree replicate 1 | place: USA:California | collected 2016-06-15
GCCGGATGCGGACTTCTCATCCTCGGCCATCGGCGTAATCCTTTCCGGGAAGCCCGCAGCAGCCGCTGCCACCACCAGATCATTCCCGCCCAGCCGCAGGTAACGCCCGCGATGCCCGCCCAATACCCGGTCATGCCGCGGACAGTCCAGATCTGCCGGAGGGCACGTGTCTTGAAAGCGCCCTGCCTGCGCTGCAGCTCGTCCTTTGGGGGTGTGGCGGCCATCGGACGCCGGGCTTCGACGCGGACGCCCCACGCCGGTTTGCTCCCGGCCAGAATGCGGCATGGATCCCGGCTACTGCATCGACGTCCCGCCTGGCTTCGACGACTCCGACGAGGACGCCCAGGTCCACCCGATGGCCTGCCGGCTGTTCTCTGCCCACGCCACCGCAGAGGTGTTCGCGAAGGCCCAGCAGCGGGTGAGCGAGCACAACGTGTTCCTAGTCGACGTCTCGTGGACCTGGGCGCACGACGAGCCGGAGCCGTTCACCCTGGCCGTCTACTTCACCTTCGAGCGCGACCCCGAGGCGGAGGATGAGCCTGCCGTGGCGTGACCGCACGGTTCACCCATTGGGCGACGGCCGCGTAACCTGTCGAGCATCCTGTCATGCCGCATGCCGCATGCCGGGTGGGAGTGGAGGGGTGTCTTCCTCGCTGGCGGGCTGCCTGGTCCTGGTTAATGCGCGGGCCTGCCGGGCGAGGCGGCGAGGAGCGCGGATCTCAGCCCGGCCAGATGGCAGGCCGGCCTTACGGAACCAGGTTTGCGGATTGGCGATGGGACCCCAGCAGGCATCGTTGTCCGCGATCGCGGTGAGGAACTGGCGCTGGCCGGGGGAAAGCTCACCAGGCGCCGGATAGCCGTGCGGGAACGCCCGGACCAGCAGCGGTCCCCAGTCCCGGTCAACGGTGAAGGAGCTGGCTACCCTGGCGATGGCGAGAGCCTCCTCCGCCACCTGGCTGAAACTGGCAGTCCGGCGGAGCAGCGCGGCGACCAGAGCGAACCGCAGCCTGCCGTCGAACTGCGGCGGGTTCTCGCCGAGCCAGGAGTCGGCGGGTAAGCGGATCGCGCAGGGCTGACCTGATCTCCTCGAGCGCGGGCGGATCGCCATCGAGGACCGGCGCGAGCGCGGCACAGGCGCGCACCCCCCGGATGCTCATCGGCGAGGAGGGACACCGGCGGGATGGCCCACGCCCCCATGGCCAGGGCAACCGTGGTGCGTTCCCGCGGCGCCGCGGCCGGAAGCGACTGAAGCAGCACGCTGGCCATCTCACCGCGCCGGCCCGACAAGCCGGGCGCCAGTAGCAGATATGACACCGCGCCGATCGCGGCTTGGCGCACAGCGGGGTGAGCATCTGCCAGGAACGGCTCGGCGCGGGAACTCAGGCCGACCCGCGCTGACCGGCACGCGTGAACCGCCTCGCCGGCTTCACCGCCGTCCGCCTCGCCGTATGCGGCGGCCTCGGCCACAAGGCCCAGCCATTCCAGCAGCGCCGCCCGCACTGGCTGCCGCCGGTCATCCCAGGGCAAGGCACTCTGGCAGGACACGAGCGTGCGCGGGTCGTCCAGGATGCCCGCGACGAACAGCGCGGCCGGGGCTGTCGCAGAGTAGATCGTGCCCTAATGCAAGATCGCCGCATCCAGGTAGGCCAGCGCCTCACCGCACTGCTCCGCGTCCCCGCTCAGCAGCATCACCAGGTGAGCAGGCGCATCGGCGGCCGGCCCGTAAGCGTGTTCCAGGCTTTCCCAGTCAGTGCCGTCCAGGACCGCACGGGGCGAGAGCACCGTCCGATTGTGCGCAGCACCAGGCCACCTATCAAGACCCTGCCTTCGCGCTGTCATCCGCTCAGGCCGCATCGAGCGCCTTCTCGGAGATGGCGAGCGTCCGCAGTGTCAAGGGCATGATGAGCTTCACCGACCTGGCCTTAGTGCCCTCCGATCCTCTGGCGCCGTTCACCGGCCGGCTGCCGCTGGCAACGGCTGCCTACCTCGCCCGCTTCAAGGGCTCCCGCGCGAGCACACCGAACCCGGCCTCCGCAGCTACCTTGCCTGGTGCGCTGAGCGCGGCCTGGACTCGCTGGCCGCCCAAAGACCACACCTGGACCTACCCGGCCGTAACCGAGAACCGCCGGGACACGGTCGAGGGCTTGAACCGGCGGATCTCCTGAGGGCACCGCCTGCGCTCCTGCCAGGGCGGCCGCGAGCAGCGGGGTGAGCCCGGCCCAGGCGCGGCGGCAATGGCGGCGCGGTGCGCTGTAAGCGGGCGGAAAGGTCCCGCTTTCTAGCTTGGCGTTATGAGCATGGCGCTGATCAATCATCTTCTGCAGTCCTACGGGTACCTGGCGGTGTTCGTGTTCGTCGCGCTGGAAAGCATGGGGGTGCCCGTGCCCGGGGAGACGGCGCTGATCGCCGCGGCGCTTTACGCCGGCTCGGCGCACCAGCTCAATGTCGGCCTGATTGCGCTCGTCGCGGCGGTCGCGGCCATCGCCGGTGACAACGGCGGTTATTGGCTGGGCCAGCACGGCGGCACGAGGCTGGTCCGCCGCTACGGCCACTGGGTGCGGCTGGACGCCCGGAACCTGAAGGTCGGGCGGTACCTGTTCGCCCGCCACGGTGGCAAGGTGGTGTTCTTCGGACGGTTCATCACCGTCCTGCGCACCTATGCCGCGTTCTTGGCCGGCCTGAACGGGATGCGGCGCTCCCGCTTCCTGGTGGCCAACGCCGCCGCCGGGGTGCTATGGGCAGCCGGGTGCTCCTTCGGGGCGTACGCGCTGGGCAGTGCCGCGACCCAGGTGGGAACCGCCGTCACGATCGCCGGGCTGGCGGTCGCCGGCGCGCTGATCATCGCCGGTGCCCTGGTCAAGCGGAAGGTCATGCGCCGGCTCGAGGAGTGCGCCGAGGCTGCCTTCCCGGACCCGCCGCGGATCGATCCGGCCAGCGAGCGGGCCGCGGCGCGCTGACCGGCCCTTACCCGTAACCGAGATACCGGAGGAATGGCCATGAACAGCGCATTTCCTGGCAAGACGTGTACGACGCCGCCCTGCGAGGCGGCCGCCGGCCAAGTGGCTGGCGAGGCGGCCGGGAGGGCCTGGTTTACCGCCCTATGGGTCAAGCTCGCCGACCTGGCCCCGTTCACCGCCGAGATCGTGCCGGTGATCTTCGGGTTTCCGGCGTCCTGACCGCGCACATGGCGATCGGGATGGCCCTGATTCCCGCCGTCCTGCCGAAGGTCGGCAGTGCCGGCTGGCGCTTCGTGCGGCACGACCGCAGGGACCGCGTCTGCGTCCGGCGCGGGGTGCTCCCGGCCTGTCTGCGGATCCTGGGCACGGTGCTGATCGCGGGCACGGTGCTGATCGCGGGCACGGTGGTCCTGGTGGCCAGCGGGATGCTCGCCTTCGCCGGGCCGTACTGGCTGTACGGCGCCGCGCTCACCATGCACAAGAGGATCTTCTCCCCCTGGCTGCTGATCTTTATCGCGCCCGCGGCGTCCTGTTTCGCCGCGGCCATGCGGCTGGCCCCGGCGGACCTGCTCGCGCGGTCGCGGGCCCCGCTGGCCGGGGTCAGGGGCCGCCCGTACGTGCTCGTGGCCGTAGCCGTCCTCGCCGCTCCCGCCGGGGACTACCTCCACCTGTATCCGCCGCGCTACTGGCGGGCCGGGGGATCATAGATCATGCGCGTGCTGGTGGTCGAGGACGAGCGGGACACCGCCGAGGCCCTGGCGTGGGGGCTGGCGGCCGAGGGCTATGTCGTCGACGTGGCCGGCAACGGCGTCGACGGGCTGTGGAAGGCGACCGAGAACGCCTACGACGTCATCGTCCTGGACGTGATGCTGCCCGGCCTGGACGGCTACCAGGTGGCCAGGCGGCTGCGCGAGGCGGGCCGCTGGACGCCGATCTTGATGCTCACCGCGATGGACGACGACCTGGACCACGCCGAGGGCCTGGACAGCGGGGCGGATGATTACCTGCCCAAGCCGTTCTCCTACCCGGTCCTGCTCGCGCACCTGCGCTCGCTGACCCGCCGGACGCTGGGCGCCCGGCCGGCGGTGCTGGCCGCGGCCGGCCTGGCGCTGGATCCGGCGGGACGCACCGCCACCAGGGACGGCGCCCCGCTGGACCTGACCGGCCGGGAGGTCGCGGTGCTGGAGTACCTGCTGCGGCACAAGGGACGTGTGGTGTCCAAGGCCGAGCTGCTCGAGCACTGCTGGGATGTCAACTTCGACGGCGAGCCGGCCGTGGCGGAGGTCCTGATGCACCGGCTGCGCCGCAAGATCGAGGGGCCCGGCCGGCCGCCGGTGATCGAGACCGTCCGCGGCGAGGGCTACGTCATCCGGGACGGCGCGACGTGACCGCGGCCCCCGGCCGCGTGACCGCACAGCCCAGCGGCTGGAGGCGCCTGGTACGCCTGGGCGCCCCCGGCACGGTGCGCACCCGGGTCACCGCAGTGGCCGGCCTCGCGCTCACCGCGGCCGTGGTGCTGGGACTGGTGGTGATGTACCGGCTGCAGCTGAACTCCGCCGACCGCACGATACAAGGCCAGCTGCGCACCTACGCCACCCAGATCGAGCAGTCCGCGGCCGGCGGCACGCTTCCCCGGACGCTGCCTGCCTCGGTCCTCGACCCGACCGCCCAGGCGCAGGTGCTGGCCTCGGATGGCACCGTGCTGGCCGCCACGCGGAACCTGGCCGGCCGGCCCGTGCTCTACACGCTCGCGCCGGGCTCCGCCACGCCGGTCCGGCAGCGGGCCGCCGACCGCGTCCTGCCCAGCGATCTGTCCGTCTACGGCGAGCACGTCACGGCCGGCGGCCAGCTGGTCACCATCATCACCACGACGCGCACCTACCTGCGCAGCCAGGTCAACCAGACGTTCGCCCGGCTGCTGGTGATCGGCGTGCCGTTCCTGCTGGTGCTGGCCGGCGGCACAGTGTGGCTGGTGGTCGGGCGCGCGCTGCGGCCGGTGGAGCAGCTCCGCGGCGCCGTCACCGCGATCACCCTCGCCGACCTGTCGCAGCGGGTGCCGGAGCCCGGCACCGACGACGAGATCGGCCGCCTGGCCCGTACGATGAACGACATGCTGGCCCGGCTGGATGACTCGGCGGCCCGGCAGCGCCGCTTTGCCGCCGACGCCTCGCACGAGCTGCGCAGCCCGCTAACCGCTATCCGCGCCGGGCTGGAGGTGGGCCTGTCCCACCCGGACCGTGCGCCGTGGCCGGAAATCGCGCGCCGGGCCGTGCGGCAATCGCAGCGCCTGGAACACCTCATCGCCGAGCTTCTGGCGCTGGCCAAGGCCGACGCGCAGCAACTCGCCGCGCACCGCCAGCCGGTGGACCTGGCCGCGCTGCTGGCCGACCTCCGCGACGCCACCCCGGCGCCGGGCATCAGCATCGACCTCTCCGTTTCCGCCGGGACGGCCACGGCCGGGAACCAGGAGGACCTGTCGCGGATGTTCCGCAACCTGCTGGACAACGCGGTCCGGTACGCCCGCCACCGGGTGCTGATCACCGCCGCCGCCGGGCCGGACCGCCTCGTCGTCGAGATCGCCGACGACGGCCCCGGCATCCCGGCCGAAGAACGGGAGCGGGTATTCGGCCGGTTCGTCCGGCTGGACGCCAGCCGGGAGCAGGCCAGCAGGTCGGCGGGCCTCGGGCTAGCCATCGCCCGGGAGATCGCGGCCGCGCACGGCGCCACCATCGTGCTCACCGAGGCCCCGGGCGGCGGAACCCGCGCCGTCGTGACCATGGGCGGCACGGTGGGCGCGGGAGGAGAAACCACGCTCCGTTCGGTATAGAGATCTGGGCAAAACGAACGAATCGCGGTTCCCGCACCTCCGGTGAGCCGCATCTGTACCGCGGTGGTCGGCATCTCGGCATCTCGGCATCCGGGGTCCCGTCCTGGTTGGCGGATCCGTCGGTGAACTCAAGCGACCTGGGAGGGGTGACCGACCTCACGCGCCACCAGCCGCGAGACTTCTCGCCCCCTGGACCGGTCATGACGTAGATGACCTCACCGCCGGCAGCCAGGTCATGCTTCTCCACGGTCGCCGGGTGGGTCGGTGGCCCCCACCAGCGCTCCAGCTGACGAGGATCGGCCCACAACTGCCACACCCGCTCGATCGGGGCGTCGAAGTCGGCCACCAGGATGAGGCTCAGGCTGTCGAAGTCCTTCACGACGCTGATGACGCTCATCTGCCGTGCCCCGTAGACGGCTTGCTCTTTTCAGCCAGCGGAACCTGTGCGAGCAAATCGGCCATCCGGTCCACACGCCCGCGCCAGGTTGTCTCGAGCTCGTCGAGGACCCGCCGCGCCCTGCTCACCACGTCGGGGGCGGTGCGCACCAGCTGCTCCCGCCCCCGGCGCTCCTTGGTGACCAAGCCGGCCCGCTCCAGCACCGCGACGTGTTAGCGCGGCGCAGGTGCCCCTTCGGAACCGAGCAGCTAAGGCCGACGAGGGTGTTCGTCTGCCTTACTGTCCGGTTCGCTGGTAGACGAAGACTCATCCGGCAAGCGGAGGTGCTTCCAGGTGGCGTACAGGCCGCCGAGCGCCGCACAGATAGTGGCGAGAGAGCCCGCAGTTGTGTGCCCGATGGCTATTAGGATCCCGCCGAGAGAGAGAACACCGAGGAAGGCGATCAGATCGATCCAGGGGCTTGAAGTGCGGGGTTGGGGAGCCGGCTTGCCGGAGCGCGGAAGCCGTGGAAACTTAGACATGGATCTTCACCACTGATGGTCCGGGCGGGCGCCGCTCTTCGATCTCTGTCCGGGAGCCAAGGGCGGCGCTTCGCTTGTCTTCTACCTTCTCTGTTGACTTCGTAGTGCTGTTGTCACCCTGTGAGTCCGTTGCGCCATGGGCTGCACGGCGCGGCGGCCTTACATCACATGCGGAACGGAGGCCATCGGGCAACTATGGTCATTGCTCACCAGCATGTATCCATCCCGCTACGTAGCGTTATTTCCCTTCTTCTGTGTTTTCATGCGTTCCGGCGAGAATCTTTTTGAGCTTCTTAGACCTCAACGAGAAGACCGGGGAAAGTATCAATTATCTATGCGATGAAATGTTTACTGCATGCCGCTAAGGAAATTTATAGGCCTTGTGCATTGCAAGGCTGTGCGCAACTTGCACCGGCCGCGTATAGCCTGAATCAATTAAGCAGGAATAACCTAAGGCACGCATCATCGATCCTAGATACCCGCTTGCACTTCATACCTGTCGTGAGCTATCAGGAACACCGAAGGCCCAATGAACTCGGTTTCCGAATTTCCTTGCCGCGCATTCGATAAGGATGGCATGAGTGCTGGTATAGACTCGGCAGGGAACGACCGTGATAGCGGATATGCGGATAGGCCGCTACCCGCAGGGCGGCGGCCTCTCCGCTAAACAGATCAGCCCTTCGAGGACGGCGAAGTCCGGAGTTCTGCTAGAAAGGCGCCCCAGGCTTCTGGTTCGAAGCGCAGCACGACCCCTGCTGCCGCCTGGCTGTCGCGGACACCGATGCAGCCACCTGCGAGGCGGGCAGTCTCGACGCACTGCCCATTGCTCATGCTGTAGGAGCTCTTCCGCCAGCACTCGCCGGGATTACACTCATCCGCATTGTCCCCTGCTGGGGTTCTATTGCCCATTTATACCCCTTCGGTCCAGTTGCAAATAAGCTGTGACTTTTCGTAATAATCTGATCACCACCACCGTGAGTGGCACAGCTAGTTTTTATTCCACACTTGCCCGGAGGTTGTCAAGATCTGTTCTCGACTCTCCTCAGGAGAGAGGGATTCCTCGGCGAGATGGTCGAAAGCGAGCCTGAACTGGTGAGTGTCGGTATCGCCGTCAACATACAACTGGTTGACAAGGTGCTCCAGACCGACTACGTCGTGCAGCACAGTCTCATGAGCTTTGCCGAACCGGAAAATGGAAAACGAGTCCACCGCGAGCCCATGATTTCTCTTGAGAGGCAGTATCTGAATCGTGACGTTCGGCAACTCGGAGAGCTCTACTAGCCGCTGAAGTTGTGCACGCATCACCGATCTGTCGCCGCGCTGCCGGTGCAGGACAGACTCATCGAGGAGCGCCACATATTCCAGAGGCTCATCGCGAGTCAGAAGCTGCTGGCGGATGAGGCGGGTCTGCAGGCGTCGCTCGATTGCTCTGGGAGAGATGGTCGCCACCTCTTGGTAGCCAGCCAGGACCTCTCGCGCGTACCGCTCGATCTGCAGGAGCCCGGGAACCACATTAATCTGCCATTCCAGGATGGACGTGGCCTCAGCTTCCAGGCCGATATACTCCAGATGCCCTTCGGTCAAGATGTCGGAGTATGCCTCCCACCAGCCTTTGTGGGTGGCCTCCTCGGCGAGCGCCAGCAACTGCTCGCGGTGGCTGTCCTGGACTCCGTAGAATTCCAGGAGCCTCGCGACATCATTGGGCTTGAGGCCGCCCTGCGCTAGTTCGTAGCGGCTGATCTTGGCCTTCGACCAGCCGAGGACGTTCCCGACGTCCTCGGCAGTCTTTCCCGTGCTGGTGCGGAGACGGCGAAGCTCGGCGGCAAGACGCCGCCGCCGGACCGTTGGGCTGCCGGGAGTGGGCATCTAAGTACTCCGTTGCTTGGGTGAATCGCGTGACAAGTGTGCCATATGGGAACTGTCGGCGGGAGATATGTCAAGCTTCTCTAAAAGATTTTCGCCTCGACTCTTGACGAGAGTCTCAGGAGGTCAGCGCCCTGGCAAGTGTCCGTCGCCGCGAGAACCTCCAGTACCGTTCCGAGCGGGACCGCCGGGTCACAGGCGACGATTTCGCCAGCCCGTTCGGTATCAGGGGTTTCGGGGGTGACGTCGAAGTCGGGCCGCAGCACGAACCGGATGCCGGGTACCTCCCGGGCCGGGGGCCGGGCCAGCGCGGCCACCAGCCTCGATGAGGCGTAAAACGGCGAGGCCGGGGCGGAGGTATCCGGGTCATCGCGCGCCCCGGACCTGCGGGACCGGGCCGGGCACGTCAGGCGGCCACGGCACCGCCCGGGCGGCCGGCCGCCGGGGGTCGCCGCTGGCTACAGGCGAAAGCACCTGTCCTGCAGCGCAGTGATCGTCCAGGATCTCTCCAGCGCGGCGCATCCGGCCATCGGCCTCAGGGCGTACGGCAGGCCTTCAAGGTCGGCTGAGGCGCACAGCAGCCCGGCGACCTGCGCCGCCGCTTGCGGTGCCGGGCCGCCGACCGCGAAGCGGACCTCAGCGAGCTCGCCGAGCCGGCCGCCAGTGACGGGTCCGGCGAGCACCAGCCAGGCAAAAGGCCCGGACCATACGGACAGCAGCCCGCGCCGACCGCGCCGTCGACGTCCGGGTCCTGGAACAGCTCACCGCCGCGCTGGGCGGCTGGATCACCCCGGCCCGGCTGGCCGCCGCCGCGCAAGCCGCGCTCGGCCATCCCGTCCGGGCTGCTCAGTCCCCAGGAAGAAGCCATGATCGGCGGGAACCTGTTCCCGGCTTCTTACCGGCAGCAGATCGACCCGAACCTGGTCCGCCTCGATGCGTTCCTGGCCGACCTGGCCCGGTACGCCGGGCACACCCCGCCCGGCCCGCCTCCCGCACCGGCCTGGTACACCCTGCCTGGCCCTGGACGCCGGGGCTTCACCCGCAGCGACACCGAAGGGATACGGCGACAGCGACACCTCCTCCAGCAGCTGGCAGGAATTCCACCTCGGCCCCGGCAGCCGAACGCGTGGCACCACCACCTCACGGAACTGGACTGCCGGGCAGTCATGGGCCGACGGCACCAGCTGGAGCGACGCCACCGCCACCCAGCGGGTCTACGAATACGCCGTCGAGCCCGCGGTCCTGCAGAACCTCCCCGACCACGCCCTGCTCCTCGCCGCGCGCGGCCCGGCCGGCCCGCACCTGCAGGCAGTCGAATGCGATCCCGCGATCGCCACCCTGCCCAGTGTCAGCACCCGCGTCCAGGTGCCGGTCCCCCGGGCCGGCGCTGCCCGCTAGGGCAAGCAGCGCCGGCAGGTTGGTCAGGATCACCCGTTCGGCAGTCCAAAGACCCTCACCTGCCCAGGACGCCGCAGTCGGCGGCACCGCGCCGGCCACCGGGCCGCCATCGCACCTAATCTCTCCCGGGAGGCATCGCCAAGAGCCTCGAGCGCCTTCACGTCACTACTCGGTCTGCCCGGCAGGCCAGCGTCACTCACCCGGTGCTCCTGTCCGGCCAGACCCGGTGCATCGCGTCCTTCCCGACGGTGGTGACCTCGCCGCCTGCCATCGTGCCCCGGCACCGGATCCCGGGGAAGATGACAAACACAGACACCGGCGGACAGTACGGTTTATGGCCGTTTCCGGCGTGTCCTCGCGGCCCCGCTTCCTGATAGCACAGCTTCGTCGCCCAGGTTTGCTGCTCCGCTTGCTGAAATCCTGCTGCCATGTCCGATCGATCACGCCGACAGCATGGCCGAGTCGATCTAGGCGCGGATCCGCCTGGCTGAGTCACTGGCGTCATGCGCACGCTACCGATCTGCGCGGCTGTGGCGTCAGACTGATCGCTGCCTGAGCCAGTCCAGTGCTGCCTGCGCGACCTCGCGCCAGCCGTGGTCGATCGTCAGCGAGTGGCCGCGGTCGGGGAACTCGATGAAGTCGGTGATGGCCGGTGACTTGTGGTAGAGCTTGCGGGTCGACGTCGTGATGGCCGCCGGCACGGTGTGATCGTTGCCCCCGGCCGTGAGCAGTAGCGGCCCGCGGGTCTTGTTTGCGGTATTCACCTTCGCTGGCGATCGCGGGGTGAAGTTGGCCAGGGCGGCTTCGAACAGTGGCTTGCCCGGCGAGGGCACGCTCCAGCGGTCGTACAGCTCAGCTGACTCCTGCTCGGGAAGCACGTTCCCGAAGCCGTACCGGAACTGTTCCGGGGTGAGTGATATCGCCAGGTTGCGGTTGGCTGGCTTGCGCAGCGCGATCGAGGCGACTTTCAGCGCGGAAACAGGCAGGTTAAGCACGCCCTTGATGGGCGCAGCGTCGATCGCCACTGCGGCAGCGGCCAGGTCCTGGCCGAGCAGCCGCTGCGCGATGAGGCCGCCGAAGGAGTGGCCGATGACGACCGGAGGGGCCTCAAGCCCGCGGATGATCCGGGCGTAGTGGCCGACCACATCGTCGATGCCCTTGCCCGCCACCCGGCTGGGGTCGCGGCGGCTCTCCTCCACCGTGTCCAGGTCACCTGGCCAGCCCGGTGCTACCGGTGCGTAACCCGCCTCCTGGAACAGTTCTAGCCACGGGCCCCACGAGCTGGCATGCAGCCATAGGCCATGAACAAATACCGCGGGCCTGCCTGGTTGTGTCATTTCGCGCTCTTCTCCTCAGCGTGGCCGCGATGTCCGCAGAGCTGGTACCTAACAAGCAGTTCTACTCCATCCGCCCCGATCGTCAACGAGCCCTGCGACAGCCCGGTGCGCGGACAAGGCAGCAGCGAGTCCGGGCGGCTCGACGATAACGTCGGGGAACCGCCGCGCCGGGCACCTATCCTCTTGACGACGGAGCGTGCACTCGACGATGAGCAGGCGAAACGCGCATCGCAGAAGCAGACGTTCCACACGGAGGGCGGCGATGCAGCTGGCCTGGCCGCCAGGCATCATCGATGCGGATCCAGCAGGGTGATCGACAGGTCCGGGCTCTCGACGTGTGCGTTGTGGCCCAGGCCTGGGAGCGTGACCGCGGGGACGCCCAGCTGGGCAAGTTGCCGGTCAGTATTCATCGCGTCGTGCTCGCCGCGGGCCAGGGTCACCGGGGCCCGGGATCGTGCCAGCAATTGCGTCATGTCGGGCGCCCCGACGGCGAACGCGCCCGGATCCATGGCCAGCCGCCATCGCCCGTGCTCCTCCCGCAGGCCCGCATCCACGGCCGGGTCGGCGGCGGCCAGCAGGCCAGCCAGACCCGAGATGCGCAGGTAGCGGGCGGCAGCCTCATCGCGCGAGGCGAACCAGACCGGCGGGCGGTGCGCCGCGGCGCGCGCACGGTCCAGATCCTCCCCGGTCCAGGCGACCTTGATCCCCAGGCCGATGACCGCCTGCGCCGATATGGTGAACTCGCCGCTGGCCAGGGCCAGGCCGACGACACCGCCCAGCGAATGTCCCAGCACGACGGTGCGGACACCGTCGCCGGCGATACCGGCGACTGCGGCGGCCAGAGTGCCGAACGTGTAGCTCGCTAGCGGCCGCGAGCCGCCATGACCAGGCAGGTCCGGCGCCAGCCAGCGCCCCGGCCACCGCCGGGCGAGCAACGGCCGCCACCCCTCCCACACGTCGCCGGTAGCGCCCAGGCCGTGCAACAGCAGCAGAACCGGCTCCCCGCTGCCGCCCTGGTGAACCCGCAGTCCAGCTTCCACATCCCGCAGTCTGCCACGGCGCATCCGCAGGCCAGGCCACCCGTACGGGCACGCCGGACATCGATCGCGAGCCGCCGGCCCGGATCGCCCGCACCGGACCTGCCCGCAGGCACCGCGACCGACCGCCGCCGCCGACAAGGCCACGCCAGTGGCCCCCGCTTACCAATGACCCCTCATCGCGGCAACTGAGGACGTTCACCCACAGTGCGGCCGGGAATTATGCGCCCTCGCATGCGTTAACATGAGAGGCACCCAAGAACCGAGCCGGTCGTCCGACGACGACTTTTCCCTGTGCTGTGGTCACCAGCCCACCCACCGGCGGCTCCCGGGTCCGTGTGAGACGCTTGCCGGGGCTCGCTGCGTCGATCCTTGGAGATCCGCAAGCCGGCTCGGCGTTCGAAGCGCAGGCCCTGTGCCCGGGACGTTCCTCGCCCGGCCGCGGGACTGTGCGGCATGCTGCCGTGGCCACCGTGCCCCGGCATTCCAGAGGAGAAGTCTGTGGCTCGACCAGGCCAGCGCCAGACGGGCGCTCGCCGTACCGCCCCGCGGAAGCAGCGGCGCGTCCACCACCGCGGCGACGTCGTCTCGGTGCTCGCCCGAACTGTGCGTGAGGTCGAGGCGGCTGCCCGGCACGGCCGCGTGACGCCTGCCGTGCGTACGAAGTTCCAGGCCGTCGCCCTGCTGCTGCGGGACGAGCGCGCACGCGTCCGGGCGGCGGCCGGAAGCGACGGTCATCGGGCCGAGCAGCTCAAGCGCCTGGACGGCATCGCGGCCATCCTCGCGACGACCGCCGTCCAGGACGCTGGGCTACTGGCGCTGCTCGCCGAGGGCTGCGGCGTCTCCGACGCGGCCCGGTCGCTTAAGCGGGAGATGCTGCGGGACCTCGGCATCGCGCCGGCGCCCGAAGAGATCGCGCCGACGCAGACCGCTACAGCTTCCGCCGGCCCGGAGCGGCGGGTCGTGCCGCAGTCGGTGATCTCCCGGCAGCTGGCGAACCCCTTTCTCGCCCCCGACTTCTCCGCCGTTCCGCAGCTCACCTCCCGTCCGCGCCGCCTGGCCGACTGGGAACTGCTTGGTCCGCTGCTGAGTTCCTTCGAGCGTGCCGGCGGGGGGACCCCGGCGTGCATGGCGCTCCCGGCGCCGACGGCACGGTTCACCCCGGCGGGCCTGGAACTGATGCCGTACCAGGGGCAGCTGGTCGCCGCGGCCGCTGCCGGTCACCGGACGTTCCTGCTCGCTGATGAGCCGGGTCTGGGCAAGACGGCCCAGGCGCTGCTCGCCGCGGAGGCAGCGAACGCCTACCCGCTGCTCGTCGTCGTGCCGAACGTCGTCAAGACCAACTGGGCCCGTGAGGCGGCCCGCTGGACTCCCCGCCGCCCGGCCACCGTGGTGCAGGGCGACGGCGAGGCTGTCGACGGCTTCGCCGATATCGTCGTGCTCAACTACGAGGTTCTCGACCGTCACGTGGGCTGGCTCAGCGACTTCGGCTTCCGCGGCATGGTCGTGGACGAGGCCCACTTCATCAAGAACAAGACCTCGCAGCGCTCGCAGCACGTCCTCGCGCTCTCCGACCGCATCCGGTCCCGTACGGACCAGCCCCTGCTGATGGCGCTGACCGGCACCCCGCTGATCAACGACATCGAGGACTTTCGGGCGATCTGGCAGTTCCTCGGCTGGATCGACGACAGCAAGCCCCTCGACGGGCTAATGGACGCGCTTGAGGACACCGGCCTGACGCCCGCCGACCGGGGCTTCCACGCCGCGGCGCGCCAGTGCGTGATCGACCTCGGCATCGTGCGCCGCCGCAAGCTCGACGTGGCCGCCGACATCCCCGCCCGCCGTATCGCCGACCTCCCCGTTGAGCTGAACGAACGGGCCGGCCGGTCGATCCGGGCGGCAGAACGGGACCTCGCCGGCCGGATGGTGGCGCGGTACGAGACCGCGCTCGCGAACCGATCCTCCGACGTCGGTGCCGGGGGCATCGACCACGATCTCGTCCGCCGGGTGGCCCGGTCGGAGCTGAAGGAGGCGACGACCGCGCAGTCCGGCGAAAACGTGTTCACCATGATGCGACGCATCGGCCAGGCGAAAGCCGAACTGGCCGCGGACTACGCGACTCAGCTGGCCCGCAGCGCCGGCAAGGTCGTCTTCTTCGCCAAGCATGTCGACGTGATGGACGCCGCCGAAGAGACCTTCGCCCGGCAGGGGGTGCGCTTCTCGTCGATCCGTGGCGGCCAGACGCCCACGGCGCGGCAGGCGAACGTCGACGCCTTCGTGCACGACCCGGACGTCACGGTCGCGGTGTGCTCGCTGACCGCGGCTGGCGTGGGCCTGAATCTGCAGGTCGCCTCGAACATCGTGCTGGCCGAGCTGTCCTGGACCGACGCGGAGCAGACCCAGGCCATCGACCGCAGCCACCGCATCGGGCAGGCCGAACCGGTCACCGCGTGGCGCATCATCGCCGCGCAGACCATCGACGCCCGGATCGCCGGGCTGATCGACGGCAAGGCGGGGCTTGCCGCCCGGGCGCTGGACGGGGCGGACCAGGAGGCCTCCTCGCCGGCCGGCGTGCAGCTCGAGGCGCTGGTCGCATTGCTGACGGATGCGCTGCGGGCGTCTTTCGGACACGGCGACGCCCCGGGTTCCTGACCGTAAGGATTCCCGGGCGAGGCTGTGTCCGAGGACCAAGGCCTACTACGCGGCGACGGCATACGTTCCGCCGCACGCCGCTGATACCAGCCTGGCCTCATTCATCCTGCGGAACTTCGACGCTGGCGCGTGGCGGTCCTGTGCTGAGGGACGCTGGCTGGCTGCTGACGCGCAAGGCAGTCAGCTGGTCCGGCCGGGTTCCGTGATCGCCGTTACTGAGGGCGCCCGGGGCGTCGCCTACTGCACCGTCCAGCACGTAGCAGACTCCTGATGTTGACTCGTCCTCTGCGACACTCCCTCGGTCCCACCCGATCGGTCAGCGGCGGAAGCGTGCGGGGATATTTCGGGAGGGTTGCCGGGTTAGGCTTGCCTTCCGCTTGTGAGTAGATGCGTGACCATAGCGTGGTACTCGTCTTTGACGGGGAGCTGATCGTCGATCTTGAGCCGGCGGCGGATGGCGGTCGTCTCGGCGCCGGTCCGCGGGTCGTTCCCGGGTTTGCTGTAGTCCTCCCAGTGCATGCTGATCCCGCGGCGCTGCCAGGATGGGATGTCGTTGAAATTGATGCCGTGCTGGTACAGCAGTTCGTTCTGCTGGGCGGTGCTGGCACCTTTGAGGGCGGCGGTGGCCTGCCGGGCGGTGACACCGGCCTGCCGCATTGTCCAGTAACACCAGGTGCTCAGGGCGGTGCGGGAGGCGTCGGACTGCCGCCAGGAGAAATAGTCAGCGACGTCACCGGCGGAGTTCCCGATCCATACCTGGGAGTCGAAGTGCGCAGGCAGCGCCGCCGCGGCCGTGAATGACGCCGAGCAGATGCCCGCGCTGACCGACACGAGCTTCTCCAGCCCGCGCCCGAACAGCTGGCTGTCCGGCGGCAGCGCGACCGAGATCTCATCGCTGTGGGTACAGCCGTAGACCGCGCCGGACTCCGTCACGCCTGCAACCCCACCAGCACCGCAACGACCGGCATACCCGCACACTAAAGCGGCGGGGCCGGCCGGAAAACCCGCCCCTCCAGCCTGACAGCACGGCTTTCGCCCGCGGATGTCAGGTGCGGACGTGCCATGCTGGACCTATCTCGTCACGGCGTCGGCTTCGCCGGGCAGCATCCGGGCCGCGCCCGCCCCACTGCAGGGGGCCACGGCTGCCGCTGGCGTACGGGCTGCGGGACCTCAGGAGGGTCGGCGTGACGCACCGGAAGGACCAAGCCGAAGAGCAGGCGATTGCGCTGCTCCAGCGCGTGGTGGCCATGTCCGAGGCCGACCGGGACGCCCTCCCCGGCTCGGCGGTAAAGCATGTCAAGCTCGCCATCGCGATCATGCGGAAGCGGCGCAGGCAGCAAGCCCCTAGCGGCGGGCCGCCAAACCCGGGCTGACGGCTGACCAGCAGCTGGTCAGCGGCTGATGAGCACGCTCAGTTGTGGTCAGGGGCTCTGGTTCCTCGCGCGGACCAGGCCAGCAGGCGGTCGGCGAAGCGGTCGGTTCCGCATCGGACAGGATCGAGTCCGAAATGGTCCTCGATCTCATGCCACAGATACTCGCTGAGGCTGGCCCGGGAGTCATGATGGGGCCAGCCTGGCCAGGAGCGGGCCGATGAGGCAGTCGTACTCGTCGGGCGGGAAATCGAGCCGTTCGTCGTAGATGCCTATCGGGTCCCACCGGTTGAGCAGGTAGCGCAGCTCATCTTGCAGTCCGGCAGACCTGTCCCGCCCGGCGGTTTCGGGTGTCATCCCGGTATGGTCCCCCGAGGGGAGACGGCCTGGCTGCGCTGGAACCCCGGCAGGCGCGCAGCTGCGGCGCTCGAACTGATCGCGGCATGAGAGGATGGGCTGCGGCTCAGTGCCGGGACGGTTGAGAAGACTTGACCTAATTGCACTCGCGGATCTGCCGCCGCTCTATAAGAGTTCCGGCAATTGGCGCCGACGGTCGTGCGGCTAGCGCGCTTTCCGGACGTTGACAATCCTGCGTTTGCGCAAAGACTCGAGCCATTCCTGCCCGCTGAGCAGTCGCGTGGTCTTGCCCGACCTGACCTCGCCCGCCGCGGCAACTGCCATCGCGACGCTGGCAGCGGTCATATCATCGGGTGCCTCATACACAACGAGCACGTCATACTCGCCAAACGGAAAGCCAATCACCAAGATCTTGGCTCCCACGCCCTCCAGTGCCGGCCTGATCGCCTCCACGGGGTCTTGCGGCTCCTTGAGCTGAGCAGCCATCGACTTTGCGGTATAGGAGGCTTGGTACATGTAGAGCGCCATCGAGATTCCCCTCAGGTGGGAACAGGCGAAGAGATCACCCGCCAGTCCTGTGACGCCCGGCGGCTTCTGCCGACGTGGGCGAGGCAGAGGGCTGGAGACCACTGCGGTCTAAAGATCGTAGACCCGGCCCGGACGGCGCACCAGCCTCCGCCTCGCAGACAATCCCTTACTCAGAGGTGCCAGAGCCCTCGAATCCGGCCAGCTGGCTAAACTCCGGCCGATGCGGGCGCAGTGTGCACGGACAGCGGCAAGAGAGTTCGGTCCTGAGACGTGTGATTTCTCGAGGTGTTGAGGAGTAATATTCGGAAGTTCCGTGACAGCTGGTATTTCGCTGGGGAGACTGCGCTGTCGTCCGCTGAGGCGATGGCCGCAGACCGGTAAGCTGGTCGGATGCGGCTCACCGTGGTCGGGTGCTCGGGTTCGATTCCCGGCCCGTACTGCGCGGCGTCGTGTTACCTGCTGGAGGCCGACGGCTTCCGGCTGGTCGTGGACCTGGGCAGCGGCGGGCTGGGCGCTCTGCAGCGGTATGCGGGCCTGGGCGAGGTCGATGCGGTGGCGCTGAGCCATCTGCATGCTGATCACTTCATCGACATGTGCTCGTTCTGGGTCGCGCGGACCTACTCGCCTCAGGGCGTGCTGCGGGTTCCGGTCTACGGGCCGGCTGATACCGCTGCGCGGATCGCCCGGGCCAACGACGATCCCGATGTGACGGGCACCTTTGACTTCGTGACGCTGATGCCTGGCTGCCGTCAGATCGGGCCGTTCACCGTGACCGTCGGCCATGTCGCCCATCCCGTAGAGACCTTCGCCTTCCGGTTCGAACACGGCGGGCGCGTGCTCACCTACTCCGGCGATACCGGCGAGTCGCCGGTGCTCGTCGAGCTGGCCAGGTCGGCGGACATCCTGCTGTGCGAGGCGGGCTTTCCCGACGTGCCGGATCTTCCGCCGGGCCTTCACCTGAGCGGCCGGCAGGCCGGCCAGCACGCCGCCGCGGCCGGCGCCGGGCAGCTGGTCCTGACCCACCTGGCTCCGGGCTACGACCCCGCGCTGAGCCTGGCCGGGGCGCAGGAAGCGTTCCCTGGGCCGGTCTCCCTCGCGGCACCCGGCCGGGTACTCCACCTGGACTAGCCAGCGGACCTGACCCGCCGGGAGGCTCAGCGGGCGATCTTGTCCGCCCGGGCCGCCAGGAGCCAGGGAATAGCGCGTCGCCGCCTTCGGCCAGCGCGCTGATCATCATCCCGTTGGCGGCCAGGGCCGAGACGCAGGCGCTCAGCGGCCGGTGCATGCCGGTGAACGTCATCGTCAGCCCGTCCCCCTCGACCTGGCCGGACCGCCGGCGCGGCTCCAGGCAGGGCCGGGAGAACCGGAACAACGCCGTGCGCATGGTGTCCTCGTTCCTGGCTGACACGAACGGTGCAGCACCGCCAGGCACAGCCGGCCACCCTGCCGATCTCGCTGACCGCGCCTCGAGGTCGTCGATATCGGGCAGCGACATGCAGGCTATGACGAGATCGGAGCTCTGGTCAGCGAACGGCATCGCGGCCGCATCGGCCGGTAGCACCGGCATCGCCGGGCCCGCCGAGGCGGCGGGCCGCCGTCCGGGGGCCCGCTGCCATTGGCGGTCCGCCGGTCTGTGGTGGTGACGGCACGCCGGGCGTGATGCGTGATTTCGGGCTTACGGGGGTGTTTGCTGTGGTGCGTGGCCGCCGGTGCTGGCGTGGTCGCGGTGGCGGATGCTGACGCGCCGCTGCGTGCTGCGCTGTCAGCGGCGCTGGAGGCGAACGAGCGGCTGCGGGAGGAACTGGCGCGCCGTGATGCGGAGATTGAGCGGCTGAGCGCTGAGCTGGCGGTTTTGCAGCGGATGGTGATCCTGGTGGTTAATTCTGGGTCATGCGGCGAGGCTGAGTTCGAGGCGTGCCAGGTGGCTGGTTCGCTGCCGGTCCAGCGGGGTGCCAGTCCAGTAGGCCTCCAGCCGGAGCAGGTTGAGCGCGCAGGCCATGTAGACGTGATCGAGGCGGGTTCTGGGCAGGCCGCGGTTGGGTGCACGGCGACCAGGCTGCTGCCGTCTTGCCCTGCGGGCAGGTGACGGTCTTGGTGCCGTAGTTCACGGTGAAGTCGGCGCGGGCGCAGCCGTTGCCGGCGCGGGCCTGGGCGGAGGTGTCTGCCAGCAGCGGCCCGATGAGCGCGATCCCGTGCCTGGCGTGCTCGGCGACCACCAGGGCGGCGCTGAGGTAGCCCGAATCAAGGTAATGCCGTCCGGGGGGAAGGTTCTTGCGGGCCAGGTCGTCGTCGATGACGCTGGTCATCTGGCTGTCGGGCACCGTGGCCCCGGTGCTGGCCACGTGCGTGATCAGGTTCGGGAACGTCGGCTGCTCGCAGCCCCCGGCGTGCTCGCGGCCGTCCCCGCGCACTCGTCCCGCCTCGGCGGCCGCGCAGGTGCAGGGCGGGGCATCGTCGCAGGTCTCGGTGACGTGCAGCTTGTAGCCCAGCCAGAACTCCTCCCGCTTGACACCCCACCGGGCGTCGGTGTCATACGGTGAGGCGATCCGTCTATGACCGTGCGGGAGACCGTCGCCCTCTGGCTCTTTCTCCCGCCGCCTGATCACCTCCCGCCCGTCTTCGGTGATGATGCGCGTGTAGTTCTGCACCAGCACCCGGCGCAGCACGTCCACCGCCGGGATCTCCCGCAGCCAGCCCGGGGAGGAGCTGCCGTAGACCGCCTCCAGCAGCGCGTACCCGTCCCGGGCGTAAGCGATCGCCAGCTCATCGCGCCGGGCCTGGGAGACCGGCGGCCGCCGGGAGGTCATCGGGGTGCCGTAGCGGCGGGCGAAATCGGGCACGCAGATCCGCTGGGCCACCCAGTCCGGGTGCGCGGCCGTCAGCGCCTCCAGCGCGGCCCGCACGCTCTCCCCGGCCAGCTCCAGCCGGTTCAGCGCCGCCACCGCGGCGATGACATGGGTGGAATCGGTGCGCTGCTTGCCGCCCGCCCTGACCAGGCCCGATGCCGCCAGCCTGGCCAGCAGCGCGTCCAGCGCCACCTGCTCCAGGCCCGCATCGGCCACCTTGTTCCGGAACTCGGACAAGACCGTGTGATCAAAGCCCGGGTCATCAAGCGGCAGCCCCAGCAGGTACTGCCAGTCGATCCGGGTCCGCACCGCCTCGGCCGCCGCCCGGTCGGCCAGGTTCTCCTCCCGCTGCAGTATCGTCACCAGCGCCAGCCGCGACGGCGACCAGCCCGGCCGGCCCCGGTCCCCGAACGCGGCCGCGAACTGCTCATCCTCCAGCCACTGGCCCAGCCGGTCACGGACCTGCACCGCCAGCGGCCGCGGCCGCTTACCGGAGTACTTGGCGGCGATCGCCGCGGCGATCAGCGGATCCGGCTCCGGCCAGGCGGCAGGCTGCATGCACATGACATACCCGATTCCGCGGCCGGGCCGAGGGGAGACGAGGGGAAAGAACGGCCGCAGGCAAGATCATGGCCCGCGTCACGGCCCGAACCGGGCACGCTGACTGGCGTAGCGAATTAACCACCAGGATCGCTCATGGCAGCAAAACGGCGCAAGTCCCTCGTGATCTGCCCGCCCTGCCCATGACCAGATCCATGCCGGACGGCCACCCAATGCCAGCGGCTTTAAGGCGAAACGGTTGAGGACTGGTCCTGTTCCTGGTTGCACTGTGTGATCGCTGCTGGCTGCTGGCCTGTTGATGAGGTTTCCTGCGAGATGGGTGAGGCCCCTGCTACAAGAAGGGATTGCCTGGATCTCTTCGCCTGCAGGAGCCTCACGTGCCTTCTTCTTACCCTGTCCCGTCGTGTGCCGTGCCCGTTTCCGCGGGGATGATGATCGCGGTGCCGCTGGAGCTCGCGGCGTCGCCGCTGAAGAGCGGCAGGGACCTGGGCGACGGGGACCGGTCCGCGCTGGTCATCGGGGGAACGGAAAAGATCCGCACGGGCGGCGCGGTCATGTTCTGCAAGGTGGTCGCGGTCGCGGAGGCGCAGGTCAGGAGGGACGGGCAGGTCCGGGCGAAGGGCAGCCCGGTGCATCACGCGACGCTGGGACCGCTGGAGGAGAAGTCCGGGACGGACGTGATCGGCGGGACCGCCGGGCAGGCGCCGCTGGACGCCCGGTTCGTGAAGGGGCGGCGGGAAAGGCTGCTGGCCAGGGCCTTCATGATCCGGGTGATCGTGCTGATGACGCTGATGCCGCAGGCGCGGGTAGGGGACGTGATCGCCGCGCTGGCCGGGGACCTGGCGCTGGTGCCGTGGGCGCGGCCGTGGCGGCCGGCGTCAGCGCGGGCGGCCGGGGACTGGCGGAAGTCGCCCGGCCCGGTCCCCCTGGAAGAACTGCGGGACCTCGTGCTGGGACAGGCCTGGCGTGAGCACCGGGAGCGGGGCTGCCCCGGCGCGGTGACGATCGGGAAGAAGAGGCCGCTGAAGGCGGGATCGCTGGACGGTACGCTGCTCCGGGTGCCGGACACGCCCGCGAACAGGGCGTTCTTCGGCACCGCGGGCACCGGCGATGACTCCGGCCCGTACCCGTGCCTGCGGGCGCTGCCGCTGACCTGCTGCTCGTGCCGGACACTGTTCGCGATGCCGCACGGGCCCGCGGGGACGGCCGAAAACCATCTGCGCGGGTCATTGGCGAGAAGCAGGCCACCCGCCCCGAAGGAGCACGAGCCCGCGCGTAGTTCCACAGGCGGTCGCTGCCAGCGTGGATCTCGGGGCCCGGCGCTGCGTGGCGCGGTGTCCGCCGTTGTCCGTTTTCGTCATCTTCCCTGGGATCCGGTCGCCGGTCCAGGATGGCGGCAGGGACGCAACGACGGCGGGAAGGGTGCGATGGAGACCGGGTTCGCGCTGTCGCAGATCGATACGACCATACCGCACCCGGCGCGGATGTATGACGCGCTGCTGGGCGGCAAGGACAACTACGCCGCTGATCGTCAGGCCGTTCGTGAGCTGCTGCGGGTGGCGCCCGAAGCGCGCGACTCGGCGCGGGCCAACCGGGCGTTCCTGCAGCGGGCCGTGCGGTACCTGGCCGGCCAGGCTGGCATCCTGCTGGCCCATAACGATGTGACCGGCAAGCCATTGGTGCAGTCACGTCCGCTGAGCATCGGGCTGGCCGGCGGGCTGCTGGCTGTAGCCGCCTTGGTCCCGGGCTTGTGCCACCCGCTGGACGTCTGGGTCACCATCGTGGCGCTCATGGCCGCGCGGCGCTGGCTGCCCTGTCATCGAGATCGCGATCTCTCTCCCCCCGGGCATCATCCGGCTCGCCGCACAGCCTCCGGACGCAGGTAAGCGCCTGTCCGGAGGTTGTGCGCGCAACCGCCACTATGGGTACCGGGCGTCAACAGTGGTGGTGACGTGTCCGGTGGCGATATCGTAGACGTGGCCGGAGACGCTGACCTTCGGGGAGAGCAAGGGCGAGGTGAGCAGGCGCTCGACGTCGGTCTTGACGGTGGTGTGCGGGTCGGCGACCGCGGAGGCTTCCAGTGCTGTCTCCGCCAGGCCGGTGGCCTTGGCGGCCTGGTGCCGGAAGCTGGGGTCGGTGAGGAAGCCGGTTCCGCATTGGGTGTGGTGGATGACCGCGACTTCGAAGAGCGTGTCAGCCGCGCCCTGGCCGCCGAACAGTTGCCCGGCGAGGTAGGCGAGGAAGGCGATGTCGTCGATGACGGCCTGGGTGACGCGTCCGCCGGCGTTGCGGATAACGGGAGCGTCGCCGAGGTTGAGTCCCAGGACGATCGCGGGGTCGACTCGGTGGTCGAGGCAGGTGACGATGAGCACCTGCCGGGCGGGTATGCCGAGTGCTGCGGGGTTGTAGGTAGGGGCGAACTGCTCGTTGCGCTCGAGCAGGGGGGTCATCCGGGTCATGGTGGTGTCCTTTCGTTCAGGTGTCACCGGCTGGCGGCGGCCGCGGTGCCTACGCCGTGGCGTTCGGCGATGCCGCGGATGGCTGCGGCCAGCAGGTCGGGGTGCTCGCTGGTGGTCAGGTGGCCGCCGGGGAAGGTCAGGATCTCGGCGCCGGGCACGCGCTCGCGGGTGGCCGGGATCTGCCGGTGCTCATACGGGTCCTCGTCGCTGCCGCCGACGTAGAGGGCGACCGTGCCGTCCAGGTCGCGGGCGATCGCGGCGAGATCCCAGCGCTGGGCGTGGCGGCGGTGCTCACTGACGAATCCCGCGGCGTTGTGGAGGAACGCCGCCCCGTCCCGGCGGGTGATCGCCGACCACAGCTCGGTGAGCTCGGCCGGGGTGGGATGGTAGCGGCGGGAGTACATGCGGGCCTGCTTCCAGCCCGTGTCGAACGCGCGCGGCGAGCGCTGCCATCCCCGCATCGCGAGGGCGCCCAGCGGGCTGCGCAGCAGCGGCGTGCCCTGCCACGGGTGGGTGTGCCCGTCGGCGAACAGGCCGCCGTTGATCATGAGCGCGGCCGTGATCGCCGGCGTGGCGGTGTCGCCGGAGGCAGTCCGCTCGGTCTGGCGGCGGAGCAGCTCGAGCAGCGCGAGCGAGGTGTAGTCGAAGGTGACCACGACGGTGCGGCGCACGCCGTGGTGCCGCCACAGCGCCTCGACCAGGTCTGCCCGCTCGACGGTGGAGTACCGGTAGTGCCGGGGCTTGTCCGAGTCACCCTGCCCGACCGGCTCCACATACAGCCGCGGGCCGAGGCCATCGCCGAGCATCCGGTCCACCTGCGCCCAGCCATAGGAGCCGTCCGGGAATCCAGGCAGCAGCGTGATCCACACAGCGTCCGCATCGTCCCCTGCGGCGGCCACGCGCTCGAAAACCCGAAGCGCGCCTGGGGTCGCGGCGGCCTCCCCGGTCAGTACGCGCGCAGATCCCGGGTCGTACCAGATCCGCTGCCCGCCGGCGAACCACTCCGCCGCCGTCACCCATGCCCGGTCCTGCGGCAAACCGGCCGTCTTGTTCCTGCTCATCGGGAGCCTCCTTACCGTTGGTGGACATTGTCCACTATTTAGTGGACGCTGTCCACTATATTCGAGTAAGTGGGCACTGTCCACTAAAATGTTGTCGTGACAGCCGGGCGCGGGATGCCGGGCTTGGCGCCACCGCAGCGCGTGGCTTGGCGCCGGAAGTGAACGGGGCGGCGGCTGACGCGCTAGCCGCGGGGCTCGGGCGAGCGTGACCAGGGACGTGGGCCCGGCGATGGTGATCGCCCATAGATAGGCAGGCGGGTCGTACATGGCTTCCTCCATCAGTAGACGGGTAGCCCGGCTTCTTCGGGGAACGGTACGAATCCCGGCCGCCGTGGGGCGTCACCCGAAGGTGCCTGCCGGGTGGAATGTCGCAGTGCGGCGATCCCTCACCCGAAGGTGCTACCCGGGTCGGCTGGGGTTGCGGTGTCGGGTAATCAGGCCCAGCTGCCGGGCCCGCGCGGCGGCCTCGGTCCGGTTGGCGGCGCCGAGCTTGCCCAGCACGGGGGTCACGTGCTTTTGACCGTGTCGAGCGCCACCACCAGATCCGGGCCGTCATCCCGGTCAAGGAAGACCAGAAAGCCACCGCCGTCACCGCCGCAGTGCTCCGCATGGAGCCGCTCCCAGCCGGTCATGACCTCAGCCTCGTCGAGGCCGGCGACGGCGGCGATCTCGGCTGCTGTAGCCGCTCGTCCCAGCTCGGCGAAGCGCCTGTAGGTCAGGTTGCGCAGTGCAATGTCATCCGGTACCGCCACGAGGAGGACGGGCGGGCGGGGTCACCGCTGTCATCCAGGACCACCCACGCGAACGCGCGGGGCCGGTCCGCCTCGGTGACCACGCAGGTCACCTCATACTCAAAGCCGTTGGGGAACCGGTTGTGCCCGGTGAACCTGGCGCCGGGCCGCGGCCGGCCGGGCTCCCCGAGCCAGGCCGCCCGGATGCATTCCGGGCTCCACCCGCCGACCCAGGTGACGTCTGCGACCAGGTCCCACACCAGCTCCGGCCGGGCGGCGACCACCTGTTCGGCGGCCGCCGTCAGCCCGGTCACCTCGTAGGCGATCTGGCCGCCGTCGGTGCCCGGGAACTCGGTCATCTTCCTCCACGTTTGCGGATAATCCTGTTCTGGCCACGAGTTCTGTCTCAGGGCGCGTTGTGGTGGCCGATGGCGGAAGGGCCGCCGGGCCGCCGAGTGCGTCGCCGCGGGGCTGCCGGGCCTCGGCCTCGGCGGGGGCTAGGTCTGATCATGGTGCCTCGTTTCGGCCTGGCCGGTGTCCAGCCGGCGCACGGAGATCAGGCAGAGCCCGAGGTCGCGGACTTTGGTCAGCAGCCCATGCAGCGCGGCCTGGTCAGCGACCAGGCCGCAGAGGACCGTCTCCTCGCCCTGGCCGCTGATCTGCAGGCCGTCGAACCAGGCGGCCCACCAGCCGTCCAGGACACCCGCCACGCGGATCTCATACCGGGCAGGCCCGCCGGAGGCGCTCACTCCAGCTCCAGCCAGCGCCCGGCCGGAGCGGCAGAGCGTGCCATGCCCGGCGGTGCGGATTGCGCCCGCCGCAAAGACCCGCAGCTTCCTTGCCGTGCACGGGCGGGCCCGAGGGCAGCCATCCCTGTTCTTCCTGCCGGTAGTGTTTCCTTCATCTGTGAACGGTAGGAGCGGACGCTGGGGCTGGGCGTCACCCGAAGGTGGCATGTGAGTGGAATCGCGCGGTGATGGGCGCGCCTATCCGGGACCATCCCGGCCGGGGCTGGCCGAGCAGGCCTGCCCCACGTAGCCTGCGACATGAGGATTGGCCCGGCACCACCGCCGTTCACAGGACCCGCCAACCCCAGCGCGCGCTTCGTTACGCCATGGCGTCAGCTCCCCTGGAGCGCTCCGCAGCTAAATGGCGTAGCGGGCTGGGGTGGGGGTCGGCTGGGGCGGTAATCTGCTTGTGGCCGGATGGCGTGACGGTGACTCACAGCCCTGAGCCGCCGCCGGGCCGCGTGGAGATACCAGATGACGGACGGCGGCACGTTTCCGCGTGATGAGCCGGTTGGCCTGGGCGGTAGGTCGCCGATGGCGGACCGGTCTGTGGCGGCCCCGGTGGGGGTTGCCATGTCCGGGCAGGATGTCCTGCTGGCCACCAAGCTGCATGTGCCCTGGCCGCAGCCGGGTTTTGTGCCGCGCCGGCGTCTGGTGGAGGCGCTGGGCGAAGGGCTGGCGCGGGGGCGGGTGCTGGTGTGCGCTCCGGCGGGGTTCGGCAAGACGGTGCTGCTGGCCGACTGGGCCCGCGGCGGCGGGCGGCCGGTGGCGTGGCTGGGCCTGGATGGCGGCGACAGCGATCCGGCCCGGTTCTGGCGCTACGCGGTGGCCGCGCTGGACCGGGCCCGGCCAGGGCTGGCCGAGCGGGTGGGCCCGCTGCCCTCGGGTTCGTTTGAGGGGCTGGTGATGGCTCTGATCAATGAGCTGGCCGCCGATCCGGGCCCGGATGAGGTGCTGCTGGTCCTGGATGACTATCACCTGGTCGATTCCGGGCCGGTGCACGAGTCGGTGGCGTTCTTGCTGGAGAATCTGCCGTCGGGCCTGCGGGTGGTGGTGTCCGGCCGGGCTGACCCGCCGCTGCCGCTGGCGCGGCTGCGGGCCCGCGGCCAGCTGGCTGAGCTGCGCGCCGCCGACCTGCGCTTCACCCCCGAGGAGGCGGCGGCACTGCTGGGTGAGACGGCGGGACCGGACCTGCCCGGCACGGCGGTGGCGGCGCTGGTTGCCCGCACCGAGGGGTGGGCGGCGGGGCTGCAGCTGGCCGGGCTGTCGCTGCGGGGGCACGCGGATCCGGCCGGGGTCGTGGCGGCGTTCAGCGGCAGCCACCGCTTCGTGCTGGACTACCTGGCCGATGAGGTCCTTGACGGCCAGCCCGGGCAGGTGCGGGAGTTTTTGCTGGATACCTCCGTTCTCGAGCGTTTGACCGGGGAGCTGTGTGATGCGGTCACCGGCCGGGCCGGCAGCCAGGTGATGCTGGCCGACATCGAGCGGGCGGGCCTGTTCTTGGTGCCGCTGGATGAGGTCCGCGGCTGGTGGCGCTACCACCACCTGTTCGCCGATCTGCTGCGCGCCCGGCTGCAGGCCGAGCAGCCGGGCCGGGTGCAGGCGCTGCACCGGGCCGCGGCCGCCTGGTGTGAGGAGCATGACCTGGCCGATGACGCGGTGCGGCACGCGCTGGCGGCCGGGGACCCGGCCTGGGCGGCGCGGCTGGTGGAGCGGCACGTCGAGACGCTGCTCGGCCGCAGCGAGGGCGAGACCCTGCGCCGCTGGCTTGCGGCGCTGCCGGCGGAGTCGGTCCGCGCCCGTCCGCGCCTGTGCCTGGCCCAGGCGTACGGCGCCGCCCAGGGCTTCCAGGTGGAAGCACTCGAGGCCCTGCTCGATGACGCCGAGCGCGCCTTTGCGGTCAGCGGCGACGAGCCATATGAACCGTCCCTCGGACCGCCACAAGGCGATAGCGTGCTGGCCAATGTCCCCGCCGGGATCGCGTTCCTGCGCGCCTCGCTCGCGCGGCTGCGCGGTGATGCCGCCCTCGCGGCCGGCTACAACCGGCAGGCACTGGCCCAACTGGGCGAGGACGACTGGTTCATGCGCTCCTTCGTGCACTGGAACCGGGCGGTGACGGACTGGCTGGACGGCCGGCTCGGGCCAGCCGAGCGCGGCCTGGCAGAGGTGCTCGCCGAGCGGCGGGCCGTCGGCGCGCTCTTCGCTGGCTTTCTCCCCATGCGCGTTTGGTACGACCTGGGCGAGGTGCAGCGCGCCCAGGGCAACTTGGATGCGGCACTGGCGACCTACCGGCAAGCGCTGGACACCTTCGGCGAGAGCAGCCAGACAGCCCTCACGGGTCCGGCGCACGTGGGCCTGGCCCAGGTCTTGTACGAGCGGAACGAGCTGACCGCCGCGCTCGACCACGCCACCAGCGGGGTCACGCTGTGCCGGCAACTTGCCTTCACCCCGGCGCTGGCCACCGGCCTGGCTGTCATGGCCCGGATCCGGCACGCGCAAGGTGACGCGGCCGGGGCCCTGGAGGCGATGGGCGAGGCCGGGCAGGCCGGGCTGAGCCCGCAGGTGATCACCCTGTTCAACCCGGTGCCGTCGCAGCGGGCGCGGCTGCTGCTCGCCCAGGGTGACACCGCCGCGGCTGCCCGCTGGACCCAGCAGCGCGGCCTCCGCCCGGACGACGAACCGGGCTACCCGCAGGAGCGGGAATATCTGGTGCTGGCGCGGGTGCTGCTCGCGCAAGACCGCCCTGGCCAGGCCCTCACGCTGCTCGATCGGCTGCTCGCCCAGGCGGCAACCGGGGGCTGCATCGGAAGCGTTATCGAGATACGCGCGCTGCAAGCCCTAGCGCACCAGGCCAGCCGCGACGAGCCCGCCGCGATGGCCGCCCTGGTCGAGGCACTCACCCTCTCCTGCCCGCAAGGCCACGTGCGGGTCTTCGCCGACGAGGGGCCGCCGATGGGTGCCCTGCTCGGTCGGCTGGTCGCCGCCCACCGGGCAAAACAGGCCCCCGCCCGGCGCATCCCGCTCAGCTGCCTGGCCCGGTTGGTGCAGGCCTTCGACGGCAAACTTAACGCCGCGGCAGCACTTCGGCCGGAGCTCGGCACGGTGCCGGGCCTGATCGAGCCGCTGACCGGCCGTGAGCTGGAGGTGCTGCGGCTGCTCGCAGCGGGCAAGTCCAACCAGCGCATCGCCCACGACCTGTTCGTGGCCCTCGACACGGTCAAAAAGCACGTGACCCACGTCCTGGGCAAGCTCGGCGCCGCCAACCGCACCGAGGCCGTAGCTCGCGCACGCGACTTGGGCCTGATCCCCTGACACCGCCCCCGGGCCGGCAAGGTAGCACCTTCAGGTGAGGGATCGCCGCGCCGCGACAATCCACCCAGCATGCACCTTCGGGTGACGCCGCACGCAGGCGGGAATCCGTACCGTTCCCCGAAGAGCCGGGCCAAGAGGGCCGGGCTGGGCCCCAGCCACCGGGGGTCAGCAGCCAAGGGAGCATGACATGACCACTGCAAAAAGCCGGGGCCCGGCCCTGCGGGGCAAGGGACTGGGGCGCAGGACGACCGGGTCGATAGGAAGTTTCTTGGTCCGCCGCGCCCGTCTGGTGCTGGTCGCGGCAATGCTGGTCGTGATCGGGTTCGGCGTGCTCGGGTTCGGCGCGTTCGGCAAGCTGAAGACCGGCGGCTTCCAGGACCCGGGCGCCGGGTCGACAACCGCGCAGACGCTGACCGACCAGCGCTTCGGTGGCTCTGTCGGTGTCGTCCTGCTCGTCCACGCCGAGGCCGGGACGGTTGACGACGCGGCCGCACGAGCGGCGGGCGCCGAGGCGGCGAGCCGTCTTGCG
>WNGG01001871.1_pt1 | contig 29531 bp, 28 predicted proteins | sample 5400661 | NCBI WGS metagenome assembly WNGG01 (sample SAMN13153372, study PRJNA577476) | soil metagenome | isolation source: 100 cm soil or saprolite under Garry oak tree replicate 1 | place: USA:California | collected 2016-06-15
ACATCTTCGGTGCCTGCGACTTCCTGCAGCCCGACACCGCGCGCAAGTTCCTCCTCGCCACGGGGGCGCGTTTCGTGGCCGGCTATCAGAAGGAGATCCCCTGGACCGAGTCCATGCTGGTGGACTCGCTGTTCCTCTCCTATCTCCTGGGCGGCACCATGAAGTGGGTCCGCACCAAGCACGGCGATCACGGCGATGCCGATGATGGCGGTCCAGAGGAGATAGTACTTCTCGAAATTCCTGAGAGGCCCGTCCTGTCTGGCCATCGCCCACCCAGCTTATCACGGTCAATATTGGCTGATTCTGAGCCCATCCAATTGGACCTTTACAACCTTGTGATCATGTCGATAATGGCTGGTACGAGGCGCCCATGAAAATCCCTCTCGACCGATCGGCGGACCGTAATGGCAGGCTGCCGCTGGCCCGGCAGATCCAGCTGCACTTCGAGCGGCTGATCAGCCAGCGTCTGCTCGCGCCCGGCGTCAAGCTTCCCGCCACGCGCGAGCTCGCCCAGGAGCTCGGCGTGAATCGCACCACGGTCGCCCAGGCGTACGAGGACCTCGTGGCCGGTGGCTGGGCGCGCGCGCACGTGGGGCAGGGCACCTTCGTCGCGGACGCCGCGCCGACCGCCCCGCCCGCCGCGCCTACGGCCCCGCGGCTCGAGTGGACGGGCTTTCTCTCCAAGGCCGCGCAGATCGTGGCCGCCGACGCGCGCCGCCGCGAGGCGTGGAGCCAGAGCGCCCGACCGGGGCCCGGCATCATCTCGTTCGCGGGCGGCGTTCCCGACAGCGCGCTGTTCCCCACGGATGCCTTCCGTCGCGTGCTCAACCGGGTCATCCGCGAGGAAGGGCGCGAGCTGCTCCAGTACTACCCGTCGAGCGGCTACCCGCCCCTGCGCCAGTATCTCTCCAGCTATCTCCTGCGCTTCGGCCTCGAGGCGCGGCCCGAGGACATTCTGATCGTCAACGGCACCCAGCAGGGCTTCGATCTGGTCGCGCGCACGCTCCTGGACCCCGGCGACTTCGTGGCCATCGAGCAGCCATCCTACCCGCGGGCCATGCAGGTCTTCCGGGCCTTCGGCGCCCAGCTGTTGCCGGTGCCGATGGCGGGCGGGGGGCTCTCCGTGGAGCATCTCGAGCGGCTCCTCGAGCGCCAGGCGCCCAAGCTTCTCTACTGCCAGCCGAGTGCGCACAACCCGACCGGGCTGACCATGCCCGCGGCGGCGCGTCGTCGCCTGCTCGACGTCGCCGCGCGCCACCGGCTTCCCATCGTGGAGGACGGGTTCGACGGCACGCTCTTCTACGGCGAGCGGCCGCCCGCGCCTCTCAAGGCCGCGGACGCCTCGGGGCAGGTCATCTATCTCGGCACCTTCTCCAAGATCCTGTTCCCCCCCTCATCCAGGCGGCCGTCTACCACTTCTGCCGTCAGCGCCTCCTCGACCGGCACCAGGCGCGGGTGCTGCGCGAGTACGCGCGGCGCCGCGGCGCGCTGCTGGCCGCCCTCGGTCGTCGGATGCCGGACGGTGTCCGCTGGACGGAGACCCAGGGCGGCTTCTCGCTCCTCGTGGAGCTGCCCGAGGGCATGGAGACGGCGGCCCTGTTGCCTCGCGCCGTCGAGCGCGGCGTGGCCTTCACGCCGGGCAATGCCTTCTTCGCCGACGGCGGGGGCGAGCGGGCGCTCCGCCTCTCCTTTTCGGCCGTGCCCTTCTCTCAGATCGAAGAGGGCGTGCGACGTCTCGCCGACAGCGTTCGCGAGCTCGGACGTCACCCGGAGCGGAGCGCCCGCGTGCGCGGGCCCGCCGTGCCGCTGGTCTAGGAGCCGCCACCGTGGACTTCGAGACCCGGGCCGCGCGCGGGGGCCGTGACGTCCCTTCGGCCAGCCGACCCCTCACGCCGCCGATCTACCAGACCAACGTGTACGTCTTCGAGGACATGGACACGGTCGAGTCGGTCTGGGAGGGGAAGACATCCGGTTTCGTCTACGGCCGCTACGGAACCGCCAACCATGCCATGCTCGAGGACCTCGTGGCGGGCCTCGAAGGAGCCGAGGCCGCCGTCGCCTGCGCGTCGGGCATGGGCGCGACCACGGCGCTCCTCCTCGGGCTCTTCACCGCGGGCGACCACATCGTGTCCGCGCGCGATCTCTACGGCTCCACCACGGCATTTCTCGACGACGAGGGGCGCCGGCTCGGCATCGACACCGTCTTCGTCGATGCCACCGATCCCGCCCTCTTGCTGGGAGCGCTCCGGCCGAACACGCGCGCCGTCTTCGTCGAGTCGCTCTCGAATCCACTCCTGCGCATGGTCGACCTGGAGACGGTCGCCGCGCCGCTCGCCGCACGCGGCATCGACCTCATCGTCGATTCCTCGCTGGCGTCGCCCGCGGTGATGCGCCCGCTCGAGCACGGAGCGACCATCGTGATGCACAGCCTGACCAAGTTCATCTCTGGCCACGGAGATGTCACGGGCGGCATCGTGCTGGGGAGCAAGGCAACCATGGATCGCGTGCGGGCCGCCATGATCCGCTCGGGGACGAACCTGGGTCCCTTCGACGCGTGGCTCGCCACGCGCGGGGCGCGGACCTTGAGCGTGCGCGTGGAGAGGCAGTCCGCGAATGCCCTCGCCCTCGCGCGCTTCCTGGAGGCTCATCCCGCCGTGGAGCGTGTGTACTACCCGGGGCTCGACTCCCATCCCCAGCGCGCTCTCGCCAAGCGGCAGATGCCAGGGCCCTCCGGGGCCATCCTGTCCCTGGATCTGAGGGGCGGAGCCCTGGCCGTCGAGCGTTTCATGAAGCGCTCGCGACTGATGGAGTTCGCCCCGAGCTTCGCCGATGTGGCGACCACCTGGACCTATCCCGCGCGAACCTCGCACCGACGGCTGTCCGACGAGACGAAGCGGGAGATCGGCATCGGGCCAGGACTGATCCGCGTCTCGGTGGGGCTCGAAAAGGTCGAGGACCTCATCGGGGATATGAAGGAGGCGCTCGCGTGACTCTCACGGCCGAGCGTCCCACCCGCCTCCGCCCCGTCGTCCTCGAGGGCCGGCACGTGCGACTCGAGCCGCTGGAGCTGGGTCACGCGGGCGCGCTCCTGGCGGTGGCGGGCGGTCCTCGCGAGACGTACGGCTTCACGACGGTGCCTGCCGACGAGCCGGCCATGCTCCGGTACATCGAGACGGCGCTCCGCGACCAGGAGACGGGGCGGGCGCTGCCCTTCGCCACCTTCGCCCCGGCCACGGGCCGTGTGGTCGGCAGCACGCGCTTCGGCAACATCGAGTTCTGGCCGTGGCCGCCGGGGAATCCGAATCAGCGCGGCGAAGACCGGCCGGATGCGGTGGAGATCGGCTGGACGTGGCTGGGGGCGGCGGCGCAGCGGACCGCCGTCAATACCGAGGCGAAGCTCCTCATGCTCACCCACGCCTTCGAGGAGTGGCGGGTCCACCGGGTGAGCTTCATGACCGATTCCCGCAACGAGCGTTCGCGCAACGCCATCCTCCGGCTGGGGGCGCGACTCGACGGGGTCCTCCGGGCCCAGCGGCCCGCATCGGACGGAGGCATCAGGGACACCGCGGCCTTTTCGATCCTGGAATCCGAATGGCCGATGATCAAGCGGCAGCTTCAATCACGATTGGACCAATGAAAGGAGATTCTCGTATGGAAGTCGGAACGCTGAGGCTCAAGGTCGGGCTCGCCGAGATGCTCAAGGGCGGGGTGATCATGGACGTGACCAATGCCGAGCAGGCCAAGATCGCCGAGGATGCCGGCGCCGTCGCCGTCATGGCCCTCGAGCGGGTGCCGTCGGACATCCGCAAGGACGGCGGGGTGGCCCGCATGTCGCCCGTGAAGAAGATCAAGGAGATCCAGCAGACGGTCTCCATCCCCGTGATGGCCAAGTGCCGCATCGGGCACTTCGTCGAGGCGCAGATCCTCGAGGCGCTGGGCGTGGACTTCATCGACGAGTCGGAGGTGCTGACGCCGGCCGACGAGCATTTCCACGTCGACAAGTTCGCCTTCAAGGTGCCCTTCGTCTGCGGCTGCCGCGATCTCGGGGAGGCTCTCCGTCGCATCGGTGAGGGCGCAGCCATGATCCGCACCAAGGGCGAGGCGGGCTCGGGCAATATCGTAGAGGCCGTGCGCCACATGCGCTCCGTCGTCTCGGGCATCCGCCGCCTCAAGGCGCTGGGCCCCGAGGAGCTCATGGCGGAGGCCAAGAACCTGGGCGCGCCGTACGAGCTCCTGCGCTGGGTGGCCGAGCACGGCAAGCTGCCCGTGCCCAACTTCTCCGCGGGGGGCATCGCCACGCCGGCAGATGCCGCGCTCATGATGCAGCTCGGCGCGGAGGCCGTCTTCGTCGGCTCGGGCATCTTCAAGTCCGCCGACCCCGCCGCGCGGGCCAAGGCGGTGGTCCAGGCCACGACCCACTTCAAGAATCCCGACATCCTGGTCAAGGTGTCCGAAGATCTCGGCGAGGCCATGCCCGGTATCGAGACCTCCAAGCTCAAAGAGTCCGACCTGCTGCAGACCCGCGGCTGGTAGCTCCTCTCGACGCCCGGCGGGGCCGAAGGGTCCCGCCGGGCCGGAGACACTCATATGGGTATCCTGACCGAGGACATGAAGCGCACGGTGCGCGAGCAGCGGCTCGCCTATGTCGCGAGCGTTTGCCCGGACGGCACGCCCAACCTCTCGCCCAAGGCGACCACGACCGTGTGGGACGACGACCATCTCGTCTATCTCGACATCCGCTCGCCCCAGACGCGCGAGAACGTGCTGGCCAATCCTTCCGTCGAGGTCAACGTCGTGGATCCCGTCGCGCGCAAGGGCTATCGATTCAAGGGCCGAGCGACGGTGCTCACGACCGGACCGCTCTTCGACGACGTGCTCGCCTTCTACCGCGGCCGGGGACTGGACTATGGCCCTGAGGCCGTGGTGCTCATCCGCGTCGAGCGGGCGCGGCCGCTCGTCTCCCCCGCCTATGACCGCGGGCGCACCGAGGAGGACGTGCGCGCGGAGTTCTACGCGTACTACGATGCCCTCAATCGACCCAAGGCCGGGCGACCCGAGGTCGGGACGGCCGCATGAAGCTGGGCGTGCTCGCCCTCCAGGGCGATTTCGACATGCACCGCAAGGCGCTGGATCGGATCGGCGTCGAGAGCGCCGAGGTGCGACTGCCCGAGCAGCTCGACGACGTCGCCGGCCTCGTCATGCCGGGGGGCGAGAGCACGACCCTCCTCAAGCTCATGGACACGTGGGAGTTCATGCCGGCCCTGAAGAAGTTCCACGATTCCGGACGCCCGATCTTCGGCACCTGCGCGGGCCTCATTCTCCTCGCCCGCGAGGTCGAGCGCCCGCAGCAGTTCTCGCTGGGCTTCATCGACATCACGGCCGAGCGCAACGCCTATGGGCGCCAGAAGGAGAGCTTCGAGACCGAGGGACCCGCCGATCTGGGGCAGGGGCCGCGGCCCATCAAGATGATCTTCATCCGGGCCCCGCGCATCCGCCGCTTCGGCCCAGGCGTGACGCCCCTCGTCCACCACAACGGGGAATGCGTGATGGCCCGCCAGGGACATATCCTGGTCGCCGCCTTCCATCCCGAGCTCACGGACGATACGGCCGTGCACACCTACTTTGCCGACATGGTGCGGGCCGCCTCGACTCGCTAACTGATTCTCCCCGATCCCTTCTGACGCACTGCAGCGAGCCCTCAGGTCTTTCGGGATTGACAGGACCAGGGCACGGCGCATAGTGTAGCCTGGTCCGACCAACAGACCGCCAGAGACCACCGGCGGGAACCCGCGCCAAGGAGAAGCGTATGGCCCATTTCACCTGCGAGGTCGTCTATCGCGGCATCTTCCAGAAAAACCTCGCCGCCCGCATCTGCCGCGGCATCGTGCTCTCGGCCCGCAAGGCCGGGCGGTGGGGCATCGCCTTCGGCCGCTACGGGGACAGCCCCCAGCGCAACGGCATCCCCGCCAAGGACTTCGCCATCGTGGCGGACACGCAGGAAGAGCTCGAGCAGAACATGGCCCGCTACGAGCCCAAAGAGGTGGACGTCACCATCTGCGTGGACGACACGCTGTCCAAGGGCGTCGAGTCCTGGGCGTGGTACGGGCTCCAGCCCATCAACCGGTTGACCGTCCCCAACGGGACGCTGCTCATGACCTCGCTCCAGAGCCCTACCGAGCTGCTGAAGGACATCCACAAGAAGGAAGCGCCCTACAACCTGGCCCTGATCCCTGCCAAGGCGTCCTTCTCCGGTCTGTGGGTCTACAAGGAAGACCATACGGAAGCGCGCATCATGGGCGCCCTCGCCAAGATCCAGCCGGGCTTCCTCTCCCTGGACGCCGTGTGCGCGGCCATCCAGGAGGCGGAGTGGGGCTCCGAGCTCAAGGCGGCTTCGGCGCGCAAGGCCTTCGAGCGACTGGAGAGTCGGCCCGTCAAGATCACCGAGGGCAATACGGAGACGCCGTTCTCCTTCGAGAAGCCGAAGTGGTGGGAGATGCGCGAGGGCGTCAGCATTCCCGCCATCCCCATCGGCAAGCCCATGGAAGGCGGCAAGGGCTATGTCCCCGAGCGCAACCCGTACTTCAAGAAGTTCACCACGCGCACCATGCGTCCCGTCATCGACTTCGACAAGTGCGTGAAGTGCACGCTCTGCTGGATCCAGTGCCCGGACTCGTGCTTCGACGTGACGCCGGACGGGCTCTACGACGCCAACATGGAGTCCTGCTGCGGCTGCGGCGTCTGCGAGGCGGTCTGTCCCGCCAAGGACTGCGTCACCATGGTCCGGGAAGACGCCTTCGAGGACAACGCCAGCCAGTACGAGATGTGGCGGCGTGACAAGCCCACGTACGTCAAGTGGATGGGAGACAAGATCGCCTCCAAGCAGCACGTGGTCCGCTCCCATGGCTTCCGCTTCCGTGGGCAGTATGCCGAGGAGATCAAGCAGGAACTGGAGCAGGGTGGCATCGAGATCACGGCGGGCATCCCCGGCGAGAACGCCGCGGGCAAGCAGCGCTAGAGACCGGAGGATAACGCGATGGCGGTGGAGACCAAGACCCCAGCGGGAACGACGGCATCCGACGACCGCGAGATGCTCATCTCGGGAAGCGAGGCCTGCGCGGAGGCGCTGACCCTGGCCGACCTCGACGTGGTGACGGCGTACCCGATCCGTCCCTACGACACCGTGATGCAGGCCATAGCCAAGAAGATCGCCAACGGCCAGCTGGAGGCCGAGTACATCGTGGCCGAGGGCGAGCACAGCCAGTTCGAGATCGTCAAGCACGCCTCGACCGTCGGCGCGCGCGTCTTCTGCGGCTCCTCGGGCGTGGGCTGGATGTACGCCATGGAGTGCCTCACGGTGACGCCGCCGCTGCGCGTCCCCATGGTGTGCATGGTCGGCAACCGCGCGCTCGACGACCCGGGCGCCTTCGGCGTCGAGCACAACGACGCGCTGACCGTGCGGGACCTGGGCTGGCTGCTCATCTGGGTGGACACGGCCCAGGAGATGCTGGACACCACCTTGCTCGCCTATCGCATCGCCGAGGATCGGCGAGTCTTCCTGCCCATCGCGATCTCCGCCGACGGAGCCTTCCTCACGCATTCGCAGGCCATCGTGCAGGTGCCGAGCCGGGCCAGGGTGGACAAGTTCCTGCCGCCCTACAACCGCGGCGACCTGCTCCTGCATCCGGACAATCCGATCACGGTTGCGCCGCAGGCCAACGAGGACTGGGTCATCGAGATCCGGCGGCAGAACAACGAGGCGATGAATCGCGCGTACACGGTCATCGAAGAGGCCTACGCGGACTTCCGGAAGACCTTCGGCCGCGGCCCCGAGAACCCGTGGTTCGAGGAGTACATGACGGAGGACGCCGAAGTCATCCTCATGGGTATGGGCACGATCTCGCTGCCTTTCAAGGTCGGCATCCGGAACATGCGCGCCAAGGGCATGAAGGTGGGGCTCATCCGGCCCCGCTGGTTCCGGCCTTTCCCGACGGAGAAGATGGTCACCGCCCTCCAGGGCGCCAAGGCCATCGGCGTCATCGACCGGGACTACTCCTTCGGCTCGCCCTTCGGATCGGGCGTGGTCGCCAACGAGATCAGGGCGGCCATGTACAATGCCGACAAGCGTCCGCCGCTCCTGTCCTTCATCTGCGGGCTGGGCGGCCGTGAGGTGACGCTCGAAGACGTCTACAAGGCAGCCGACCTCTGTTTCGAAGCTGCCAAGACAGGGAAGTCCCCCCTCAAGACGCAGTGGCTGGGCGTCAGAGAATAGGGAGAGAGATCATGGCTGAGGCATTCGCGAACGCCACGCAGATTCTCGAGCCGTTCCGTGGAGTTAAGAAGGTTACTATCGAGGAATACTTCACCTCTGGCCACCGCACCTGTCAGGGCTGCGAGTCGGCCCTGGTCATGAAGCTCATGGTCAAGGCGGCGGGGCCGCGGACCATAGTCCTGGGCGCGACCGGGTGCATGTACGTCGCCAACACGACGTACTACACGACGCCCTGGGTGGTGCCGTGGATGCACACCCAGCTCGGCTCCTCGGGCTCGGCCGCGCTCGGCACGGCGGCGGGTCTCAAGGCCCTCATGAAGAAGGGCAAGATGAAGTCCGAGCCGATCAACGTCATCGCTTTCTGCGGCGACGGGGGCGGGGCGGACATGGGCCTCGGGGCGATCTCGGCGACCCTGACGCACAAGGAGTACAACTCGCTCATCCTGATGTACGACAACGAGTCGTACGCCAACACGGACATCCAGCTCTCGGGCTCGACGCCGTACGGCGCCAATACGACCTTCAGCCCGCCGGGCACGTTGAAGCGGATCATCCACACGCGCTGGAAGAAGAACATGGCGGGCATGCTGGCGGCTGGGCACCCCGAGTGCCGCTACGTCGCCACCGTCGACGCCTCGTACGCCGTCGAGATGATGAACAAGGTCCGCAAGGCCCTCTCCATCGGCGGGCCGACCTTCATACACTCGCTCGATCCGTGCCCCAAGGGTTGGGACTACGACCCGATGCTCAGCCACGAGCTGGGCGAGCTCGCGGTGGAATGCGGTGTCTTTCCGCTCTACGAGGTCGAGGACGGCGTGGTGCGCCACTACGGCAAGACCAAGGCCATCGTGGAAGGCCGCCCGCGCAAGCCCGTGCGAGAGTACCTGCTCAAGCAGGGCCGCTTTGCTCACTTCACCGAGGAGGATCTCGAGTACTTCCAGTCCAAGGTGGACGAGATGTGGAACAAGTGGGAGATTCCCGGTGTCATCCCGTTCAGAAGGGCCGCGGCGGGCAAGTAACCGGCCGCGATTCATCCATCGAGGGCCGGGCCGCGGCCGCGCGCCGCGTCCGGCCCTCGCCGTTTGCCACGTCGTCCTTGGGCATCCCGCCGTCCCGTCCGGACGTATGTCTCGGTGAGCGGGCCGCATCGGTATCGAGCCTGAGCACTCCCTGGGGAGGGTAGGACATGACACGTCAACGGCGACGTCTGATCGGGTCGACGCTGGTCGGCGCCCTTACTGTGTGGGCCACCCCGGCGCCGGCCGCCTGGCAGCCCACCAAGCCCATCGAGTTCGTGATCCCGGCGGGAACGGGCGGCGGGGCGGACCAGATGGCCCGCCTCATTGCAGGCATCGCCGAGAAGCACAAGCTCACTCCGCGCCCCATCATCGCCGTGAACAAATCCGGGGGCGCGGGCGCCGAGGGGTTCCTGCACGTCCAGGGCAAGAAGGGTGACGCGCACACCATCGTCATCACCCTCTCGAACCTCTTCACCACGCCGCTCCACACGGGTATCCCCTTCAGCTGGAAAGACATGACGCCGGTGGCGCGCATCGCCCTCGACGAGTTCATCCTCTGGGTCAACGCGGAGACACCGTACAAGACGGCGCGTGAGTATCTCGCGGCCGTCAAGGCCAAGAGCGGCACCATGAAGATGGGCGGCACGGGCTCGGCACAGGAAGACCAGATCATCACCATCATGCTCGAGCAGGCGCAGGGGGTGAAGTTCACCTACGTGCCTTTCAAGGGCGGCGGCGAGGTCTGCGTCAACCTCGTGGGCAAGCACGTGGACTCCACCGTCAACAATCCGATCGAGTGCGTCAGCCACTGGAAGGCGGGCCGGGTCCGGCCCCTCGCCGTCTTCGACGCCGCCCGTATCCCGGTGCCCGAGTGGAAGGACATTCCGACGGTCAAGGAAGCGCTCGGCACGGATATCACCTACCTCATGCTCCGCGGAGTCTTCGGGCCTCCTGACATGCCCAAGGAAGCCCTGGCCTGGTACCAGAATCTCCTGAAGAAAGTCGCCGACACCCCGGAGTTCAAGGATTACATGCAGCAGGGCGCGCTCAAGCCCGCCTGGCTCGTGGGAGACGACTTCAAGAAGTGGCTCGAGCAAGAAGAGCAGGTGCATCGGGACCTGATGACCAAAGGCGGGCTGTTGAAGAAGTAGCGACCATGCGCGCAGCCGACCTAACCACGGCAGTGGTGCTGATGGCGGGCGGAGTGCTCGTGATCTGGGATTCTCTCCGCCTGGGCGTGGGGTGGGGCACCGACGGACCCAAGAGCGGCTTCTTTCCCTTCTGGCTCGGCCTCGCCCTGATCGCGGCCTGCCTCGTCATCACCATCCAGGCCATCCGACGCGTGGACCGCACGCCCTTCATTCCGCCCGGGGCCATGACGCCGGTCTTGAAGGTGCTGGTCCCCGCCACGGGCTACGTGCTGTCCATGCCCTGGCTCGGCCTCTACGTCGCCACCACCCTCTACATGGCCATCTACATGCGGTGGATCGGGCGGTTTCCGTGGCTGTCCGTGGCCGTGGTCAGCGTCGTGGTCTCCGCCGTGACCTTCTACGTCTTCGAGATCTGGTTCCTCGTGCCCATGCCCAAGGGACCTCTCGAGGCGTATTTCGGCTACTGACGCGTGGGCATCGAGAACCTCTTCCTGGGCTTCCAGGTTGCGCTGCAGCCGCACAACCTCTTTCTCGCCGTCATCGGCGTCGGCCTCGGCACCATCATCGGGGTCCTTCCCGGCCTGGGGGGCGCCAACGGCGTGGCCATCCTGCTGCCCTTGACCTTCTCGATGCAGCCGACCTCCGCCATCATCCTGCTCACGAGCCTGTACTGGGGCGCCCTCTTCGGCGGGGCCATCACCTCGATCCTTTTCAATATCCCGGGCGAGCCCTGGTCGGTGGCCACGACCTTCGACGGCTATCCCATGGCGCGGAGCGGACAGGGAGGGCAGGCCCTCACCGCGGCCTTCACCTCGTCCTTCGTGGGCGCCCTCTTCTCCGTGGTCCTCATCACGCTCTTCGCGCCCCTTCTCGCCGAGGTGGCGCTCAAGTTCGGTCCGCCGGAGTTCTTCGCCATCCAGCTCCTGACCTTCTCGTCCTTCGTGGGGCTGGGGGGCGGGAATCCCATGAAGTCGCTCGTGTCCATCCTCATCGGCTTCATCATGGCCGCGGTCGGGCTGGACATCGTGACGGGAGCCCTGCGGCTGACCTTCGGCTTCACCGATCTCATGAAAGGGTTCGATTTCATCGTGGCCGTGATCGGTCTCTTCGGCATCGGCGAGATCCTGCTGACCATGGAGGAGGGTCTGTCCTTCAAGGGCGCCTCCGCCAAGATGAGCCCGCGCGTCGTGCTGGAGACGTGGCGGACTCTCCCGCGCTACTGGCGGACCTTCCTGCGCAGCTGCTTCATCGGCTTCTGGATGGGCTTCAAGCCGGGCGGGGCGACTCCCGCCTCCTTCATGAGCTACTCGTTCGCCAAGCGCTTCGCGAGGAACCCCGAGCGCTTCGGCCAGGGCGACATCGAAGGCGTGGTGGCGCCCGAGACGGCCGCGCACGCGGCGGGTGGCGCCTCGCTCCTGCCCATGATCACCCTCGGCATTCCCGGCTCGCCCACGGCGGCGGTCATGCTGGGCGGGCTCATCATCTGGGGACTCCAGCCCGGGCCCATGCTCTTCAAGGAGAAGCCGGAATTCGTGTGGGGCCTCATCGCCAGCATGTACACGGGAAACGTCATCGGCGTGGCCATGGTCCTCGCCTTCGTCCCCCTCTTCGCGGCCATCCTACGCGTCCCCTTTGCCATTCTCACGCCCCTCATCGTCTCTGTCTGTGCCGTGGGCGCCTATTCCGTGAACGGTCGCATGATCGACATCTGGTATATGCTGATCTTCGGCGTGGTCGGTTATGCCTTCAAGAAGCTCGACTATCCCCTGGCGCCGCTCGTGCTGGCCCTCGTCCTGGGCGATCTGGCCGAGAATGCGTTGCGCCAGAGCCTGATCATGTCGCACGGCTCGCTCCTGATCTTCCTCGAGCGTCCCATCTCCGGGGCCATCACCGCCGTGGCGCTCTTCTTCTTCGCCCTGCCGGCGATCACGCCCTGGGTGCGCCGGCTCCGGGGAGCCCCGGTGGCCGCCGTCAAGCCCCGGGAGACTTGACCGGCTCGATCAGGTGATGCATTTCGTTTCCGATCCGGGATTCTGGATCCGTCTGCTCGAGATTGGATTCCTCAACCTCCTCCTCTCCGGTGACAACGCCGTCCTCATCGCGCTGGCCGTGCGTTCCCTGCCGAAGCGCCAGCGCGTCCTCGGGCAGATCTGGGGCACTTTGGGCGCCATCGTGCTCCGCCTGGCCTTCGTGGGAATCGTGAGCCGGCTCCTCGAGCTGGCCTTTCTCAGAGCGGCGGGCGCCCTCGTGCTCCTGTGGATCGCCTACAAGCTCGTCCAGCCCGAGGGAGGGGAGCCGGAGACGGGCCGCCACGGCCGATCGTTCTGGCATGCCGTGTGGCTCATCCTCGTGGCCGACGTGACCATGAGCCTCGACAACGTGCTGGCCATCGCGGGGGCCGCGCGGGGAGACATGATGCTCGTGGGCATCGGCATCGCGATGTCCGTGCCCATCGTCATCGTGGGCAGCAGCGTCCTCGCCACGCTCATGAATCGCTATCCCGCCATCATCTGGGTGGGCGGCGGAGTCCTGGGCTTTGTCGCGGGGGAGATGTTGCTGGACGACCCCGTGGTGCTCCGAGCGCTGGGCCAAGGCCTGGACGCTGGCCTCAAGCTGCCCGTGGCCATCGCCATGGCCGGTACCCTCACCGCCATCGGGTGGCGGCTCTCCCAGAAGCGGGCATGAGCTTTCTCCTGGATCCGGAATTCTGGGCGCGTCTCCTCGGCATCGTGCTCATCGACATCTCCCTGGCCGGAGACAACGCGCTCGTGATCGCCCTCGCGGTGCGGGACCTGCCGGCGCGCCAGCAGCTCGTCGGCCGCCTCTGGGGCACCCTCGGGGCCGTGGGCCTCCGCGTCATCTTCATCGCGGTGGTGAGCTTTCTCCTGCGCATTCCGCTTCTCCAGCTGGTCGGCGGGCTGGCCCTGATCTGGATCGCCGTCCGGCTCGTTCGCCCAGGTCACATGGATCATGCGGGGACTCGACACGGCACGTCCCTCAGGGAGGCGATCTGGATCATCGTGGTGGCGGACGTGACCATGAGCCTCGACAATGTGCTGGGGGTGGCGGCCGCGGCCAGGGGAGACATGGTCCTCGTCGTTTTCGGGATCGCCCTCTCCCTGCCGCTGGTGGTCTGGGGGAGCGGCTTTCTGGCCCGTCTGATGGCCCGCCACGAATGGATCATCTGGCTCGGAGGGGGCGTGCTGGGATATGTCGCGGGCGAGATGATCACGGATGACCCCATGGTCCAGCGCTCGCTCGGGACGGGCGCGGCCGCCGCCGACATCTGGCTGTCCATCGTGCTCGCGACGGCGGTGACGGCGCTCGGCTGGTGGCTGGCGAGGTCCGCGCCTGCCCACGCCCGAAGAAGGGAAGGCACCTGATGGAGCTCGAGCCCGTCAAGTCCATCCGGATCTACGAGGATATCGTGCGCCAGGTCAAGGCGCTGATCGCCGACGGCCGCCTGAACTCGGGCGATCGCCTTCCCCCGGAGCGCGAGCTCGCCGAGCGATTCCGCGTCAGCCGCACCTCGGTGCGCGAGGCCTTGCGCTCGTTGCAGAGCCGCGGCCTCATCGAGATCCGGGCGGGCGAGGGCGCCTTCGTGCGTGACGTCTCGGTGGAGGCGCTGATCGAGCCGCTCGCCCTCGTCATCCTCCCGCATCGCGAGGCGGTGGGGGAGCTCTTCGAGGCGCGTCGCATCCTCGAGCCGGCCATCGCCGCGCTGGCCGCGCGGCGGGCCACCCGCGAAGAGGTGGGCGAGATGGAGCGCATCCTCGAAGAGCAGGCGCGCGAGGTCGCCCAGGGGCGGACGGGAATGGCGCAGGACTCGGCCCTGCACGCCGCCATCGCCGAGGCCGCACACAACCGCGCCATCGTCCGAATCGTCAATGCGTTGCTGGATCTACTCTCCCAGAGTCGCGAGGAAAGCTTGCTCACGCCCGGCCGTCCCACGCGTTCGCATCACGACCACCGGCGCATGCTCCGGGCAATACGTCGCGGAGACGAAGCGGGGGCGTATCGAGCGATGCGCACCCATCTGGAGGCTGTCGAGAAACTTGTCACCGGAAGCGAGAGCTTCACGCGCGCTCGTCCCGTCAAGGCACGGAGCAAGGGGCCGCGTAAAGTCTCGTAAGTGCCTGTCACGCAACATATTTGTTGACATCGAGCCTGCCGTCGCATACCATCACCGGATAACGCAGGCCTCTTCGGGGCCTGCCTTTCTTTCTCTGCAGACCGGGCCGCCCGACCGAGGGGGTCGAGGAAATGGCACACGCCAGGGTACGCAAGGGCGCGCGGACGGCGTCTCCGAGCAGCGGTGCTCGCCGACACAAGTACGTGTACGCCTTCGCCAACGGGAAGGCGGAGGGGGCGAGCGCGCTGCGACATCTGCTCGGCGGTAAAGGCTGCGAGCTGGCGGAGATGACGAACCTGGGCGTCACGGTGCCGCCCGGCTTCACGATCACGACCGAGGCCTGGGCGGCGTACTCGGCGGGGGGACGCAAGCACCCGGCGGGGCTCTGGGAGCAGGTGCTCGCGGCGCTCGCTCGCCTGGAGGCCGCCGTCGGCCTCAAGCTCGGAGACCCCGCGCGGCCCCTCCTCGTCTCCGTGCGCTCGGGGGCCCGCGCCTCCATGCCGGGCATGATGGACACCGTCCTCAACCTCGGTCTCAACGACCGGACGGTGCTGGGGCTCGCGCGCTGGACCAAGAACGAGCGCTTCGCCTGGGACTGCTATCGCCGCTTCATCACCATCTTCGGTGACGTGGTCCTCGGCATCGACCGCCACGCCTTCGACGAGCTTCTCGATCGAGCCAAGGCCCAGGCGGGGGCCCGGTCCGACGCCGACCTGCAGCGCGAGCCGCTCAAGGCCCTCGTGGCGGAGTTCAAGCGGCTCGTCCAGGCCCGCACGGGCAAGGCCTTCCCGCAGGACCCGGTCGAGCAACTCCGGCTGGCCGTGTCTGCGGTCTTCGACTCGTGGTTCGCCAAGAAGGCCATCGACTACCGGCGCATCCACCGGCTCCCCGACGACTGGGGCACCGCGGTGACGGTGATGGTCATGGTCTTCGGCAACCTCGGCGAGACGTCGGGCACGGGGGTGTGCTTCACGCGGGACCCGTCGAGCGGCGAGCGGCGGTTCTTCGGCGAGTTCCTCGTCAACGCCCAGGGCGAGGACGTGGTGGCGGGCATCCGCACGCCGCAGCCCATCGCCGCCCTCAAGGAGAGCATGCCCAAGGTCTACGACGAGCTCGTGGCCATCAAGGACCGGCTCGAGCGCCACTACCGCGACATGCAGGACATCGAGTTCACGGTGCAGGAAGGCCGGCTCTTCATCTTGCAGACGCGCTCGGGCAAGCGGACGGCCGGCGCCGCCGTGCGCATCGCGGTGGAGATGCTGAAGGAAGGATTGTTCGACGATCGCCGGATAAAAGAGTCGTCGGAACGACGAGAGAAGTCCATCCACACGGCCCTCCTTCGCGTCGAGCCCTCCTCGCTCAACCAGCTCCTGGTGAAGACGGTGGACCCCAAGGCCAAGTACACGGCCATCGCTCAGGGGTTGGCCGCCACCCCGGCGGCGGCCGTCGGCAAGGTCGTCTTCGATCCCGAGAAGGCGGTGGAGATGGCGCTGCGCGAGGAGCAGGTGATCCTCGTGCGCGCGGAGACGTCCCCCGAAGACGTGGCGGGCATGCACGCCGCCCAGGGAGTGCTGACCTCGCGCGGCGGGCTCACCTCTCACGCGGCCGTCGTGGCGCGCGGCTGGGGCAAGAGCTGCGTGGTGGGCGCCGGCGACGTGGTGGTGGACGAGGAGAGCCGGCTCTTCCGCGCGGGACGGACGGTGGTGCGCGAGGGGCAGGTGGTGACCCTGAACGGCGCGACGGGCGAGGTGGTCATGGGCGCCTTGCCCCTCGTGGACCCGACACTCTCCCCGGAGTTCGAGAAGGTCCTCGAATGGGCAGGCAAGGTCAGCACGACGAAGGTGCGCGCCAACGCCGACACTCCGGAGGACGCCGCCAAGGCCCGGGAATTCAAGGCGGCCGGTATCGGCCTCGTGCGCACGGAGCACATGTTCTTCAAGGCGGACCGCATCGCGATCGTCCGCGAGATGATCATGTCCCGTGACGAGCAGGCCCGCCGCAAGGCCGTGGACAGTCTCCTGCCCTTCCAGCGCGAGGACTTCATCGGCATCTTCACGGCCATGCACGGCTTTCCCGTGACCATACGGCTTCTCGACCCGCCCCTCCACGAGTTCCTTCCCAAGTACAAGGAAGTGCTCGAGGAGTACACGCGGCTCGACGCGCTCGGCATCAACCCGGCCCGGCACCAGGAGCTCGGCGCCATCCGGGCGCGCATCGAGGCTCTCCAGGAGGCCAACCCCATGCTCGGCCACCGGGGCTGCCGGCTCGGCATCACCTTCCCCGAGATCTACGAGATGCAGGTGCGCGCGATCATGGAAGCGGCTTGCGAGGTGGCGAAGCGGGGCGTGCGGGTCGAGCCTCCCGAGATCATGATCCCGCTCACGGGCACCGTCGAGGAGATGAAGCTCACGCGCGAGATGACAGAGCGCGTCGCCCGGCAGACGGTGAGCGACATGGGCGTCAAGGTCGGTTATTCCGTCGGCACCATGATCGAGGTGCCGCGGGCGGCCTTGATCGCGGACGAGCTCGCCCAGCACGCCGAGTTCTTCTCCTTCGGCACCAACGATCTGACCCAGATGACCTTCGGCTACAGCCGCGACGACATCGGCAAGTTCCTGCCCTTCTACCTGGAGCACAAGCTGCTCCCCAGCGATCCCTTCGCCGTGCTGGACCAGGAAGGGGTAGGGGAGATGATCAGGATCGGCATCGAGCGCGGCCGCAAGACTGTGCCCAAGCTCAAGGTGGGCATCTGCGGAGAGCACGGAGGCGAGCCGTCTTCCGTCGAGTTCTGCCATGACGTGGGCATGGACTACGTCTCGTGCTCTCCCTACATGGTCCCCATCGCCTGGCTCGCGTCCGCGCATGCCCAGATCAAGCAACCGCGACGCGCGGAAGGACACACGTCCGGTCGCGCGTCAAGGAGCCGCCCCCGTGCGTGACTTCCACGGCGTGTACGTCCCCGTGCCCACGCCCTTCCGCGGCGACCAGGTTGCCACGGATCGGCTCAAGGCGAACCTGGCCAAGTGGAACGCCACGGACCTCGCGGGCTACGTCGTGCTGGGCTCCACGGGCGAGTTTCCCATGCTCTCGGAGGCCGAGCGCGACGCCGTGCTCGTGGCCGCCCGCGAGGCGATCCCTCGCGGCAAGGCCTTCCTGGCCGGGACGGGCGCGAACTCCACGCTTCACACGATTCGCCAGACGAAGCGCGCGGCGGAGATCGGGGCGGACGCGGCCATCGTGATCACCCCGCACTACTTCACCAAGGGCTTCGCCCAGGCGGGAGCGCAGGTGCGCCATTACGTCGCGGTGGCCGAGGCCTCGCCCATCCCCGTCATGCTCTACAACTTCCCGCTCAACACCGGGATCAATCTCGAGCCCGACACCGTCGCGCGCATCGCCGAGCACCCGAACGTGTGCGGGATCAAGGACTCCTCCGGCAACATTCCCCAGGCCGCCCACGTCATCCACCTGACGCCGAAGACTTTCCACGTGCTCGTGGGCTCGGCGGCGGCGCTGCTGCCCGCGCTGCCCATCGGAGCCTCGGGCGGTGTCCTCGCCCTCGGCGCCATCGCCGGCCGCGAGCTGTGCGAGGTGTACGGGCTCGCGCGCGATGGGCGATGGGAAGAGGCCAAGGCCATCGCCGCGCGCATGATGCTCGCGGACCGGGGAGTGGCCGGACGATTCGGCATCGGCGGGCTCAAGGCCGCCCTGGACCTGCAGGGCTTCTATGGCGGGCCGTGCCGGGCGCCCCTCGGGACGCCGGACGGCGACGCCATCGAGGACATCAAGGAGTGCCTCGCCTCGGCGGGGCTGCTGTAGTGAGCGCACGAGAACGAAGGAGGGTAACGCTGTGAAGCTTCCTGGAGCGCGGATCGTGCTGGAGTCTTTGAAGCGTGAAGGCGTGGACATCGTGTTCGGTCTGCCCGGGGGGGCGGTACTGCCGATCTACGACGCCCTGTACGACTTCGAGGGTCTCCGTCACATCCTGGTACGCCAGGAAGCGGCCGCCGGGCACGCGGCCGAGGGCTACGCGCGCACCACCGGCAAGGTGGGTGTGTGCCTGGTCACCTCAGGGCCCGCGGCGACCAACCTGGTGACGGCGCTCCAGGACGCCCTCATGGACTCGATCCCCATCGTCGCCTTCACCGGACAGGTGCCCACGCACCTGATCGGCAACGACGCCTTCCAGGAGGCCGACAACGTCGGCATCACGCGCTCGGCGACGAAGCACAACTTCCTCGTCAAGGACGGCAACGATCTGGCCGCGACCATCAAGGAGGCCTTCCATATCGCCTCCACGGGCCGGCCGGGGCCGGTGCACGTCGACCTGCCCAAGGACATCCTCGTCAAGGAGTGGAGCTTCGACTACCCGGAGAGCGTGCACCTGCGCTCGTACAATCCCACGTACGAGGGACACCCCGGGCAGATCAAGAAGGCCGCCCGGGCCATGATCCGGGCCAAGCGGCCCGTCCTCTACGTCGGGGGCGGCGCCATCTCCGCCGACGCCTCGCCCGAGCTCCGCGAGCTGGCGGAGCTGACCCAGATCCCCGTGACCCAGACCTTGATGGGGCTCGGGGCTTTCCCCATGGCCCACCCGCTCTCCCTCGACATGCTGGGCATGCACGGCACCTACTACGCGAACATGTCCGTGCACGACTCGGACTGTCTGGTGGCCGTGGGCGCGCGCTTCGACGACCGCGTCACCGGGCGCGTCGACGCCTTCGCGCCCACCGCCGAGATCATCCACATCGACATCGACCCTTCGTCCATCTCGAAGAACATCAAGGTCGACATCCCGATCGTGGGCGACTGCAAGCGCGTGCTCGTCAAGCTGGTGGAAGCAGTGCGGGAGGAGATGAAGACGTATCCTCAGGGCGCCGTCAAGGAAGCGCGCCGGCAGTGGGCGGAGCAGATCGCGGAGTGGAAGCGCGATCAGCCCCTCCGCTACGAATGGTCGGACGACGTCATCAAGCCGCAGTACGTGATCGAGGAGATCTCCAACCTGACCAACGGGGAGGCCCTCGTGGTCACCGGGGTGGGTCAGCACCAGATGTGGGCGGCCCAGTACTACCGCTTCAAGCATCCGCGCTCGTGGTGCACGTCGGGGGGGCTGGGCACCATGGGCTATGGGCTGCCCACGTCCATGGGCGTGCAGGCCGGCCATCCCGACCGCCTCGTCATCAACATCGACGGCGACGGCTCCTTCGCCATGAACAGCCAGGAGCTCGCCACCTGCTTCGAGGAGCGGCTGCCCGTCAAGACCGTCATCATCAACAACGGCGGCCACGGCATGGTCCGGCAGTGGCAGCGCATCATCTACAAGGAGCGGTTCTGCGCCATCGATCTGGGGCCGAGCCCGGATTTCGTGAAGCTCGCCGAGGCCTACGGGTGCACGGGCATCCGGGCCACCAAGCCCGCCGACGTGGTGCCCGCCCTCGAGAAGATGATCTCCACCCCCGGCCCCGTGCTCCTCGACGTCTGGGTGAACAAGGACGAGTGCGTGTTTCCCATGGTGCCCGCGGGCGGCGCCAACGTCGACATGATCCTCGCGCCGCCGAGCCGGGAGACCCGCGAGCGCGCCGCGAAGTCCCAGACGGGGTTCTAGCCGTGGCCGATGCGCCGGAGATCAAGAAGCACACCATCGCGGTTCTCGTGGAGAACCGCTTCGGGGTGCTCTCGCGCGTGGCCGGGCTCTTCTCCGCCCGGGGCTACAACATCGAGAGCCTGTCCGTGGGGGAGACGCTCGACCCCGCGGTATCGCGCATGACCCTGGTCGTGCGGGGCGACGCCTTCGTCATCGAGCAGGTCATGAAGCAGCTCCACAAGCTCATCGACGTCATCAAGGTCATCGACCTCAGCGAGGAGACGCACGTGGAGCGCGAGATGCTCCTCGTCCGCGTCAACGCGGAGCCGAGCGCGCGCGCGGAGGTCCTCCGCATCGCGGACATCTTCCGCGCCAAGGTCATCGACGTGACCGCGGCCAGCTACACCCTCGAGGTCACGGGCGAGGAGTCCAAGATCGAAGCCATGCTCGAGCTCCTCCGGGCCTTCGGCATCCAGGAAGTGGTGCGCACGGGCAAGGTCGCCATCGCCCGCAGCCCCAAGACGCGGCTCCGCCGCGCCGAGGAGAAACTGGGCAAGGCCGCCCCCCCGCGCCCCTCGAACCCCGCCGCCCAGGACCCGCGCGTGGTCGGGTTCGCGGACTAACCATCACAGGAGAGCACACGTCATGCCGGCGAAGATTTTCTACGATCAGGACTCGGACCTCGGGCTGCTCAAGGGCAAGAAGATCGCCATCATCGGCTACGGCAGCCAGGGGCACGCGCACGCCCTGAATCTCAAGGACTCGGGCCAGGACGTGGTGGTCGGGCTCTACAAGGGCTCGCCGAGCTGGCCCCGGGCGGAGAAGGACGGGCTCAAGGTGATGACGGTGAACGACGCGGCCGCCGCCGCCGACGTCATCATGATCCTCCTGCCCGACCAGAGCCAGCGGCAGATCTACGAGGAGTCCATCAAGGGCACCCTCGGCAAGGGCAAGACCTTGATGTTCGCCCACGGCTTCAACATCCACTTCAACCAGGTGGTGCCCTCGCCCGAAGTCGACGTGTCGATGATCGCGCCCAAGGCGCCCGGTCACGTGATGCGCGATCTCTTCACCGCGGGCCCGGGCGTGCCTGCCCTCGTGGCCGTGTACCAGGACGTGTCGGGCAAGGCGCGGGACACCGCCCTCGCCTATGGCAAGGGCGTGGGCTGCACGCGCGCCGGCGTGATCGAGACGACCTTCAAGGAAGAGACGGAGACGGATCTCTTCGGCGAGCAGACGACCCTGTGCGGCGGGGTCTCACACCTGATCAAGGCCGCCTTCGAGACGCTCGTGGACGCGGGCTACCAGCCCGAGGTCGCCTACTTCGAGTGCATGCACGAGATGAAGCTGATCGTGGATCTCTTCTACCAGGGCGGTCTCTCCTACATGCGCTACTCGGTGTCGGACACCGCCGAGTACGGTGACTACACGCGGGGGCCGCGGATCATCAGCGAGGAGACCAAGGCCGAGATGAAAAAGATCCTCGGGGAGATCCAGTCGGGCCAGTTCGCGCGCGAATGGGTGCTGGAGAATCAGGCGCACCGCGCGGGCTTTCTCGCCCAGCGGCGCCGCGACGCCGCGCATCCCATCGAGGAAGTGGGCGCGCGGCTGCGCAAGATGATGTCCTGGATCAAGCCCCCGCGGGTATAGCGGGACGGCGAGCGCGTGCGCCTCCCCGTCGCCGTCGAAGGCTGGCGCTTTATCGTCCCCGCCGCGGCGGCCGCGTGTATCCTGGGTTGGATCGGGTGGTGGTGGGCGGCGGCCCCCCTCGCGCTCTTCGCGCTGGCGTGCCTCGGCTTCTTCCGCGATCCCGAGCGGACGCCGCCCGCGGTGACGGGAGCGGTTCTCGCCCCCGCCGACGGGCGCGTGATGGGCGTGGCGGACGTGGACGACGGCTGGGTGGGGCGAGCGACGCGGGTGTCCATCTTCCTGTCGCCCCTCGACGTGCACGTGAACCGCTCCCCCGTGGCGGGGCTCGTGCGAGACGTCCAGTACGCGGAGGGACGCTTCCTGGCCGCGTATCGGGACGAGGCCTCGGAGCTGAACGAGCGCTGCACGGTGGCCCTGGAGGGGGACAGCGCGCGCGTGGGGGTGAGACAGATCGCGGGGGTGCTCGCCCGCCGCATCGTGTGCCGAGTGCGGCCGGGGGACAAGCTCCAGGCGGGTGAGCGGTACGGGCTGATCCGGTTCGGCTCGCGGACGGACCTCATCGTTCCGCGAGGCGCTGTGCTGAGAGTACGGGTGGGGGACAGGGTGCGGGGCGGAGAGACCATCATGGGAGTGCTGCGGTGAGACGGAGACAGCATCAGAGCGGGGACGGCGCGCGCCATCCGCGGCGCCGGCGCTGGCAGGAGTTCCGCGAGCATCCGCGGCGGGGCATCTTCCTGCTTCCCAGCCTCCTCACCACGGGCAACCTCTTCTGCGGCTTCCTCGCCATCGTGCTCTCCGCGCAAGCCCGCTTCGTCGAGGCGGCGGTGGCCGTCTTCGTGGGGATGATCCTCGACATCCTGGACGGCAAGGTCGCGCGGCTGACCAGGACCACTACCCAGTTCGGCGTGGAGTTCGACTCCCTCGCGGACGTGGTGTCCTTCTGCGTCGCGCCCGCCTTCATGCTCTATGCCCTCGCCCTCCAGCAATTCGGCCGCGTGGCCTGGCTCGGGGCCTTTCTCTTCGTCATCTGCGGCGCCCTCCGGCTCGCGCGCTTCAACGTCTACCAGGGCGTGACGGACCGCCGCTACTTCGTGGGTCTGCCCACCCCCGCCGCCGCGGGCATCGTCGCCTCCACCGCGCTGCTCCTGGAAGGGACGGAGATCGGGCGCTGGCAGGCCGCCGCCATCAGCGTGGGCACGGTGGTGGTCGCCCTCCTCATGGTCTCGACCTTCCGCTACTACAGCTTCAAGGAAGTGGACTTCGCGCGCCGCCGCCCCGCCCAGGTGCTCGTCCTCGTGGTCCTGGGCGTGCTCATCGTGGCCACGCATCCGCAGTGGTTCCTGTTCATCCTGTTCTCGCTGTACCTGCTGAGCGGTCCCACGCGCCCCGTGTGGGTGCGCCGCCGCTTGGATCAGCCGATGGTCAACGAGAAGGGAACCAGGGACGCGCACTAGCGCGATGGAGGATACGTGATGGACCGGATCATCATCTTCGACACGTCGCTCCGGGACGGCGAGCAGGCCCCCGGGTTTTCCATGAACACGCAGGAGAAGCTCGAGATGGCGCGGCAGCTCGCTCGCCTGAACGTCGACGTCATCGAGGCGGGCTTCCCCATCTCCTCGGACGAGGATTTCGAGGCGGTGCGCGAGGTCGCCAAGCAGGTGGGCACCCTGGAGGGGGCGCCCATCATCTGCGGGCTCAGCCGGGTGGGGCTCGCCGACATCGACCGGGCGTGGGAGGCGGTCAAGTACGCGAAGCGCTCCCGCATCCATACCTTCGTGGCCACCTCGGACATCCACCTCAAGTACAAGCTCAGGAAGAGCCGGGCCGAGGTCCTGAAGGCGGCCGTCGACGCGGTCAAGCACGCGAGGGCGTACTGCGAGGACGTGGAGTTCTCGCCCGAGGACGCCTCCCGCACGGACTTCGACTACATGTGCGAGGTGCTGGAGGCGGTCATCGACGCGGGGGCCCGCACCATCAACATCCCGGACACCGTGGGCTACGCCATTCCCGAGGAGTGGTTCAACCGGATCATGAAGATCCGGGAGTACGTCAAGAACAGCAGCAAGGCCGTGCTCTCCGTGCACTGTCACAACGACCTGGGCCAGGCCGTGGCCAACTCCCTCGCGGCCATCCGGGCGGGGGCGCGGCAGATCGAGTGCACCATCAACGGCATCGGGGAGCGGGCGGGCAACGCCTCCCTCGAGGAGATCGTGATGGCGCTCAAGACGCGCAAGGACTTCTTCGAGATCGACACCCAGGTGCGCACGGAGGAGATCTTCAAGAGCTCGCGCCTCCTCTCCTCCATTACGGGCGTGCACGTGCAGCCCAACAAGGCCATCGTGGGCGAGAACGCCTTCGCCCACGAGGCGGGCATCCACCAGGACGGCGTGCTCAAGGAAAAGCTCACCTACGAGATCATGAAGCCGGAAGACATCGGCCGGGCCGCCAACAAGCTCGTCATGGGCAAGCACTCGGGCCGGGCCGCTCTCGCCGCGCGGTTGAGAGAGCTCGGGTTCGATCTCGACGAGGGCGAGCTCGGCAAGGCCTTCAAGCGGTTCAAGGATCTCGCGGACAAGAAGAAGGAGATCTTCGACGACGACCTCATCTCCATCGTCAAGGACGAGATCGCCCAGGTGCCCGAGACGTACACGCTCGACTACCTGCACATGATCAGCGGGACGGGCATCATCCCCTCGGCCACGGTGCGTCTCAAGAAGGATACCGAGGTCTTCCAGGACTCGGGCGTGGGCGACGGGCCGGTGGACGCGGTGCTGAACGCCATCGACGCCATCACCGGGCTCAAGGGTCGGCTCCAGGACTATCAGCTGCGCGCCGTCACCTCCGGCAAGGACGCCATCGGCGAGGTGTCGGTCCGGGTGGACTTCGACGGCACCGTGGTGCCGGGCAAAGGCAGCTCGACTGACGTGATCGAGGCGAGCGCGCGAGCATACGTGAACGCGCTCAACCGCCTGGTGCATCCGGCGGGAGGCCAGAAGGTCAAGGAGATCGGGCCCTAGGGTCCCAGGGACGGCGAGAATGGCTCATCTGCTTCGTCGGCTCCGTCAGGGCTGCCCTCAGCGCACGTGGCATTTCGAGCTGAGGGGCGAAGTCACGAGGCGAGGGCTGAGTGAGAGTACGCCTCGGGCAGCGCTGCCGTCGCCGCCGCGCATCTGGACCATTCTCGCCGCCCCGGCAGGGGACCTGTCGTGACGACGCACAAGATCGCGCTGCTCGGGGGCGACGGCATCGGGCAGGAGGTGACGCCCGAAGCCCGCAAGGTGCTCGAGGTGGTGGGCCGGGCCACCGGCGCCTCCTTCGAGTTCGAGTGCGAGCAGAGCGACGCCATCCTCTTCGGCGCGGTCGGGGGACCCAAGTGGGACGCTCTGCCGCAGGAGCAGAAGCCCGAGCGGGGACTCCTGGGCCTTCGCAAGGAGCTCGACCTCTTCGCCAACCTGCGACCGGCCAAGTGCTTCCCCATGCTGCTGGACGCCTCCCCCCTGAAGCGCGAGGTGGTCGAGGGCACCGACATCATGGTCATCCGGGAGCTGACGGGCGGGCTCTACTTCGGCGAGCCGCGGGGCCGGGAGGAGTTCGCCGACGGCGGCGCCCGGGCCGTGAACACTATGGCCTATACCTCGCGCGAGGTGGAGCGAGTGGCCCGGGCCGCCTTCGACGTCGCCATGAAGCGGAAGAAGCGACTGGCTTCCGTGGACAAGGCCAACGTCCTTGTGGTCTCGCAGCTCTGGCGCGAGGTGGTCACCCGCGTGGGCAAGGACTATCCGCAGGTGGCCCTCGAGCACGTCCTCGTGGACAACTGCGCCATGGCTCTCGTCCACAAGCCGACGCACTTCGACACCATCGTCACCGAGAACACCTTCGGCGACATCCTCTCCGACGAGGCGGCCATCCTGGCCGGCTCCATGGGCATGCTCCCGTCGGCAAGCATCGGGGGCCGCGTGGGGCTCTACGAGCCCGTGCACGGCACCGCGCCCGATATCGCGGGGCAGGGAGTCGCCAATCCCATCGCGGCCATCCTTTCCGCGGCCATGCTCCTCCGCTACTCGCTGAGCCTGGCCGCGGACGCCGATCGCATCGACTCCGCGGTGATCCGGGTGCTCGAGCAGGGGCACCGCACCCGCGACGTCCACGCCGCGGGAACCACTCTGGTGGGCACCAAGGAAATGGGCGACCTCATCTCTGCCGAAGTCGAGAAGTCCTACTCGTGAACCGAGGAAGAGCGTAGCGATATGGCAGCAGGCCTAACGATTGCCGTCGTTGGGGTGACGGGAGCCGTGGGACAGACCACGCTCAAGATTCTCGACGAGCGCAAGTTTCCCGTGAAGGAGCTCCGCGCCTTCGCCTCCGAGCGGTCGGTGGGCAAGAGCGTCCCCTTCAAGGGCGAGTCGATTCGAGTGCAGAAGGTAGGACCCGAGGCCTTCAAGGGCGTCGACGTCGCATTCTTCTCGGCGGGCTCGGCCCAGTCCAGGGAGTACGCGCCGCACGCGGTCAAGGCGGGCGCGGTCGTGGTCGACAAGTCCAGCGCCTTCCGGATGGACGCCACGGTCCCCCTCGTGGTGCCAGAGGTCAATGCCCACGCCCTCCGCGGTCACCAGGGTATCGTGGCCTGTCCCAACTGCACGACCATTGTCACCGTCATGCCGCTCAAGCCTCTCCACGACGCCGGCCGACTCACGCGCGTGATCGCCACCAGCTACCAGGCCGTGTCGGGGGCGGGCGTCGGCGGCGTGGACGAGCTGCGGGAGCAGACACTCGCCTGGGCCCGTGGCGAATCCATCACGCCGCGCTTCTTCGATCACCAGATCGCGTTCAATGTCATCCCTCACATCGACAAGTTCGTGGAGGGCGGCTACACGGGGGAAGAGATGAAGCTGGTCCACGAGGTCCGGAAGATCCTCGAGGCCCCCGACCTTCCCATCTCGCCCACCACGGTGCGCGTCCCCGTGTTCACCGCGCACTCGGTGGCGGTCAATGCGGAGACGGGAGTGCCGGTGGGACCAGAGCGGGCGCGCGAGCTCTTCTCGAGCTTCCCCGGGCTCACCCTCTGGGACGATCCCGCGCAGAAGCGCTATCCCATGCCCGTGCTCGTCGAGGGTCAGGACAACTGCTACGTCGGCCGCATCCGCCAGGATCTCAGCCGGGCCAATGCGCTGAACTTCTGGGTGGTGGGTGACCAGCTCCGCAAGGGCGCCGCGCTCAACGGGGTTCAGATCGCCGAGCTCCTCATCCGCTGAGCCTGCCTTGCGCGCCCTGCGCCTGACCCTGGCGTACGACGGCACGGACTTCCAGGGCTGGCAGGTGCAGCCCGGCCGCCCCACCGTGCAAGGGCTCGTGATGGCGGCCGCGGAGCGAATTCTCGGAGAGCCCGTCAAGGTCACCGGGGCCAGCCGCACCGACGCGGGCGTCCACGCTTTCGCCCAGGTGGCCAGCCTCGCCACCGCCTCCCGGATGGCGCCTGATCGCCTGGCGCGCGGACTCAATGCGCTGCTGCCCGAGGCCATCCGCGTGCTCGCGATCTCCGAGGCGCCTCCTGGCTTCGACGCGCGGCGCTGGGCCCTGGGCAAGCGCTACCTTTATCTGATCGATCGGGGTGCCGTCGCGCATCCCCTTCTGCGCCGTCATGCCTGGCATCCGCGCTACCCGCTCGATGCCCAGGCCATGAGCGGGGCGCTTCGACTGCTGCGCGGCAAGCACGACTTCTCGGCCTTCTGTGCCGCGCAGGGGCGGGGCCGGACGCCGACCTGCACCATCCGGTCGGCGCGACTCGTGAGTCGCGGTGAGCGTCTGGCCGTTCTCGTCTCGGCGGATTCCTTCCTGCACCACATGGTTCGCAACATCGTCGGCAGCCTGGTCGAGGTGGGACGAGGCGCGCGATCTGCGTCCTGGATGGCGGAGCTCCTCGCCGCTCGCGACCGCACCCGCTCGGGCCCGACCGCTCCAGGTCACGGTCTGATTCTCTTGCGCGTTCTCTATGGCCGCGATGTCCGCTGACGAGCCTCCCAGAAACCGCGGCTTCAAGGAGCGCAAGCGAGAGGATCATGCGCTGGTGCTGATCGGTGAGCTCAAGGAGAATCTAGGAGACATGACGCAAGTACGCAGAATACTTCTGGAACTTGGTCGATACTACGATCCTGTTCTGGGCGGCGCCATCATGGAGGTCAGGCATCAGCGGGCCATCGTCGAAGCGCTGGAGCGAGGCAAGGTGGCCGAAGCACTGGCTCTCGTCGAGGAGCGATACGAGCTCTACATCAAGGACAGGGCCCACCTCGGCCGGGAAAGTCCACCCTGACGCGGAGCGCTACACGCCGGGTCGGTAATGTTGACACGGCTTCCCGAGAGGTCCCATAATCCGCGTAATTCCGCAGCACGAACGGCCGGCCGAACTGCAAGGATGGGCCGGCGCGCACACCCGGAATGACCGCTCCAAAGAGGGAGGTTCGGTCATGAGCCTGTCACGCAGGGAGTTCTTCAAGCACGCGGGATCGGCCGGAGTCGGCGCGGCCGTCGGCGTGGCGACGTTGGGTCTCGAGCGCGTCGAGGCCGCGGCGACCACGCTCAGGATCAAGGAAGCCAAGGTTCACACGAGCGTCTGTCCCTATTGCTCGGTCGGCTGCAATCAGCTCGTGTATTCCAAGGGCGACAGCATCATCGACATCGAAGGGCATCCGGACACTCCACACACCCTGGGCAAGCTCTGTCCCAAGGGCGCGGCGACCATACAGCTCTCGAACAACCCGCTGCGACCCACCAAGGCGCTCTACCGCGCGCCGGGCTCGGAGAAGTGGGAAGAGAAGCCCATCGAGTGGATGTACGACGAGATCGCCAAGCGCTACTACGACACCCGCGAGAAGTACTTCATCGAGCGGGAGAAGGACAAGGAAGGCAAGGACGTCGTCGTCAACCGGCTCGAGGCCATCGCCTCCCTCGGCTCCGCCTGCATCGACAACGAGGAGTGCTACCTCCTCACCAAGTTCAACCGCGCCTTCGGCATCGTCTACCACGAGCATCAGGCTCGAGTCTGACACTCCGCCACGGTCCCAGCTCTGGGGACCACGTTCGGGCGGGGGGCGATGACGACCAACCTGATCGACGTCCAGCACGCGGACGTCATCATGTGCACGAACAACATGGCCGAGAACCACCCCGTGGGCTTCCAATGGGTGATGAAGGCCAAGGAGCGCGGGGCCAAGGTGATCCACGTCGACCCGCGCTTCACCCGCACGAGCGCTGTGTCGGACGTCCACGTTCCCCTGCGCTCCGGCACCAACATCGCCTTCTTCGGCGGGCTGATGAGCTACGCCATCCAGAACAACCTCTACTTCAAGGACTACGTCGTCTCCTACACCAACGCTCCGTTCCTCATCGACCCCGCCTTCAAGACGCCCACGGATCTGGGGGGGCTCTTCGAGGGCCTGGAGCAGACGGGCCAGGGCGGCACCGATCCGCACGTGGCCCAGACGTACAACAAGACCTCGTGGAAGTACCAGCTCGACGCCGAGGGCAATCCGAAGCGTGACCTCACGCTGCAGGATCCGAACTGCGTCTTTCAGCTCCTGAAGCGTCACTACAGCCGCTATACCCCGGAGATGGTGGAGCGCGTGTGCGGCATCCCCAAGGCCAAGTTCGTCGAGGTGGCAAAGCTCTACTGCGGCACCTCGGGGCGCGAGAAGACCGGCACCATCACCTACGCGCTCAACCTGACCCA
>WNGG01001646.1_pt1 | contig 29490 bp, 25 predicted proteins | sample 5400661 | NCBI WGS metagenome assembly WNGG01 (sample SAMN13153372, study PRJNA577476) | soil metagenome | isolation source: 100 cm soil or saprolite under Garry oak tree replicate 1 | place: USA:California | collected 2016-06-15
TCAAAACAAAGGGTGAGGCGCCACCCCAAATTGCGGGGTCCTCGCGGGTTCCCCTACATGCCCACTGATTCGCCACGCGCCATCCTCATACACCATATGGTGTACCTCCTCAAACCAACTGTCGATGTTCATTCTTTTGCCGGTCGGACCAGAGGTCGCCCAGAGAGTCCCAGTGCAGGTGATTTCGGCCGTCGGATGCTTGCCGTCCGCTACTACAATCTTGGTAAACAGGTGAGAAGTGGCGATCCTGTGGTGCTGGGCAAATAAACTCTCCCAGATCTTTTTCAGATCATCCTTTTTGAGCCCATTATAATTGTAGTCCTTGGAATAGAGACCCATCAGGGCATCCAAGTTCCGCGCGTAGAGGAATTCCTCGGCCTTCTGAAAAGAGGCGACGATGCCGTGGACTGTCTTGTCATCCGCTTGTATCTCGGCCCCTGGGCTGATCTTGGTCTTAGCCAGCACTGGCAGCGTGAACCCCTGAAGCCAGAGTGGGATCCCAATCAGTATTGCGAGTACTCCTATCGTGGGTTTCCTGCACATTGCCCTCTCCTTTCTTTGCTGCGGAACACCGTCACTTTCAATCTTATCAAGATCACCCGGGGGAATTGTAGCTTTACTTGCTCAAACTCCGTACGTACGCCAGTACGTCGTGGATTTGTTGCTCAGAAAGTTGTCCCTTGAAGGCTGGCATGGTTGTCGGAGGCCGCCCGTTTTGAATGGCTTGGAGCAAATCGCTATCGGGCTTACTCTTGATCTTGGGACTGGTCAAATCAGCCGGTGGAGGCATCAGCATCTTGCTCGCTGGACCATCCCCTTTCCCTTGGGCCCCATGACAGGTCACGCATAGTCTCTCATAAGTCGCCTTGCCTTTCACAGGATCTCCAGACTCTGCCCAAGTAGGCTGTGGTTTGAGTCCTACCACGAGTCCGCAGATCATGAATAACACGATGAGCTTGATCATTTTGATTGACCTCCGTGAACAAAGAGTCATAAACAAAACTTTTCCAAGGTTGCGTCAGCGCAAGGCAAGGGCTAGGAAGGCACCAGCGGCCAGCGCCGCCCCGAGCCCCAACACCACCCGCGCAGCCAACTGCCACCCGCCCAGCCACGCCGCGATGCCGGCTTTGACGACCGTGTTGGTGATGGCCGCCAGCGTGATGGTGATCGTCGCCGTCGAAGGCGGCAGGCCTTCACGGTGGAACCGGGCCATCGAGAGGGTGATCGCATCCACATCGGTCGTCCCAGCGAGGATGCCGGAGCCGTACAGCCCTTGATCGCCCAGATATGTTTGCGCAGCCTTTGCGACAAAGATCACGGTCGCATAGAACAGGCCGAACTTCAATGCGGAAGTGATTTCGAAGGGATTCCGATGCGCGACAGGTTCGGTTTGGGGGAGGGTACCACAGGATCGGAAGTACAACGCTGAAGCCGTCGCATACCCGACGACCGTCATCGCGCCGAGGGGCCACGACAGATCCCGGAGAAGCGGCGGGTCCACGATTCCGACGATAGCCAGAATTCGCGCGAACATGGTTGTCGAAGCCGTCAGGATAGCCACGGCGGCGAGCGACAGCACCTTGGGATTTTCGCGGACCCGAGAGGCAAGACTGACGGTCACGGCGGTGGACGAGACCAAGCCGCCTAGAATACCGGTGACCGCGAGTCCTCTCCCTTCTCCGGCGATCCGCGTTGCGATATAGCCCAGAAAACTGATGGCAGCGACCAAGACGACCATCAGGCCGATGTTGGATGGGTTCAGCACGTGGAGGGGACCGAAGGTGCGGTCTGGCAGGAGCGGCAGGACCACCAGCGCCAGAATGACGAACTTCGCGGTCGCGTAGATGTCGTCTTCCGACACACGCGCGACCGCCTGATGGAGTGGTGCCTTGAAGGACAGCAGCGCCATCACCACGCCCGCGCTGGCGACGATCAGGAGATAGCGCTGGCCGGTGGCCAGCGGGAGGCCCGGCAGGAGGGCCAACGCGCCGAGCAGAAACGTGATCAAGGCCGCCACCTGCGTGGTGATGCCAGGGGCTTCCTCCCTGCTCCATTCCTGATAGTACGACACGCCCAGAAACGCTCCGACCACCAGCAACGCCCCGAGCACCGGCCACACGCCCATTGTATGGGCCAGAAGCGCGGACAGCGAACCGGCCAATGCGATGAGCGGAAAGGTCCGGACGCCTCCGATGCTGGGTTTCTTGTCGAGGACTCTCGCCTGTTCCCGCTCCAGCCCAATCAAGGCCCCGGCTGCCAGGGCGATGAGGAATCCGAAGAAAATCTCCTCGAACGACATGGGCGTCATCGTTCGATCCTTCAGAAGAACGGATGGAGTGACAGGACGTATCGCCCCGGATCCGGAATCTCCCACGCATGGCCGCGGATGCGCCAGGCGCCGTCCTCATAAATCGTATGGTGGACTTCTCCGAACCAACTGTCGATATTCACCCGTTGCCCGGTCAGTTTGGAGACCGCCCAGAGGCTGCCCGAGCACGTGATCTCGGCGGTCGGCGGAGTCGCATTGGCGTTCACCACGATTTTGGAAAACACATGCGTGGTGGAAAACTGCGTGTGCAGGAGAAACAGGTCTTTCCAAAGCAGTCGCAGGCGGTCTTTGTCGTAGCCGTGGTACTTGTAAGTCTGAGAGTAGATCGTCATCAGCGCATCCAGATCTTGCTTGCGCAGGGCTTCGTCGGCCTTGCTGAAAGTGTCGAGAATTTCCGTGAGTGCCCGTTCGTCCGCCTGCACCGCCCCATGCGCTAATTGCGTTCTGCCTATGTCCGGCATGTCCGGAGGCAGACCGAATCGGCACCCCGCAAGACCGATGACGCCCCCCATCAAAACAATGAGAACCAGTGTCATACCACGGCGCATATCTCCCCCTAAGGCCGACAGCGAAGACAAGCAGCCAGTGTTCCACATCAAACGGAGCCAGCTTGAAAATCTCCCGGCTCCAGGGAGTCATCAGTATCGCTATCTGCAATGCGGCTGAACTCACCACTGCCCACACCAGAGGTTTATTTGTAAAAAACCCAATGCTGAACAGAGAGAGCCGGTCATTGCGACAGTTGAAGGCATGGGCGAGCTGCGCGCCGACCAGCACCATGAACGTCACAGTCCTGGCCCGTTCGAGGTCGTTGTCCATGCTGTACAAGCAGTACACGAAGGCCAGTATCGTGATCAGGGTCATGAACAGCCCCTGCCCGAACATCAGGAAGATCCGGTCCCGATCCAGGATCCGGGCTTCAGGACGGCGCGGGGGGCGTTGCATGAGGTTCGGGTCTTTGGGGTCCACCGCCAGAGCCATAGCCGGCAAGCCGTCCGTCACGAGGTTGATCCACAGTATCTGCACCGGGAGCAACGGGAGAGGGAGAGCGAACAGGGTGGCCAGCAGCATCACCAGGATCTCGCTGATGTTGCAGGACAGGAGGTAATGGACAGACTTCCGGATATTGTCAAAAATGGCTCGGCCTTCCTCGACCGCCGCCGCAATGGACGCGAAGTTGTCATCCGTGACGACCATAGCCGCCGCCTCTTTGGTCACGTCCGTGCCGGTGACTCCCATCGCGACGCCGATGTCCGCTGCCTTCACCGCCGGCGCGTCGTTGACTCCATCGCCGGTCATGGCCACGACCGCTCCCCGCTTCTTCCAGGCGCGCACGACACGGAGCTTGTGCTCGGCCGAGACGCGGGCATAGACGGCAATACGCTCGACTTGCTGAGCCAGCTCGGCATCGGTCAGTCGGTCCAGCTCAGCGCCGGAGACCGCCTGCGCCCCCGACTCCATGAGGCCCAATTCTCTCGCGATGGCGACCGCTGTGTCCTTATGATCTCCGGTGATCATGACGGTCCGGATCCCAGCGGTCCGGCAGGCCTCCACGGCCACTTTCACTTCAGGCCTGATCGGATCCTTCATGCCGAGTAAGCCCACGAAGATCAGGTCTCGCTCCAGAGCGGCAGCGGTATAGGTCTCGGGAGGCCGGTCCAGCGGCCGGATGGCCACCTCTAGCACGCGGAGCGCCTGCGAGGCGAAGTTCTGGTTCGCGACCAGAATCTCACGACGAATCTCATCCGTCAGAGGCTCTAGGCTTCCATCTTTCGCAACCCACGCTCGGCAGTCACGCAACAGCACATCCGGCGCGCCTTTGACGAAAGCGACCGGCCCGGATGCTGTGCGGCGCACGATAGTCATCTTCTTTCGTTCCGAATCGAACGGAACTTCACCGAGGAATGGCGCCTCCCGTTCGAGATCGGCCTTCCGGAAGCCGGCTTTGGCCGCCGCCACCAAAAGGGCTCCCTCGGTGGGGTCTCCCAAGATCGTCCAGACGTCCGCCTCTTGCCGAAGCTCGGCCCCGTTGCAGAGCGCTGAGGCGTGCAAGAGCTTCGTCAGGCCCGGACGCGTGTCGGGTTTCACCGGTTCGCCGAAGGAGAGAATATCCCCAACCGGAGCATAACCTTCACCGGACACGGTGAATACTGCGCCTCCCTGGTAAAGCGTGGTCACGGTCATCTCGTTCTTCGTCAGCGTGCCGGTCTTGTCGGAGCAGATCACAGTGGTCGAGCCCAGAGTCTCGACGGCAGGCAGGCGCCGAATCAACGCGTGTCGCCTCACCATTCTGGTGACACCGAGGGCGAGCGTGATGGTCACCACCGCCGGCAGACCTTCGGGGATCGCCGCAACCGCCAGGCTGACGGCAGTCAGAAACATCGTGACCACCGGGATGCCGCGCAGTTCCCCGAGAAGAAACACGACCGCGACGATGCCCAGGCAGAGCCACAGGAGCGTGTGCCCGAGTTGTTCCAGCCGACGCTGTAGCGGCGTCTCTTCTCGCTCGGCCTCCGCCGCCTTTTGGATCAACGCGGCGATCTTCCCTATCTCCGTGTGCAGCCCCGTGCCCACGACCAGCGCCCGCGCTTTCCCGGAGGCCGCCACGGTCCCCATGTAGAGCATGTTGTAGCGGTCTCCGAGCGGGACCTCTTCCCGCTGGATCGGATCGCTGGACTTGGCGACCGGTGTGGATTCACCGGTCAGCGAGGCCTCCTGGGTCTGGAGACCCGTGGCATAGACCAGGCGAGCGTCGGCCGGTATCCGATCGCCGGCTTCGACCTGAATAAGATCCCCAGGCACCAACTCTCTGGCTGGAAGCGAGACGAGCACTCCGTCACGGAAGACCCGAGCCGTCACCACAACCATCCGCTTCAGCGCTTCGAGCGAGCGCTCGGCCCGGAACTCCTGAAGGAACCCGAGAATCGCATTGAGGATGACGATGGCGATGATCGCCGCGGCATCCACCCACTCCTGCAAGGCCCCCGAGACGATCGCCGCGCCGATCAGCACCCAGACGATCAGGCCGGAAAACTGTGCCAGCAGGAGTTTCAGAGGAGAGGCGGGCGGCGCTAGCGGCAGCTCGTTCGGACCATACTCAGCGAGCCGCTGCCGCGCCTCACTGGCAGCCAGACCCCTTTCCGGATCCGACCGCAGTTCCTTGACCACCCCCTCAACGGTCAGCGCATGCCAGCGCATCTGAGGCCTTTCCTACGGATCAGCGAGGCCCCAGGACGGGGCCCCGCCGGTTTGATCAGGACTGTTACTTGCCGCCCTTCGCCGCCTTGCTATGCATCTCGGCCAGCTCTTCGTTCTCCTTGGCTTCCGCGAGATATCTATCGGCCATCTTCTCGCAGTGCTTGGAGTACTGGCCCTTGGGATACTTCTTGAGGTATTCGCCGGCCATCGTCTTCATGTCGCCGGCCTTGTGCCGCGCTTCGTCGGCCTGCTTCTTGTAATAGTCGGCCAGCCCGGCGTGGTCGCCTTTCTCAATCATCTCTTTGAGCTGTCCCGCGTGCACGGCCCTCGCTTCACGGGGAAGAAGCGGCCCAACCAGCATAGCGCCGGCCAGCGCTCCCAGTGTCTTCAACATCATCCGTTTCGTCATCATGGCCTCGCTTCTCATGGAATGCCTCCTTAGGTTGATTAGGGGGTTGTGCAGCCAGCGGACGGCAGTGTCCGGAAAACAGAAACGGCGCCTTCCCCCCTCCACGCCTACCAGCCCCGGACAAGAGGGAAAACGCCGTTGTCGCTCTAGCACAACTCTGTGCTATTGGGCTTCCTCCTATCATAGGGTTTCAATCATGTCAAGCAGTCACGCACGACTTCGATTCTCAAGAACCGGTTGCGCTCCTTCCGCCTTCATTGCATGCGCCTCCGCCACGCTCCTGACCTGAATCTCCCAGCGCCAGATCACGTAGATTGCCGGGATCACGATCAGGGTGAGCAGCATGGCCGAGAGCACGCCGCCGACCATCGGAGCGGCCAGACGCTTCATCACGTCGGCGCCCGTCCCCGTCGCCCACATCACCGGGATCAGGCCGAAGATGTTTGCCAGACCGGCCATAGCCATCGGCCGGATGCGCTCCACCGCACCCTGATGTACGGTCCCAATGAGATCGTCCAGCGTCCGCAGCCCGCCCGCCTCTTCGCGCCGCTTGCAGGCCTCGTCGAGATAGGCCAGCATCACGGCGCTCGTCTCCGCCGCGACCCCGGCCAGCGCGATGATCCCCACCCAGACCGCGATGCTCATGTTGTACCCGAGCAGCGCCATGTACCAGACCCCGCCGACCAGGGAGAGGGGCACCCCCAGCATGACCATTAGCGTCTCAGCCACGGACCGGAATGTGAAATAAAAGAGCACGAAGATAATGGCAATGGTCAGGGGGATAAAAATTGTGAGACGCTCGCGCACCCGCTGCATGAACTCGTACTGGCCGGACCAGGCGATGGTATAGCCGGGAGGCAGCGCGACCTTCTCCCGGACCACCCGCTTCAGATCCTCGACGTACCCGCCCACGTCCCGCCCGGTCATGTCCACGTACACATAGCCGGAGAGCATCCCGTCTTCGTCGCGGATCATCGGCGGGCCCGGTAGGAACCGCAGCGTCGCGAGCTGGGCCAGCGGGACCTGCGCCCCCGTCGGCGTCGCGACGAGGACCCGCTTGAGTTTTTCCGGATCGTCCCGCAGCTCGCGGAGGTAGCGCACGTTGATGGGATAGCGCTCCCGCCCTTCGATGGTCGTCGCGATGCTCTCGCCCCCGATCGCCGATTCGATGATCCGTCCGACATCCATCACCGTGACGCCGTAGCGGGCGATCTCATCCCGATTGATCGCGAAGTCCAGGAAGTATCCTCCTGAAACCCGCTCGGCATAGACGCTGCGGGTGCCGCCCACCTCTTTCGCCGCCATCTCGATGTGTTTGCCGATCTGTTCAATCTGTTTGAGGTCGGGTCCGAAAATCTTGATCCCTACCGGCGTGCGGACGCCGGTCGTGAGCATGTCGATCCGCGCCTTGATCGGCATGGTCCAAGCGTTGGTCACGCCGGGAAACTGCAACGCCTTGTCCATCTCTTCGATCAAACTCTCATAGGTCAGCCCGGGCCGCCACTGTTCCTTAGGTTTCAACTCCACCACCACTTCCATCATGCTGAACGGCGCCGGATCAGTGGAGGTTTCGGCGCGTCCGGCCTTGCCGAAAACGCGGTCCACCTCCGGAAAGGCTTTCAGCTTCTGGTCCATCTGTTGTAGCAACTGCGAGGCTCCCGTCACCGAGATTCCAGGCAAGGTGGTCGGCATATACAGGATCGTTCCTTCATACAGCGGCGGCATGAACTCCGACCCCATCCGCTGAAAAGCCGGAATGACGGTCAGGCTCAGCCCGACTGCCAGGACCACGACGGCCCACCGATACCGCAGCGCTGCGCGCAGAACCGGGGCGTACACCCGTTGCATGCCCAGGCTGACGGGATGCCGCTTCTCCGAAATGATTTTTCCCTTGATGCAGATCTCCAGCAGCGCCGGGATCAGAGTGATCGCCAGGACCGCGCTCATGGCGATGGCCAGATTTTTCGTCCACGCCAGCGGCTTGAACAGGCGTCCCTCCTGCGCTTCCAGCGTGAAGACCGGCATGAAGGCGATGGCGATCACGAGAAGCGAGGCGAAGATCGAGGGGCCGACCTCCTTGGCCGAGTCAATGAGCACCTTGATCCGGTCGCCGATGCGCCCCTTTCGTTCCCATTCCTCAAGCCGGTGGTGGGCGTTATCCACCATAATGATGGCCGCATCCACCATGTCTCCGATCGCCACGATGATGCCGCCGATGGACATGATGTTCATGCCGATGCCCATGAAGTACATGGGAATGAAGGCAAGCAGGACCGCCAGCGGCAGCGTGATGATGGGCAGGAGCGCGGATCGGATATGGAGGAGAAACCCGACGATCAGCACACTGACGACGATCAACTCCTCGGTCAGGTTCTCGTTGGCCGTTGCGATGGATTCCCGGATCAGGTCGCTGCGATCATACGTCGTCACGACCTTGACGCCCTTCGGCATCGCAGGCCCCAATTCCTTGAGCTTGGCCTTGATCCGCTCGATGACCGTCAGGGCGTTCTCGCCGAAGCGCATGATGACGATCCCGCCGACCACCTCTCCCTGGCCATCCAGCTCCACCAGCCCGCGGCGCATGTCCGGCCCCAACCGCACCGTCGCCACGTCCCGCAGCAGGATCGGCGTCCCGTTCGGGTTGACCCCGACCGCGACCTTTTCGATGTCGGCGACCGATTTGATGTAGCCGCGCCCCCGGATCATGTACTCGATCCCGGAGAACTCCACGACCCGCCCGCCCACGTCGTTGTTGCTCATGCGGATCTTCTCGATGATCTCGGGAAGCGACAGCTTGTAGGCCAGGACCTTCGTGGGGTCCAGATTGACCTGGTACTGACGGACGAAGCCTCCGATGCTTGCCACTTCCGCTACGCCCTCGACGCTGCGCAGCCAGTAGCGGAGGTACCAGTCCTGGAAGGAGCGCAGCGAGGCGAGGTCCTGCTGGCCGCTCTCATCCACCAGCGCGTACTGAAATACCCACCCGACCGCCGTGGCGTCGGGGCCGAGTTGCGGCGTGACGCCTTCGGGCAGCCGTCCCGAAAGCTGGTTCAGGTACTCCAAGACGCGGCTTCGCGCCCAGTAGATGTCGGTGCCGTCTTTGAAGAGGACGTAGACGTAGGAAAACCCGAAGTCCGAGAAGCCCCGGACCACCGTGACCTTCGGGGCCGACAGCAGCGCGGTGATGATCGGGTAGGTGATCTGGTCCTCGACGAGGTCCGGCGAGCGCCCCATCCACGTGGTGTAAATGATCACCTGGGTGTCGGAGAGGTCCGGGATGGCGTCCACGGGCGTGTTCTTCATGGCCCACAGGCCGGCCGTGGCCAGGCCGAAGACCAGCAGGAACACGATGAACCGGTTCCGGGCGCAGAACTCGATGACCTTTGCAACCATCACAACCCACATCTCCCCTCCCCTGGAGGGAGGGGATGAAGGGGAGGGGGTGTTTCCAGCGATTCACCCCCACCCACACCCTCCCCCCTCAAGGGGGAGGGAAGTTTTTCTAGTGCTGCATTCCCTTCATGCCGCTCACCGCTGCCTTCAACTGGCTCTCGGAGTCGATCAAAAAGTTTGCCGAGGTCACGATGTGATCGCCTTCCTTCAGTCCATCCAACACTTCAACCCAATCCCCTGCCTGGGCGCCGAGCTTCACGTTTCGCCATTCCAGCTTCCCGCCGCCGTGGTGGATGAAAATGACGTGCCGTTCTCCCGACTCCAGCACCGCATCTCGCGGAATGGCGAGCCTGGCGCCGAGGGGAATCTTCAGTTCCACGTTGGCGTACATGTCCGGCTTGAGCTTTTCGCCTGGGTTGTCCAGCTCGAACCGCACCTTGGCAGTTCTGGTTTGGGGATCGAGCGTCGGATAGATGAAGCCGACTCGCGCCGTCAGCGCGGCGCGTGGATCGTAGGAGAGCGTGACCCTCGCCGTTTGACCCACCCTGATGGAGGGCAGTTCATACTCGTAGATGTCGGCCATGATCCAGATGTGGGAGAGGTCGGCGATCGTGTACAGCTCGTCACCCGGATTGACGCGCATCCCGGCCACCGCAACCTTTTTGACGACCGTCCCGGTCGCCGGCGAGTGAATGGGCAAGGTCTTGAGGACCATGCCGGTGTGCTCCAGGTCCTGGATATGGTCCTCGGTGATGTCCCAGAGCCGCAGGCGCCGCCGCGTGACCTCCAATAAGGAAGTCGCGCCTTCGGCCACTTCCGGAAATTCGCTCTTCCCCAGCGCCTTCCCGCCCTTCAAGGCCAACAGATATTCCTCTTGCGTGGCCACGAGTTCCGGGCTGTAGATCGTGAACAGTATCTCTCCTTGCTTGACGCGCTGACCAGTCGAGTTGACGTAAAGTTTGTCGATCCAGCCTTCCAACTTGATGTTCACATGTGCCAATCGGCGCTCGTCGATCTCCACCCGGCCCACCGTCCGAATGGCCTTCTCCAACGGCCGCGGTTTGACCAACTCGAACTTCACGCCGATCGTCTGCAGCCGCTCCGGACTGATCGTGATCGTGTTCAAGCCGGGCCCCATGGCTGGAGGAGCGGGTGCAGGCGTTCCACTCTCTAGGACCGGAGCCGCGTGGTCTGTCTGGGCATGCTCTCGCGCCGGTACGGCGCTTGGAGCAGACTTTAGCATCGGCGTCGTGCGCTCCGATCCAATTTGTCCCAGATAGGTAAAGACGGCAGCCACGACCGCGATCAGGACGCCTCCGGCCAGAAGCACATGCCGCACGCGGGCGGTCATTGAATCGGTCCTCCCACCGTCTCTTCCAACCTCGCCAGCGCTTTCTCGTGTTCGACCATCTCCCCATGCAGCTCCAGTTCGCTTTCCTGCAACGTAAGCAGGCTGTTCAGAAGGGTCAGGAAGTCCACCTTGCCGACCGCGTAGCCTGCCAGCGCCGACTCCAGCGCCAGACTGGCCTGCGGTATGATGGCGTCCTTGAGCAGCGCAATCAGCCGCTCCGCCCGCTGCGCCTGGACCACGTTGTCCTTGACGCGGAAGAGGACCGACTGCCTCGTGGCTTCGAGGTCCTTCCGCGCGCCCTCCCGCGAGGAGAGCGCCCCTTCCACACCGGCCCGCTGCTTGCGCGCGAAGTAGAGCGGGACCTTGATGCCCAGCAGGGCCTGGTAGCTGTTCCCCATGGGATCGCCGTGCAACGGCGGCGCGGCCGAGAAGCTCAGCGAGAGGTCCGGGAAATACTCCCGCTTGGCCAGCGCTACCCCCGTATCGCCGCGCTCCACGCCCTTGATCTGCGCCTTGAGTTCCGGCGACTGCCGCTCGGCCAACGCGCTCATCTCGGCAGTCCCCACAGGCAGCGGCGAGACTTTGACTTCTTCCGGCCTGCCCAGCGACGCGGCTGGCGGGCGATTCAGGATGCGGTTAATCTCGGCGTGCAGGCTTTCCCGTCGCTGTTCCAGCACCGCCAAGCGGTCCAGCACGCGGGAGAGTTCTACCTGCGCGCGGAAGACATCCTGCTGCGCTACCTTCCCGACGGCATAGCGCGCCTTGGCCGTCTTTTCAAAGTCCTGCAGCAGCCCTTTGTTCTTCTCGACAATCTCGAGGGCCTTATGGACAAGGTGGAGATCGAAGTAGGCCTCTTTCAGCCGCGCGATCACGCGGAACCGGACGGCCGCATAGTCCGCCTGCATCCGCTCCGCCTCGCGGCTCGCCATGTCCTCCCGAAGCTGGAGCTTGCCGGGGAAGGGGACTTCCTGCATCACACCCCAAATCGTGACCGGCTCCGAAGCCAAGGAACCTCGGCTCATGTACCCGCCGGTGATCAAAGGATCCGGCAGCGTACCTGCTTGCGGGATGATTGCCCTTGCCGCTTCCCAGCGTTGCTTGACAGCCCTGATCTCAGGACTGTTCTCCATGGCCTCTTGAACGAGCACGGGGAGAGACAAGACCGGTTCCGCGGCGTGTTGCTCAGCAGCCCCGGCAAGGTCGATTCCACAAACGAACAGGTTCAGATTAAGGCTCAGCAACAAACAAACTTTTGTAAGAACACGCTCCATACGGTCCCCTCCCTTTCCATAACTTGCAAGGGACGTTCCCTCGTAGAAAACTCTCTTTGGAGAATGCTCTAGGTCTTCCAACGGCATGATATCCTTCCGGATTCCAAAATCGGAGAATCCACAGAACCTGTAGCTTCTCGTTGCCTTTTGCTACAGTCTCCCAAGCTCTAGTTGTGGCGAAGAGGGCCACCCCACGCGACTACCTGTTCGAAACGAGCAAGCGAGCCGGTTCACGGACAAGTTCAGTCAAACCAGAGCGCTGGGAAGAACGGGGCGGAGACTAGCGAGCGCGGGGAACGGGAAATTGAACTCGAAGCGGAGGAAGAGGAGGCACAGCCGGAAGTGGTAGCATTGCTACGCCGAGCAAGCTGAGGAGGAAGAAATCCCCGACAATAGACTCAGGCCCGATGCAGGTAGCGCAGGAAGCAGTGACGCCGTGATGGAGATGCCCCGCGCTGACGTGACCAGCCCCCATGATCGGGACCATGCAGATCACCGAGAGGACGAGCAGCCCGATGATTAGGAATCGAGCCATGGCTTATTCTATAAGCCTCCTGTGTCGAAGTCAAATGGCCATGATTGAGCTCTTGACTTCACTCTTCGCCCTGACCACGGAACTCCCATAGATGGGTTAGTCAGTGTGCGTTCGAGAATTCGATCATCTCAGCTCTTCCTACTCCATTTCCAGTTGCGCACTTCCGGAAGGTCATCTCCGTGCTGGCAGATATATTGTTTGTGCTCCATATGTTTTTCACGGATGGCTTGCTTGGCATAGGCGGCGCTGGATCCGAGTTGCGGCAGGCGGTCGATCACATCGCCGACCAGGTGGAAACGGTCGAGGTCGTTCAAGACCACCATATCGAACGGCGTCGTGGTGGTGCCCTCCTCTTTGTAACCGCGCACATGAAGATTCTTGTGGTTGGTCCGACGGTAGGTCAGACGATGGATCAACCAAGGATAGCCATGGAAAGCGAAGATGATCGGCTTGTCGGTTGTGAAGAGGGTGTCGAACTCCTTGTCGCTCAAGCCATGGGGATGTTCACTGTGTGGCTGGAGCTTCATCAGATCGACTACGTTAATAACGCGGATTTTCAATTGCGGCAGATGCTTTCGCAGTAGGCTCACTGCCGCGAGTGTTTCAAGAGTGGGCACGTCGCCACAGCAGGCCATCACCACATCGGGTTCGCCGCCCTTGTCAGTGCTGGCCCAATCCCAGATGCCAATGCCTGCCGCACAGTGTTTGACAGCGGCGTCCATGTCTAGCCACTGTGGCGCAGGTTGCTTGCCGGCAACGATCACGTTGACGTAGTTGCGGCTGCGCAAACAATGCTCGGTGACGGACAGCAGCGTGTTGGCGTCAGGCGGAAGATAGACACGAATGACTTCGGCTTTCTTGTTCGCGACGTGGTCGATGAACCCCGGATCTTGGTGGCTGAAGCCGTTATGGTCCTGACGCCAGACATGCGACGTCAGGAGATAATTGAGCGAAGCAATAGGCCGTCGCCATGGAATCTGGCGCGTCGTCTTCAACCATTTCGCGTGCTGATTGAACATCGAGTCAACGATATGGACAAAGGCTTCATAGCAGTTAAAGAAGCCATGCCGGCCCGTCAGCAGATAGCCTTCCAGCCAGCCTTGACACAGATGCTCACTCAACACTTCCATCACGCGGCCATCGGGTGAGACGTTTTCGTCCGTCTTGAGCACTTCTGCCGTTGAGCAACGCTTGTCCACCTCAAACACAGCGGTCCAGCGGTTGGATGCCGTCTCGTCTGGACCAAAGACGCGGAAGTTCTGTCGATTCGACTTGAGGATGTCGCGCAGAAATTGGCCCTGAACGCGCGTGGCTTCCGCTTCGACGGCACCTGGCTTCGGGACCTTCACGGCATAGTCACGGAAGTCTGGTACCCGCAGGTCACGCATGAGTAGGCCGCCATTGGCATGAGGATTGGCACTCATGCGGAGCTTGCCCGTCGGTGCGAGCTCTGCCAACTCGGGGATGAATCTGCCAGTCTTGTCGAACAGTGCCTCGGGCTTGTAGCTTTTCATCCACTTCTCGAGGAGCCTGACGTGCCCAGGCTTATCCATATCGCCCATTGGGACTTGGTGTGCACGGAAGGTGTTCTCCACCGGCTTGCCATCCACTTCCTTCGGTCCCGTCCAGCCCTTTGGCGTCCGGAGGACGATGATTGGCCACCGAGGCCGTTGTGTGAATCCTTTGGTCCTCGCATCGCGCTGGATCTTCTTGATGTCTGCCACGACGGCATCGAGGGTGGCAGCCATCCGTTGATGCATTTCTGTGGGCTCATCACCCTCGACAAAATACGGGGTGTAGCCGTAACCGATAAACAGCGATTCCAGCTCGCTGTGCGGGAGACGCGCCAGCACCGTCGGGCCCGCGATCTTGTACCCGTTTAGATGCAGGATCGGCAGCACGGCACCGTCACGGACGGGATTCAGAAACTTGTTTGAATGCCAACTGGTCGCAAGCGGACCGGTCTCGGCCTCTCCGTCACCCACGACACAGACGACGAGCAAGTCCGGGTTATCGAAGGCGGCGCCATAGGCATGAACCAATGCATAGCCCAGCTCGCCACCTTCGTGGATTGACCCCGGCGTCTCGGGAGCGACATGACTGGGAATGCCGCCTGGAAAGGAGAATTGCGTGAAGAGCCGCTTCAACCCCTTTTCATCTTGAGAGACGTTCGGGTAGATCTCGCTATAAGTACCATCGAGGTAGGCGTTTGCCACGAGGCCAGGTCCGCCGTGGCCTGGACCCGTGACGTACATTACGTTCAGTTCGTGTACTTTAATGACGCGATTGAGATGGACGTAGATGAAATTCAGGCCCGGCGTCGTTCCCCAGTGACCAAGCAGGCGGGGCTTGATGTGCTCGCGCTTCAGCGGCTTCCTGAGGAGCGGGTTATCATAGAGGTAAATTTGACCAACTGATAGGTAATTTGCAGCTCGCCAATAGGCGTCCATCCTCCTGAGCATGTCCGAAGTCAGCGGTTTCTTCTCTGTCCGTCGCATCGTTCCCTCACTGAAGCTGATCGAATCATGACATAGCGTTTGTCTGACAAAGATGAAGGTCCGTACACGAGAAGCTCTTGCAAGTCAATGCGTTCCATCCGCCGTCAGTAGTTGCAGAAGCGAGTTTGCAATCTGACTCTCTTCATCTGTGTGGATCACGCGAACGGTGACTCTGCTGTTCTCCTTTGAGACAACTGGTTCACTGGCCGTATTGCGAGCGTCATCTAACGCGACGCCTAGGAACCCGAGCCCGTCAGAAATGCGCGCGCGGACGACGGGTGAGTGCTCACCAATGCCGCCGCTGAACACGAGCGTGTCCAGTCCGCCTAACGCCGCAGCAAACGCGCCGATCCATTTCTTGGTCTGGTAACAGAAGAGCGCCACGGCTTCAGCCACACGCGGATCGTTGTTTTCACGAGCTAAGAGGTCACGCATATCAGAACTCGTTTCGGACACACCAAGCAACCCCGACTGGGCATTGACCATCTCATGAAATTGCTCGACCGTCATGCCCTCTGTCCTCGCCAAATAAGACACAAGACCGGGATCAAGGTCTCCTGAGCGGGTGCTCATCGGCAATCCTGACGTCGGTGTGAAGCTCATGCTTGTATCGATACTCTTGCCCTCGCGCACAGCAGCCAGGCTCGCTCCATTCCCCAAATGAGCAAAGATCAGGCATCCATCCGCCTCGTGAGGGGTCCCGATACGCCTGAGCTCGTTCAGTAAGTACGCATAAGAGAGGCCGTGAAATCCGAACCGCTGAACGCCAGCAGAGTCGTACCGTCTGGGGATAGGTAAGAGGCGTGCAACTCGCGGCATCTCTCGGTGAAACGCGGTGTCGAAGCAAGCCGCTTGCGGGAGATTCGGATAGCGTTGGGAAACCGCCTTGATCAGTCTGATCTCGGCAGGCAAATGCTCTGGGTCATACGGGCACAGCCGACGCAGCTCAGCCATGACTTCTGGAGTGACCCACTGTGGCTGGCTATAGCGGCTGCCTCCATGCACCACCCGATGCCCGACTGCCAGGAGGTCGGCCATCTTGGTTTTCTCTTCCAGCCATGCGCTGAGCTGCTCAAGACAGTCCTCGTGATGAGGAACCTGGATCATCCGGCGCTCGGTTGTCCCTTTGATCACATCAGTGAGGGTCAGGAATCCCTCTGGGCAACCGATCCGGTCGATCATCCCGGACACGAGACGAACGGGGGGATGACCAACACGGAAGAGCGCAAACTTGAGGCTGGAAGATCCTCCATTGACGGCCAGGATAGAGCCATCGGGGACTGGACTGGGATCGGGTCGTTTCACGGTGCCTCCCACGACAGCGGACTCGTGCACCCCCTGCAGCCTTAGGTCGATCCACGGCTGTGCCACGCGTGCTCGCCTAGAAGTCGATACGCGTTGTGCAGGTACTGCGCGACCATGCGTTGCGAGTTGAAAAAGGCCCCGTTCAACGTAATCGCATGCCGCATGATCTCGATGAACCGCTCACGGTCTTTGTAGAAACAGGGTATGACCTTTGCCGCGAGCTTCTCATACAGCGCTGCGGCATGGCCGGCATTCACGTCCGATTTCGGCTCAAGTCCAGTGTCAATCCGATCCCCAATTGACCAGCCCGTCACATCTTCCACATGGCCTTCGATCCACCATCCGTCCAGCACGCTCAGACTTGGAACTCCGTTCATCGCCGCTTTCATCCCGCTCGTCCCCGACGCCTCCATCGGAGGGAGTGGCGTATTGAGCCACACATCGACGCCAGCACAGACCAGTTTCGCCAGGATCATGTCGTAATTGCCGAGATAGGCCACAGCAATCCTGCCCCGAAGAGCATCACCCACCTCATGTATTCGCCTGATCAGCTCCTTCCCCTCTTGGTCCTGCGGATGGGCCTTCCCGGCAAACACAATCTGGAACGGCCCCGCCTGCTCGGCAATCCGCTTAAGCCGTTCAAGATCGTGGAAGATCAAGGTCCCTCGCTTGTAGGCAGCGGCGCGTCGTGCGAATCCGATCGTCAGCACGTCTCGGTCGAAACCCGCATTGGTCTCGCGATTGACGTACTCGACCAGCGCGCGCTTGGCCTCCACATGCGCGGTCCAGATTTCCGCTGCAGGAATTCCTACCGCGTAACGAAGAGACAGTTGGTCACGCCGCCAATCCGGCAAATGACGATCATACAGCGCTTGAAACGACAGAGCGGTCCAGGTGACGGCATGCACCCCGTTCGTGATGGAGTGAATGGGGTAGCCCGGAAAGATCCCCCGCGAGACCTCCCCGTGCTTCATGGCCACGCCGTTGATGTACCGCGAGTGCCGGAGAGCAAAATCGGTCATATTCAGGACCGGGTGCTCCCAGCAGCAGTAAAGGATGCCCCACATCCGCTCGCCCAAAACACGACGAACGAGATCGCAAGGAAACTGGTCGTGACCGGCCGGCACGGGCGTATGGGTCGTGAAGACGCAATAGTCACGGATCGCTTCAATCACGTCGCTCGGCACTTGTCCAGCCTCCGCCCGTGAGGCCAGTTTCTCTTCGAGCAGCGCGAGCACCAGGAGGGCCGCGTGGCCTTCATTCAGATGAAACCGGGCCACATCCCGGTGGCCAAGAGCGCGCAGCATCCGGACGCCGCCCAGTCCCAGCACGATCTCCTGACAGAGTCGATAATAGGCATCGCCGCCGTAGAGGACATCCGTCAGGGTTCGGTCCCAAGGCTGGTTTTCGTTTACGTCCGTATCCAACAGGTAGACGGGCACCACAAAACCCGACTCGCCTCTCATCTGATAGCGCCAGGCCCGGACCTGCACGGTCCGGCTGTCGATCTCAACAGTGACTCGCTGATCCAATGGCTCCAGGAAATCATTGATGGGCCAGGAGACGGGTTCTTCATGTTGCCAACCCTGTGCGTCCAGCCGTTGATAGAAGTACCCACGCCGATGGAGCAAGGTCACGGCCGCCATCGGTACTGCAAGGTCCGCAGCGGAACGAACCGTATCGCCGGCCAGCACCCCGAGGCCGCCCGCATAGGTGGGCATCGATGGATCGAGTCCGATCTCCATCGAAAAATACGCGACACGCGGCATCCCGGTCATACCCGAACCTTACCTCTCCAACGTCCGCCCATCCCCTGTCTGTCGGCACTTTATCACTTTGGCGTCTGCTGAAGCTGCTTCTGGTGTTCATTCGCCAGGGCTTCAGCCTCTTCCGCTGCCCTCCGGTTGTTCTGCGCAATCATTCGACAATGGGTGGCATGCCGTTCGAAGGCAAGCAGCTCGTGGGGATTTTGACCCAAGGGGTTTCGGCGATCACGTGCTTCATAAAACGCTGCCTTCTTTTCCCACTCTTGCGCTTTCTGCCTGAATTTCTGCGCCTCGTCGGTGTAGTGATTCACGAGAGCCGCATGATCATCGCGTTCGATCAGATCCTGAAGAGAGCGTGCTGCGCAGCCATTTAACAGTCCCCAAATGCTTAAAGCAATCATGCAGCTCGATATTTGCCGGCGAACCATCCTCTCACGCCCCTTCCTGGGAATTCATCTGCCTTGGTTGCTCGCGTTGGACATCCTGTCTATAATGGCATTTCGATGCCGTTTCTCACTCTCTATAAGACATGGCCGGCGGCTCTGGCCGGCCTGATGCTGTTCGGCTGCAGCAGCGCTTCTGTGTTCACTCGCGTAGTGCATCAGGACGCCGCCGGCTTTGTCAGCCTTGAAAGCCCCCTGGTTGGCGGGACCGGTCGAATCACGCCCTATAGCCATCCCCTCCAATTCACCGAGCAAGAAATGGCCGCCGTCCTTCAGTCCGTCGGCGCCCAGAGAGAGATGAGTTCGATCCGCTACTATGTCTTGCGACAAGATCCCAGGTCTGAACCTGTCTTTACCCCTCAGGAGATTCAGCTTTTGGTTCCACATCTGGTCGCCGCCTTCTCGAAAGCACGGCCGGAAGAGGTGATCGTCTTTTTTCTGAATCAGCCAAGACAGGACGGCGTCCTTGAGATCACCTCTGGAGGGCTGTTCGTGCAAGACGAACGTTTGTATTTTCTCCTGGCCAATCTTCGCGCACCGGTGACGACCGCAAGCAAAACCGAGCGGGCCAGGGAGCACCCGCTCACCCCTCTTTCCGCGCCTGATTTTGAAATGACGGGCCGCGCGCATCAGGTTGTTCTGGAACCAACGTCTACGGTTCTTCCATCCTGGGCCGTGTCCGCGAAAGGCATCGCCATCGCCTATCGGGATTCGCGGACAATGTCGCCTCTCCTCTCAACGCCGGCCGACTCGATCAAGACGCCGCCTTCCTCCCCAACCATCGAAAACAAGCTTCGCCAACTCAAGCTCTGGAAAGAGCAAGGAATCATATCCGAGCAAGACTATCAGGAACAGAAGCGCAAGATTCTCGACACCTATTAGCTGCACGCTTCCCCGGCCTCCTGTCAAAATCCGAAGTGCAGGGCCAGAAAAATGTCCTGGATGTTGTTGTTGAGGGCTCGCGACAGCGAGTCCTCACCGATATTGAGCCCGACTCCTTCACCCGTGGCCCGCGCATACTCCGCGATCACACGGACGTTCGGCCAGATGTAATAGGAGACACTCCCCACCACAAGGGTCCCATTGGCCTGCCTCGGATTATTGGGCGAATCGAGAACAACCGCCGTGTCCTGCAGCTCAAACCGCCCTGTCAGATACAGCTTCTCCGGAAGCGCCTCCACCGTCGCCTCGATCAAGTAGTTCCTCCGGGTCTGACCACCAACCCCTCCAATGTCGGTTTGATAGAAGAACGCCGGGGTAATGTTGACGGGTCCGAACCAGAGGTTGAGGTTGGCTTCCAGTTGCTGACGAGTGCGGCCGTCAATGATCGGCGAGGGATTATCCGAGTTGGCCTTCGTGTTGATGTAGCGGAGCCCGAATGTTTGTTCAGCAAACTGGAACGTGGACCATGCGTAAAAACCTTGCGCTCGTGTATTGAGATTCACGGCCGACGGGTTTGTGCCCGGTTCCCGTTCATCATTCGTCACTCCGGCGGCGTACCGCCACGGGCCCCATTCCCCGTTCAACTCCACACCCTGCACATTGAGAGTCACTGGAGCCGCATACCTCGTCATGGTTAAACGGCGTGGCGTCGAGAGATAGAAAAATTCGTTCCAGTATTTCCCGACCTTCAGGTTCAGCCGGCTGGCCGGCAACAGATCGTCAAACTGGGCGTGCCCCTGCTCGACGGTGAATGCTTCTCCCTCGTCGGAAGCCACCATTAGTAGATAGGAAAAATACGGCGCCGCCGTCCCGGCCGAGAAAATTTCAACGTCTTCAAGCTGAAACCGGGAATGGCTCTCGGTCTTGATTCTCTCCCGTGTGCCCGGTTCGTCCACCTGGCTATTCTGATAGCGACCGAGGATCATGCCTGACAAGGGAAGGCCTGGACGTTCCCAAAGCAGCGCTCCCTTTTGTCCCACCAGCCGGTATCCGCGCTGCTTAAACGCCATCCCGAATTCGTTGAGTTTCGGAAAGCCGGCATGGCATTCGACACATGACAGTTTAAACTCCGTGGACCACAAAGGGATCGCCGTGACAGGCTGCGGAGGGAGCATCATCACGACGCCGGCGATTACGAGCAACATCACGAAAATCGAGAGAAGCCGTTTCATGGGGACTCCTCCTTTCCGAAGTTAATCTTCACGGCAAGGTTGGTAGCCGACTCACTACCCTGACAGTCGTGATCGTTATCTTTTCGTGAGAAGTGCAAAGAAGATGCCTATTCACGGTTCCTCTATGCCTGTGCCATCTCAACGACATATTTGGAGATTGCAGAGGAGAGAACTTCGGAGAAGCAGGCCAGCATGAGAGTCCCTGTCGCCTTTTTCTACATTCGCGCGGACAGTATCTGGGTCAAATCGGTACTGCCCGAGACCTGCCGTCACTTATGAGTAGGCCTAGCCCGGAAGGTCACACTATCGTGCAACTTCAAGATTTTCATTTGCGCGCACTTAATCTATGAGTAACTCCACCTGCTACGGCTTGCTCTTTGCTGAGAAGCTTCGGATGTACACGATCAGCTGCCACCGCTGCTCATCTGTGAGCCTGTTCTTGTAGCTCGGCATCTTGGTTCCGGGCTTCCCTTCGGAGATTCGCCAGAACCAGAGGGCATCAGAATCCTGCGCTTGCTCTGCGGTGTCTGAAAAATCAGGCGCGCCACGTCCCATCTTTGTCGGCTTGCCGTCGCTCCCATGACACATCACGCAGTTCACCTCAGAGCTCATCTTCCCCTCATAGATTGCCTTTCCAGCCTCAATCACCTTGGGATCGTTTCGCCACCTAGCTGGTATCGTTTTGCCTGCGTACTCAGATGGAATTGGTTCGCCAGCTAAAGCAGCGTTCAGAGCCAACAGAGCGAACGAAACGGCTAATGTACCCCAAAGAACCACCAAGATTGATCTGCTTACCATCGCCCCCTTGCCCTTCCAACGAAAATACCGTTCCATCGTGCCCTCCTTTATCGCCGTTTCACCCACATCTCGTAGAGAGAGATGCCAATTTGCATGGCTAATGAGACCCCTATGAGAACTCCTCCGGCGATGACCGTATACGCAAAAATCGGCTCGTACTTCGTGAACCACCACGAGCCGATATCGAGCCAGATCGCCACGAAAGGGATTGCAATAAGACCAGACCGAAAGATCCGTGAGGTTTCGCTGAGGGAAAAGATCAGACTCGTCAGACCGAAGATCAGGCTCATCCCGAAGAGATGAACATGGGAGACTCGGACAAGTGTTTTGATCGAGGGCCCCGTATCCATCTTGGTGTATTGAGAGACCTCTGCATACGAGGTGAGCGGTGGGATTGAGAGTCCAGACTGAGGACTATGGCAGTTGCCGCAGGCCTTCTTCAGAATGGGCTGGATGTTCACGAACTCCGATTCCCCCGCTCCCTGCCTGATCCATTCAAGAATCTGCTCCTTTTCTGTCGCAGTGACATACCCGGCCATCGGGCCGGTCAGCGCCGCTGCCAGCTTGCTGGCCTCCCGTGTACCGTAGTATTTGACGATCACGTCGGAGACCAGACCCATGCCATGCTTGCGGTGCGGTTCGACATCCAAGAGATAGAGATAGGCCACAGCGAACAAATAGCCAACTCCGATGGTCAGGAGAAAGAAGCTGGCCAACACCCTCAGAGGAAGCGGCATCGTCCGGAGCGTCATTTTTATGAGTCCCTCCAGTGCCGATACTGTACCCCAATCTGTGAGAGTTTTTCCTTCATCTCGTTGAGGCAGAGAACCTCACATTGATCGACAGGCATGTCGTATTGTGAGCGGTGACGAATCAGGATGTTCAACATGACCTCAGGCCGCCGCTCCCTCGCCGGATCATAGCGAATGGCACTGTCGAACACGTCCACCTCGTACAGAGAGAGACGCTCCTCCTTCGGCATGATCCACTCCGCGATCTCGCGGAGATGCCTGAACACGACCTTGCAATGCTCACAACCGGGCGAGGGATGATCCGCATCGTGGCCGTGTGCCCCGTACAACTGCAAATCAAAACCTACCTGGAGCGGTCTCTCTCCTGCAACTGGAAATTCCTCGGGCAATACCTCCCAACAGATACGGTGCTCACGGACGAGTTGTTTCAACCTTTCAACCGTATCCATAGAACGCCCCTCTCGCGTCTCATTCATGGCGCGGACCCACCCTTAGGGACGTTCGTTCAAATAGGCCGCTGTATCTTCCGGCAGGGCGGTGTTGATGTACATGCCGGAGCCGATCTCGAACCCCGCCACGGTCGTCAGGCGTGGAATGATCCGGACATGCCAGAGGAAATAGGGCTTGTTCTCGTCTTCGATAGGAGCCGAATGGAACACGACGTTATAGTCCGGGTCGTTGAGATGCCGGTAAATTTTCGAGAGGACTGCCTTGAGGACGCGCGCGAATCGCTTGGCCGACTCAACCGAAATCTGCCCAAAAGAAGGAGCGTGCCGTTTCGGGGCGATCCAGGTTTCAAACGGCGAGCGGGAGGCGAACGGATGGAACGCCACGAATTCATCGCTTTCAAAGATGATCCGATGTTTCATCTTGCGCTCCCGTTCGACCTGATCGCAATAGATGCACCGGCCGGTATCGTCGTAATAGCGGGTCGTCACCGCGTATGTCTCCCGGATATGTTCAGGGACGACCGGCGTGCCGACGATCTGAGCATGCGGGTGTTCGAGGGACGTGCCCGCCGCCTCCCCCTTGTTCTTGAACAGAATGATGGCCTTCACCGCTCGATCCTCGCGAAGCGCCAGGTAACGGTCGCGGTACATGAGAACGACTTCCTCCGCCTGGCGATCCGACATGAGCGCGAACGGCACGTTGTGCTCGGGCGTCTCGATGATGACCTCGTGCCGTCCCACGCCGGGCATGAACCGGAAAAAGGGGTCGTCGCTGCGGCCGTCGGATGCCTCGGGCGTGAGCGCGGGGAATCGATTGGGTACCACGCGCACCCACCACCCCGGCCCGTCCTTGGGACCGCTGCGGTAGACAGCCACTTCGTTGGGGGTCATTCGCTCGTTGCCGGGGCAGAATGGACAGGTCTTGGCGAACGCCGGGACCGCACGGCTTTCCGCACGGGATCGGAACTCGTGCGGCCGGCGGGCGCGGTCCGTGGCGATGATCACCCACTCTTTCGTAATCGGATCTTGCCGCAGTTCAGACATAGGAAGTCTCTTACCTCCGGAACACCAGCACGGCGCAGGGCGCGTACTTGATGACGCCGTCCGACACGCTGCCCATGAGGAACCGGCTGGTGCCGGTCAGCCCGCGGGAGCCAACGACGACGAGGTCGGCGTGCTCGCCTTCGGCGATTTTCACGATCTCATGGCTGGGATTTCCGTGCACGACAACGGGCTTGGCCGAGAAACCGGCCCGCTCAAGACGCTCGACCGCTTCCCTGGCGACGGCTTGCGCCTTCTTGAGCAAGGGAACCCGCAATTGCCCAAGGAACTCCGACAAGGTCACTTGGACTGGGCTGGTCTCAATCGGAAGCGGCGGAACGACCGTCACAACCGTGAAGCGGGCGGCAGGCGGCACCGGCATCTGGAGGAAAAAGTCGAGGGCGGCCTTCGCGTCTTTGGAACCGTCCATCCCGACCACGATCCGTCTCAGCATCGGCACCGGCTTTTTGATCAGCAGCACAGGGCAATCGGCGTGCATGACCACCTTGCGCGACACGCTGCCCAGGAGAAAGGCGCGGATGTCCGTCTGGCCCCGCGAACCCATCACGATCAGGTCGGTCTTCTGCCGGGCCGCCGTCCGCACGATAGCGTCAGCCGGGTGACCGCGCACGATCCAGCGTTCCACCGTCTTCCACCGGGCGAAGAGCTTCGTCTCCATGCGCTTCAGCATGTCTTGCCCAATCTCTTTGGCAAAGCTTGCTGCCCGCTTCATTGCGCTCTGCGCTGTCTCGCCAAGCCCTTTCGGGGCACGAAACTTCGTGGTGTCGAGCACATGCACGAGGACCAGGCGGGAACCTTGCGGAAAGCTCCAGCGTTGCAGCGCTTCCAGCGCCCGCCGTGAATGCTTCGACCCGTCCACCGCGCAGAGAAGTTTCACGCCGTCCGTTCCCAGTACACGCGGACCAACTTGTCTTGATGGGACCAGTGGTAGTGGACCTTGCCGTGATATGCCCGTTCCATCTCACGGCCCATGCGCTGGGCCAGCTTGGTGTTCGTAGTGAACACGCGTAGTTCGGATCCTTCATCCTCGATCTTGATGATCCGCTCCAGCGGGTTGACGTCTCGCGCACGGGCCGCTTCTTTGCGCAACAGCCCAAGGACATCACGCCGGTGTCCCGGAAGGCCAGGCCACCGCAATGTCAAGACGCCTTCCGCGGCGCTTTCCCGTGTTTTCAAGCAGGCCGGGCATATCACCGCTTTCGTCCCTTTCTTCCCGACCAGGTCTGCGTAGGCTGACTCATCAAAGCGCCAGCGTTTCTTCTGATAAATCGCATAACACTCCTTGCAGACCGCGGGACCGGTCCAGGCACCACGGACTGCATACGGATCTGGCTGTTGCCCGGCCAGGCGGCGCGGGTTGGAATTCAAGAAACGCCGCACTTGCTTGCCTGCTGTCTTCACGATTCGCTTCATGCTAACCACCATACCACCTGTCTTAACAGAAATGTTATCGGGCTCCGACCGACGCGCGGTGCGTGCAAATGGCTTTCAAAGCGGATACCAGAAAGCTTTCCATAGCACTCACGCAGGGTCTTCGTTAGCGATGCGACCTTCAGTATGTATCGCTTCGCGGGTCAGCGGACGGATCGCCGCAACGACCTGGTCATGACAGACCCCGTTGGTGGCAACGAGACCCCTCCGGTTGCGCAAATCGTGCCCTCCATAGACAAGTGGAGCGCCGACGAGGTCGGTCATACGACCGCCTGCACCTTGCAGGACCGCCTCAGGCCCGCAGGCGTCCCAGGCGCTGGTGACACTTGAGGGCTCCAGGTAAAGATCGGCGTCGCCTCCCGCAAGGAGTCCGATCTTCACGCCCACGCTTCCGCAGCGGATTTCCTCGCGAATGCCGATTCGATCGCGCATCGCAGCAACGAGGCGATGGCGATGAGAGCGTGAAACGACCAGTCGGAGGAGCTGTGGGTCCGTCTGGCTGGAGACCGAAAGCGGCCTTCGCGATCCGCGCTCTTCAACCCAGGCTCCTTGTGCTGAAATTCCAACGAAAAGTAGATCAACCACGGGACGATACACCACTCCGGCTGATGCCCGACCGTCCACAGTCAGTCCGATCAGGACCGAGAACTCGCCATTCTTCGCGATGAATTCCCGCGTGCCGTCCAATGGGTCCACATACCAGACCCGGCCTGTGCGCAGCGCGGCCGAACGATCGTGGCTCTCCTCCGCAACGATACCGTCGTCGGGAAATGCCTGGCGTAATCCTTCGACAATTAACTCGTTCGATCTCTTATCTGCTTCGGTGACGGGGTCAGCATGTCCTTTGAGCAAGACGACAAAATCCGTGGCATAGACCTGCATAATGATCGTGCCTGCCTGGCGAGCGAGACGGGAAGCCACCTCAATCTCGCGTGTCAATGCTCGCATTCCAAGACCTCTTTCGTCGCCGTCATCGCAAGATCAGCACAGGGCAGGGCGCCCGCTTGCTTGTGGCACGCGCGACCATCGGATCACACTTCGACATCGCGGGCGGCGGAGAGATAGCCAAGGGTCTGCAGGGCCTCCATGATTCGTTCAACCGCCTTCCTCGGGCTGAGCTGTGTCGTATCCACCACGACCTCCGGCTGGAGCGGCGGCTCGTACTGTTCCTGCAGCCCCGGGACTGTCCGGCTCACACCCTCGACCGCCTTGCGGTACGTGCCCTTGAGGTCGCGGTGTTGGCAGACTTCCAGCGGACACACGATCGCGACCTCAAGAAAGCGTGGGATGAGCGTGCGCGCCAGATCCCGGTACGCGCGGCGGTTGGCGGTCGCATCGAAGATCACAGGCACTCCGTGCGCCGCCAGCCGGCTACCGCAAAAGGCCAGAGCCCTGTAAAAGACATCACGTTCCTCCCGAAAGTACGTGGGCGTGGGTGTCACCACGCGCCGCATCGCATCGGACTCCAGGATTTCGACCGCCAGCCCGGCCTCAGCCAGGGCAGCGCTCAACTCGTGGGCGATAGTGCTCTTGCCGGACGCCGGGAGGCCGGTTAGCCAAACCGCGAAGGCCTCACTCATGGGATGTCTCCTTTCAGATAGTCGTTGACGCGCGACGGATCGAAGCGCTGCTGGTCGAGCACGTTCCCGATGAAGGCGAACAGCGCGCGGCGGACGCGGAGGTCCAGCGTGGGATACCAGACCGGGCTGGCGATCACAAGCCCCCGGAAGGCGAAGAACGGCGGCGCGGCCTCCAGGACGTCCCGATCGGACGTGCCTTTGAGATACCGGTCCCAGAACTCGCGGAAGAGCTGTTCGAAGGGCCCGCGCAAATCGCCCCACCGGCGAAGGGAGAAAAACAGGTAGTTGATCGTCATCGCCGTCACATCGTCCGCCGGTTCGCCCCACTCGGCCCGGGACCGGTCCAGCACCGAAAAATCCGTCCCTTTGCGAAACAGGACATTCCAGGGATGGTAGTCCCCATGCACCTGGGAGAGCCGGCCCGTTTTCTCCCGCAACCGCCAGCGCCACGCATTGCAGCGACGCTCGATCGACTCTAGCAAGGCTGGCGTGATGAAGTTGAAATTTTCTGGATAACTGTCCACGACGCCCATCAGACACTCGCCGTGACCGATCAGATCCCGTAATGCCCGTCGGTACAAGCCCGGGAACCGTTTCTTGACGCCATGGATCTCAACGAGGTAATCAGCGAGGGCCCTCGCGCGGGCCATGTCCTGCCGTTCCAGTTTTCCCGTCCGCGCGATCCGGGCCAGGTCCCGCTGGTACTCCTCTCCCTCGACAAACTCAGACAGCAGGAAAAACTCGCGCGCATCGGCGACGGAGCGGAGCCAGCCTTGCGGCGTGAAGGCCCCGACGTCCAATGCCCGCGCGTGCCGAGGCAGGCAATTGTACGTCGCGTAGTCCCACAGCATGGCATGCGCCCGGTCTGCCATGTGCTCGTGGCCGTGCGGGCCCGGGCGCATCGTTTCCAACACCATGCGCCACGGGCGGCCTCCAACCCGCGCCTCGATCACAACCGGAGAGCCGTAGCCGAACCCTTTCAGGACACGGCGGGACTGCACATCTCCGATCCGGCCGAAGGAGCGGATCGTCGCATCCGGTCCCCATTGTTCCTGGAGGTACCGTTCGAGCGCCTGTTTGGAGATGTGCATTCCGCTCTGCCTTCAGCCGACCTTGACCTCGACCTTCTTCGGCTTCGCCTTCTCGGATTTCGGCACGTGGACCTTGAGGATCCCGTCCTTGAACTCACCGGCTACCTTCTCCGCATCGGCATCATCCGGGAGCGCGAAGCTTCTCGCGAATCGTACTTCCGCTCACCCGAGATCGTGAGCACGCCGTCCTGGACCGATACCTTGACTTCCTCTTTTTTCACCTCCGGCAGCTCGGCCTTGATGAGGTACTCCTTCTCGTCCTCCGTGATGTCCACGAGCGGCGCCCATTCGGCCACTTTCATCGCCTCGTCCTTCTCGCCGTTCTTACGGACCGGCGCTCGGCCGAAGATCGTGGCCAAGCGGTTTTGTAGTTCATCCAGTTCCCTGAACGGATCCCATGTCGTTAATGCGTTCACACCGTCACCTCCTGTTGCTAGGTTACTGTGTCTCCCTACTTCCACGGGACATTCCCGTGCCTACTTGTCACAGTTGGCAAAGGCCATGCCACGGCATCTGCTGCGGCGAGTCACGCAAAAGCGGCTGAAAGCCAAGAGGAAGCGCTAGAGGAAGGAATTGTACGTTGCAAAGAGCTGAGGCCAAAGGCCTCACCGGACCGCTGTGGCAGTGGCGCGAGTTGCCACAGTTGCGCCTCTCCTGCTCAACCAACGATGCTGCGATATAAGCCTGGAAGCCGCGTCATTATCAAGCAATTACCAAGCTCCAGCGGCCAGGCCGGCATTGGCATAGCCCATGCACTAACTCCGATGCAACGACGTGAACTTTCACTCAGGAGGTGCGCGATGGCATGCGGACGGTGTCACGGATTCATGGTGGTGGACCACTTCATTGATATGCAGGACGACAGCGGTCATCTCTGGCTGCGTGGCTGGCGATGCGTGAATTGCGGCGACGTCGTGGAACCGGGAATCTTGAAGCACAGGCTCGGTTGGCGTTCGCTGTTTGCCCAACTTCTTGACCGATGTCGGGCAAGGCGCAAACACCTTGAAGTGATCCCGTTAGGCGTGTGACCGAACGAAGGATAGAAGTAGGCTACGATGCGCATCCTGGTGGCCGTTGACGGCTCAGACCAGTCGCTCCATGCGGTCCGCGCAATCGAACACCTGGCTCATGCGGAGAAGGTGGTTATGCTGCACGCGCTGGATGTCCCGACCCTGGCCTATCCTATGTATCACACGATGGGTGGGCCCAGAACTCTGGAAGGCCTTTCCCTGTCGATCGAGCAAGCCATGCGGGAGGACGGCAAACGCCTGCTCGATCGTTTCGCTCCCCTCCCTCTCATGGACGCCGGATCTGTGGTGAAAAAGCTGAAAAAAGGACTGCCCGGTGAGGTCATCCTGACGACCGCCGAGAAGGTGAAGGCGGACCTGATCGTGCTGGGCTCGCGAGGGCTCGGCCCGGTGAAAGAGCTGCTCTTGGGAAGCGTCTCCCACCGCGTGCTTACCCACGCGAGCTGTCCGACTCTGATCGTCAATCGGCCCATGCCGTCACTCCGGCACATCCTGATGGCCGTGCAGGGGCCTGAGGACGCGGCAGCCATTACGGCGTTTCTCGCCAGGCGTCCGTTCAGAAATCCCATCGAGCTCACGGTCCTGATGGCGTTGCCATTCGATAAACCGCTGTTGCCCGCCGGACTCGCAAAAGTCGACCAAGCGATAGAGCGGTTCGTCTCTGGCGCGCGAAGCTTTGTGGAGAAG
>WNGG01002843.1_pt1 | contig 29485 bp, 26 predicted proteins | sample 5400661 | NCBI WGS metagenome assembly WNGG01 (sample SAMN13153372, study PRJNA577476) | soil metagenome | isolation source: 100 cm soil or saprolite under Garry oak tree replicate 1 | place: USA:California | collected 2016-06-15
GATGACATAGCTAACGCCGAAACGCCCCGGATGAGCGCCGCGACAGCACCGGCCCGCAGGTCCGCCACCGTTGCCGGGGTACCCGAGACCGGCTGTCAGGGCCGCGGCCCTGACAGCCGCGGTCATCATCGCCGCGATCAACACCCGGCGGGCTCCGCAGCCGTCCTGCCGCTACCTTTCAGTTCGCAGAACACCCAGATCAGGGCAGCCAGCGTCTTGACCGACGCCGAGCCGGCATCCATGCATCTAGCGGTCCGCGTGTCGCCATGACCTGCGCGCTGCCACGTTAGTGATCAGGCTGTGGCTTGCATCGGCGCTAGCGAGCAGCATCCGCGTCAGCGATGGCGGCGCCGGTGAGCGTGCGGCCTGCCGTCGGCCTGGCGATGCCGCGCCCGGCGTGCTGCCTGGCCCTTGCGGCGCACACGCCGATCGCGCTGACGAGCAATTCACGGAGGATCTCATCCGGCTCCGGGATGCAGGCCAGCGCGATCCCCTCCACCGCGGCGTGGACGATGTAAGGCGCGCAGCGCCGGCGAAAGGCCTTCGCGGAGATGGGACTGTCGCGGGTGAAGCCGCGGGCCCACTGCGCTGCATGCGGAACCTGCGCCAGCGCCTGCCGACTCTGCTCCTCCAGCCAGTCGGCCGGCCGCCTGTCCAGGTCCGCCAGCACGCGCTCGCAGGCCAGGATAGACACCGCCATGACCTGCTGCCGCCCGGCCGCCACCACCGGCAGCGCCATCCTCGCGCTCCAGGGCGATCCGCGCGTCCAGGTGCAGATCATCCCCGGTGAGCCCGATCACCGAAGGGATCAGCCCGGCCAGCCGTCCCCGGCCGGCATCGGAGGTGTAGTCGTTGACATCGCGGGCGACGGCGGCCAGCAGCGGATGCGTGCAGGCCGGGTGATCACTCCAGCGCTCTCCCGCCAGATACGACGCCAGCTCCATGAAGCACGCGCCCATGCGCGGGCTGCGGTGCTTACCCCGCGACAACACCGGGACCAGTCCGGGCGGATGAGCATGGGAACCAGATACGGCGGCACCCCCGGAGGATCGGCAGACCTGGCATAACCAGTCTGCGCCCCTCCCGGCGCGCGTGCCACGACCGGGTACCCGCCGTGCTGCCGTCCGCACGGCCCAGGCGCCGCCCATCATGACCGGCTAGCAGCTCTGGAGGCCGAGGCTCTCACCGGTTTGGTCAACAGCCCACTGCTCGACGCGGTGGACCTGTGGCTCCCCCATTCCAGGTCGCCTGGTAGAACGGGCGGAATCCGCTAGTCAAAAGCGGTTTCGCGTTCGCGCTGGACGGGCTTCACTACGATCCGTGACCAGATCGCAGATGAGGATCGAGCCAGTGCAAGCGCACCGAGCAGGGTGCCGCCCGGCCGGTCAAACTGGTGGCGCTGGCGGATGGGGTTATTCGCCGGCCCACATCCTGGATGCAGTTGGCCTGGATCAGACCGCCGTCGATCGCCGCCTGCTTATCGGCTTCGGCTCGTTGCGAGCTGCGTAAGCGGGCGGGCTCATAGCTCGAGGCGATCCCAGGCTTGGCGGCCCGGCCGGTCCAGCCCGAAGGTGTCCGGGTTGACGCCGAGCATCTCGGCCGCCTCCAGCGCGATCCGCTGCACAGCCACGGTCAGCGGGAAAATCGACAAGAGCTCCCCGAGCCGGTTATCGGCAACCCGGGTCACCGGCACGGCCGACTCCTCGGCTGCCTGCGCCACTTCGGCGATCCTCGCCGACCATGTCCCGCCGCCATCGAGGCAGACCAGCCGGTCATCGGGGCCTAGCGCCACCGAGGGCCCGTGCAGGAACTGCTCCACCGCGAGGCCCTCGCTCGCCACGTAGGCGGCTTCGCGGATTTTCAGCGCGCCCTCGGCTGCGGTCCACTTGTTGATGCCGCCGCCGATGAACTCGATCAGCCGCGCCGGCGGCGCAAGATTGTCCTGCGGTGCGCGGTAGGCATGCTCGACGGCCGCGGGGACCTCGCCCAGCCCAGGGAGATCCGCGCCCAGCGTCCGCGCCAGCTGCGCCGCGCGCAGCAGCGCCCCCAGATGGCTGGCCGTGTAAGCCGACGAGCGTTCCCGCGGAACCGTCACCAGGTCCGCGCCCTCCACGCCCACCCCGCTGACCTGGACGATCTCTGCGCCCCCCGAGCGGGCGCGCTGAGTCGCCTGGGCGGTGTACCGCTTGGCGCCGGTGTGGGTGAAGACCAGCAACGCGCCACCCTCACCGGGCAGCGGGCCGTCCACAGCAACGTCGGCAGACTGCGCGGCCACTCGCCCCTGCCCAGCACGTGACCGCGAATGCGTGACTCCAGATCCGGCCTCGTCGCTCCGGCGGCCAGGCCCAGCCGGGTGTCCAGCGCGAGGACCACGAAGTGGTAGTGATGCGCGGCGCCGCGTGGCGGGCACGGGGTCGTTGACGCCTTCTGCCGCGCCGGCCGGCACAGCCGTCAGGCTGGAGATGCCGGACGGGATTCCGTAGACCAGCCAGTGGGTGAAGGTGCCGCCCGGCGTGTCGGGGTCGAGCAGCTCAATGGCCAGCTCCTGGGCGCCAGGCGGCGGCGTGCTCCACTCCAGGCGAGGGCGCCGGTTCACGCCGTCGCAGGTGAACTCGCGCGGGAAGGTGCCCCCCGTAAGGTCGGGACTTGCGACCGCGAGCGGGGACTCTCCGTGATCGGGGCCGTTCACTGTGAACCTCCACATTCGGTTAGCAGCAGTACGGACAGACTGGCCAAGCGCATCCGCGGGATTCTGCTAAAGGCGACGACATGCGCGCGCTAATCGCAGGGACATCTCCCACTCGTGCAGATCGGCAGCTTCGGTCGCATGCTGCAGTGGGTCCATGGTGCCGGTCCTCTTGTCGGCGCCGAACACCGGACTGCGCCAGCCGCATGAGCAGACCGCCTGGACGGTGCCCTCGCCCAGCTGCTGGATGGTAGTGGAGTGCTGCACCACGATCGGTGTCCTACCGGTGAACGACCGGGCAGCTCATCGTCCGCGTCCCGGCGCCGGGGCCCGGGCGCGGGAGGTCACCGGCCTGGCCAGCTCGCCGGTATCCCCAGTGCCCGCCCGCGCGATGACGTCGCAGCGCCCGACCACGCTCGCCGCCTCCGAGACGCCCGGTACATCCTGGCGCGCCGCGGTCACAACGGCCGCCGGGCCGGCTTCCGCCCGGATCCGAATGTACGAGGTGATCACGTCACACCCACCCAACCTGCTTCGACTATTTAACCGCTATTCCCCAACGCGGTCATCTATGGCGCCGGCACCAGCCGACGCGGACCTGGCCAGATTCGGCGCTCGCTGAACGGCGGCTCCTGACCCCGCGATCACACCCGGGCAGCTGATCGCTGCCGGAGCTGGACCGGCCGCGGTACCGGCCATACGATCCCACTGCGGGCAAGGAGCGTCAGCATGCGATTCACCGACTACTCCTTCGGATCAATACGGATCGACGGCGTGACTTACGATCACGACCTGATCATCGACCACGGGAAGATCCGCAAGCGCAAAAAGGCCGCATCGCGGAAGTTCCGCGGCTCGTACGGGCACACCCCGCTGTCGATCGCGGAGGACATCCCATGGCGATGCCGCCGACTGGTGATCGGCACCGGCGCCGACGGCGCGCTGACGGTGATGCAGCAGGTTCGCGACGAGGCCCGCCGACGCAAGATCGACCTTGTCGTGCTACCCACGGCGGACGCGATCGGCGCGCTGACCAAGGCCACGGCGGACACCAACGCCATCTTGCACCTGACCTGCTGAACCTGCCGGGTTGGACCGGCTGCCGCCGGGCATCCCTAATCGCGAGCAGCCGCGGGCAGCGGCTGCCTGGTGGGTGGCGGGGGCGCGTCTCAAGCCGGGGTGGCCTTGCCGGGGGCGAGGGCCAGCGCCTCGGCGGGAGCCTAGGGCGGCGTCATGGTGATATTCGGCATCGAAGCGTCCCCATGGCTGCTCCTGGCCGCGTGGAGGCCGTGAGAGCCACAAATGAGAGCCAACGCAATCAGCCGCCCTGAGACCCAGCCCGACCCACTCAGAACGTCCTCGCACGTCAAGGGCTCCCCGTTCGACTCACTCCGACGGTGACAGACACCGGGAACCGCCCTGGATTTCCCTGACACGGAAGAGGTCACTGGTTCAAATCCAGTACGACCCACGGCATATTTCGAAAATAGTGTACAGCGCCGGGAGCCTAAAAGGGAGCCAGCCACCTGCGGATATGGCGTCCCTCTGGTAGCTGACCACAGTGTCCTGTCTCATCCAATCTGAGTTAGGCGTCGTAGACCTGAGTCATTAGCTCGTTGGTCCCGCCAAGGTGAGCCACTGGTTCCAGCCGTTGCCGCCAGAACATCCCCGGACCTGCCCGGGGATGATCCGAACCGACGGTGGCGATCACCTCTACCTCGATTACGCGAACTATGCCATGACTCACGTCAGCGGGACATCCGGCCACGTGAACCGTCCCGCCAACATGAATCACGCCTGCTCATCCCGGTCGGCGATGACCCACATTGGATGGGACGGGACACACAGCGTTCGTCGCTACGGTTCTCTGTACAAGAACCTCCTGGCCAGCCTGCAGCGCTCAACGGCGGATGTCATCGAGCACTCAGCCAGTCTTCTCCGATCCCCAGGTCACAGCAGACCTGCAGGTTCATGCGGAATCGCCTCGAGGTGCCGACGTAGCGCGGCTTCATGGACCTGCCGCCACAGCCACCCGGGCAACCGTAAATGTCACGGACGGCGAATACCCCGTGCACCCTAATACCGCGCGACACGCGCCGCCCTGCCGAATATTTGCGGCCGCGACGACGGGCGGCCGACTGGGTGACGGCACCCAGATCGGCCAGTTCTGGTCTTGGCAAGGCCGTTTGCGGGGTCTTCGCGGATGCCTGATCTGGGTGCTGTTGTCGGCGCAGCGGCTGCTGGCCTGCCTGCGGTTGGGGCGTTGTTCTCCGGCAAGCGATCAGCCCCCAGCTCAACTGGCGGTTAATCCATCACGGCCGGCGCAGCTTCGGTTTAGGCCGTGCCCGGCTAGGTCATTGACGCCCGAGCGCGAGACGCGAGGTAGCGCTGTTCGGGGATACTGAGTGTCCGGCGCGCGGCGAGCTGGTAGTGGGTATGTGCCGCGTAGTGGTCGCCGGCCATGTCGAGCAGGTGGGCGCGTACGGCATGGACGCGGTGATGCCCGGCGAGGGCGGGGTCGGCTTCGGCGGCGGCCAGCTGCTGCAAGGCGGCCTGGGGGCCGTGCACCATGGCGCTGGCGACGATCCGGTTCAGCGTGACCATGGGCCCGGGCTCGATGTGGTCCAGCAGGTCGTACAGGGCCAGGATTTGCCGCCAGTCGGTGTCTTCGAAGCGGGCCGCCTCGTCGTGCACGGCGGCGATCGCGGCCTGTAGCTGGTAGGGGCCGATCAGCGCACTTGCCAGCGCCGTGCTGACCAGGCTGACTCCCTCGGCGATGGCTTCGGCGTCCCAGCGGGTGCGGTCCTGCTCCGCGAGCGGGATCAGGCCACCATCAGCCCGGGTCCGCGCGGGCCGGCGGGCATCGGTCAGCAGCATGAGCGCGAGGAGCCCGGACACCTCGCCGTGGTCGGGCAGGCGATCGCGGAGCTGGCGGGCCAGGCGAATCGCCTCCGCGGTGAGCTCGACGCGCTGCAGCGCAGAACCCGAGCTGGCGGTGTACCCCTCGTTAAAGACCAGGTACAGCACGCGGAGGACCGCGGTGACGCGCGCGCCGAACTGGGCCCGCCCGGGCATCCGGAACTCGGCGCCGCTGGCCTTGATCTTCTGCTTGGCCCGGCTGATGCGCTGGCCGATGACGGCTCCAGGCACCAGGAACGCGCGGGCGATCTCCGCGGTGGAAAGCCCGCCGACCGCGCGCAGGGTGAGGGCAACCTGCGAGGGCGGGGTGAGCGAGGGGTGGCAGCACAGCAGCAGCAGGGTCAGCGTGTCATCGACGGCCGGGACCGGCTCGGGGTCGGGCGGCGCGAGCGCGGCGGCGGTTTGCTCCCGGCGCCGGCGGGCCGACTCACTGCGCCACAGCTCGGTGCGCCGCCGGGAGGCGACGGTGATCAGCCAGCCCTTCGGGTTGTCCGGCATGCCGTCGGCCGGCCACTGGACCGCGGCCGCGAGCAGGGCCTCCTGCACGGCGTCCTCGCACGTGCTGAACTCGCCGAAGCGGTGCACGAGGATGCCGGTGACCTGCGGCGCCAGTTCCCGCAGCAGCCCCTCGAATCCGGTCGCGACGCTCACCTTACAGGTCCGTGCCGCCGAGGTTCATGACCGGCCGCACCTCGACCAGGCCCAGCGCCGCCTCAGGCACCCGCGCGGCGATCTCGACGGCGCGCTCGATGCTCTCGCATTCGACGAGGAAGAAGCCGGCCAGATGCTCTTTCGCCTCGGCGAACGGCCCGTCGCTGGTCATGACATGACCCTCGCGGACGCCGACGCGCTTGGCCAGCGACGGATCGGCGAGCGCCTCGGACACGATCAGCTCACCGGAGGCGTTCAGATCCTCGGTGAGAGCGGCGTAGCGTTTCCAGCCTTCGGCGCGCTGTGCCGCAGAAAAGCTCTCCCAGATCTGCCGGGACGCCGGGTTGCTCGAGATGAGGATCATGTACTTCACGGGTTCCTCCGCGGGGCAGGAAGTTTCTCTAGCCAGCATGTCGAATCTGCCCCCGCGGTTTCTACACACCCGGTGACAGGCGCCCGCACCGGGCGCCCGGACCAAGGAGCCTTCCATGCCCGCACTGCACACCCTGATGACCGGCCTGGCGTTCGGCGAGTCGCCGCGCTGGCACGAGGATCGCCTGTGGTTCTCCGACATGGGCGCGGGTGAGGTCGTTGCCGTCGATCTCGACGGCAACAGCGAGGTCATCGCCCGTGTCCCGGCCATGCCCATGGGCACCGGCTGGCTGCCCGACGGGCGCATGCTCATCGTCTCCTCGCGCAACGGGCTTCTCCTGCGCATCGAACCCGGCGGCTCGCTGGTGACCCACGCCGACCTGACCGGCCTCGCCGGCCATCCCTGGAGCGACATGGCCGTGGACGGCCGGGGCAACGCTTACATCGGCAACATCGGCTTCGAGTTCGGCCGCGACGAGCCCGCCCCCGGCACTGTTGCCCTGGTCACCCCCGACGGCTCGGCCCGGCAGGTCGCCGACGGCATCTTGTTCCCCAACGGCATTGTCGTCACGCCGGACAACTCCACGCTGATCATCGCCGAGTCCTACGGCCACCGGCTCACCGCCTTCGACATCGCGGCCGACGGCAGCCTGTCCGGCCGGCGAGTGTGGGCCGACCTCGGCGACGGGTTCCCCGACGGCATCTGCCTCGACGCCGACGGCGCCGTCTGGTACGCGGAAGTCCCCGGCAAGCGCTGCGTGCGCGTTTGCGAGGGCGGTGAGGTGCTGCAGACGATCAAGCTCGACCGCGGCTGCTTCGCCTGCATGCTCGGCGGCGAGGACCGGCGAACGCTGTTTCTGATGACGGCCGAGTTCTCCGGCGCCGCCAGCATGTCCGGACAGGGGCCGCGAACGGGGCAGGTGCTCACCGCGGCAGCACCCGCTCCTGGTGCCGGCTGGCCCTAGCGGCGAGGCAGACTGCATAGCGTCCGCGCCTGGGGCCTAATCACCGCGGACCGGGCGAAGGCGGCGGCGGACGCACAGAGGTTCACCAGCGTCGCCGCCGCAGTCGCCGGGCAGATCACCGGCCCGCCCTACGCCAGGGACGGCAGGCGACCGGCCGTCCGGAACGGCGGATACGGGCGTGGATCGCCGGGCGCCGCTGTGCCCCGCGCGATGGGTGAACACCAACCGCGGTTCTGCGCGGCGAACCAAGCCGCTAAAACTTCCGCTGGAGGCCAGATGGAACTTTCTGCGCTCTTGTCCCGGTCTGCTTGGGCCGCGGGCGGTTGTCGCCGCCTAGTGCCTCTGGGCCGAACTGCGTGGATACGACCTCTGATGGTTGGCGATCCAGAGCTGGCCAGCATGAGGCGCACTGGCGAGACTGGATACATGGGCGCGCGAATCCGAATACCGCTGCGGTGCTGCTGCCGTGTCTTGCGGTGAGCCTGGTGGCGTCCGGGGCGGTTGCTGTCGGCTTTGCCGCCGTAGCGGGGATCAGCGGTTACCTGATGCGGCAAGCGGACGATAACCTTCTGGCCTGCGCGAGCAGCATGCTGAGCCACGGCTTGGTGGCCGCGCCCGGCTCCGGCTCGGTCTCCGGCCAGGTGCCGCCCGCGGGCTGCTAGATGGAGTTGCTGAGCGCGAGCGGGCAGGTGCTGATCCCCGCGGCTCCCGGTACCGCTCCTGGCCCGGCTATCCCCGCGGGCGGTTCATGGCTCGCGGCGCACCTGGCACGACCGGTCACCGTGCCGGGCGCCGGAACCAGCGGGCGCTGGCGTGTCGTCATCGAGGCCGTCCATTACCAGCCGCAGCACATCTTGTACGTGTACGGGCCGGATGACGTGAAGTACCTGATCAGCGGGCGGCCAGGACACGGTTCCGGCGGCATGCTTGTCGTCATGGCAGGACTGGCCGCCACCGGCCGGATTACCCAGCGGCTCGCGGCGGGCTACGCTGGCGCGGCGGGCACCGTGCTCGTGCTTCTGGCCGCCGCGGCGCTCGCCCTGACGCGGGCCATCTTGCGGCCGCTCCGCCAGGCTGCCGAGCTCGCGGAAAGCGCCGGACAGGCCGCGGGCGCGGGGCTCCCGCGGGTGATGCCACCCCGTGGCGTCCGCGCGGGTGGAGACAGGAGCCACTGGCCGTTCCCTCGGCATGACGTTCATGACACTGTCGGAGCAGCTGCGTGCGAGTCGCACGGCTGAGGCCGCGGCGCGCCGGTCGGCGGATGAGATGTCGGAGCACCTGGGTGAGGCGGCCCTGGAACTGCTCAGGTCGGTCAACGTCGTCCGCGGGTTCGCGGAGTACTACCGGCAGCAGGGGAAACCACCGGCGGCCCACCTTGACCGGATGCTGCGACGGGTTGCCGATGAGGCCGCCCGGATGGAACCGCTCATAGAAGGACTTAGCGCGCGGTCACCCAGCGGATCCACTGGACCGGATCTCCGCCCGGCTCGCGATGCGGCTGGCTCGGACCACCCGGCTAATTAGCCGATACGCAGAATGATCCATCTGTGCGCCTTCCGTGTATCCAGCACTAGGCCGGAGGACACAGACCGGTTCCACGTGCTGGCCCCCACCATGGATCGGCCACTGTCCGTGGCCACTGGCATCCTCGGCCCAGCCCGCGGCAAGGTGGTCCCGAGTCGGCAGATGCCCGCGGCGGCATCTGGGGGAGAGCGTGAGGTCTCCTGGGCGACGTCTCAGGGCCGCTGGCCGCTCACGGAGAAAGTCAAAGACCTCCGGCCCATCTTGCTCGAGCAGGCTCGGGCCGACAGTGCAGGATAGGCTGTCCTCGGCCGCTCAGCCGGATGCGGATCGGACGGTTCGATGGCGGGCGGCAGAGCGCCCTTTCCAACCTGCTCGCCTGCGCCGTTTTGCCCGGGGAGTAGCGGACGACTTCGCTGCCTGTGCTGCGCCAGATTCCCTAACGCCTAACTCCTCCCTCGATCAGGCTAGGTGCGCGGCCCGTAGCGAGCTGCCGCGGATGACTAGCTGGGCTGTGAGGGTGACGTGGCACGGGCTTTGACGTGCCCCGCCGACGCGGTTTAGCAGTAGCCGTGCGGCTTCCTCACCGATCTGGTACGCCGGCTGGGCGACAGCGGTCAGCGGCGGTCGCAGCGCCGCGGCCCAGCGACTGTCGTCAAAACCCACCAGTGCGAGGTCGGCGGGAATGTTGATGTCCGCCTCGGACAGGACTTCGAGCGCCGCGATGGTCATCAGGTTGTTTGATATGAGGAGCCCATCGGGGCGGCGCCTTAGCCGGAGCAGCGCTTTGGTCGCCTCGTAGCCGCCCTCGATGCGGAAATCCGCGTGGGCGATCAGGGCCGGGTCAACCGCGCATCCCGCGGCGTGCAGCGCGGCCCTGTAGCCCGCCAGCCGACGGAGTCCGGTCGTCGTCTGGGTGGGCCCCGCGATGATGGCGACCCTCCGGCAGCCCTGCTCTAGGAGGTGTTGGGTAGCTTCTCGCGCGGCCTTGTGATTGTTGACGGTTACGCTGTCGAGATCCGCAGTGCGCAGCCGCCGGTCCACAGTGACGACGGGGATGCCCCGCTCGGCGAGCACGTCGATGCGGGTCCGCGTTGACGACGCCGGGGACAGCACGACGCCCGCCACCTGCTCGGCCGCGGCGACCTCAAGGTAGCGCTTTTCCTTGGCCAGGTCCTCGTCAGCGTTGGCGATGATCACCGAGTATCCGCACTGCTGCGCCAGGTCCTCGACACCACGCACCATCGAGGTGAAGAACGGGTTGGTGACGTCGGACACGATGATGCCGAGCACGGTTGTCGCGCGGCTGCGCAGGCTGCGTGCCGGGCCATAGGGGCGGTAGCCGAGATCGTCGACGGCTGCCAGCACCCGGTCACGCAAGACGGCGCTTACGTCCTCGCGGCCATTCAGCACGCGCGAGACGGTAGCGGGCGACACATTCGCCCTGGCGGCGACGTCGCGGATGCTCGCTGGCACGGTCGGCCGTCCTTGTCAAGCCGCAGCTCGTTGATTAGACCGGCGGCCGGCAAGTGAGGGTGGGGCATCGATGGCGGCCATCTCAGGCTCCCGGGATCGGCGCGTCCTCGCGGAGCAGACCTTCCGACTTCAGCGCTGGCCACAGCCCAACGGGTATTGACGTGTCAAAGAGCGCGGCGTTGCGGCGGACCTGCTCGCGTGAGCGCATGCCGAGGCAGACGCTGGCCACGGCCGGGTGAGCCAGCGGGAACTGCGCCGCGGCCGCCGGCAGCGTCGTTCCGAACCGCTCACAGATGCTGGCGATCTGGTTGGCCCGGTCCACGAGTGCCGCAGGGGCGGGCGCGTAGTTGTATCTCGCACCGGGGGTGGGCCGGTCGCTCGCGAGCAGTCCGGAGTTGAACACGCCTGCGGCGATGACCGACACGTGGTGCTCCAAACACAGGGGCAGCAGGTCATCCAGCGCCCCTTGCTCCAGCACGGTGTAGCGGCCGGCGAGCATCACGATGTCGAGGTCGGTGTGCCGGACGAACTCGGCGAGCATGGCGGACTGGTTCATGCCGGCACCATAGGATACGATCAATCCCTCCTGCCGGAGCTGTTCCAGTGCGGGAAAGGCCCCCTCAAGCGCCTCACGGTAATGGTCATCCGGGTCATGAACGAAAGCGATGTCGACCTGGCGTAGCCCCAGGCGAGCCTGGCTGTCGTCGAGCGAGCGCAGCGCACCATCCCGGCTGTAATCACGGACCCGGCGCCAGGTCGCCGGCACGTCGAAGCCGTCGGTGTCGCGGCCGGATGCGCCCTCCGGGTCTGAGGCCAGCAGTCGGCCGACCTTCGTTGACACCACGAACTCGTCCCTGGGCCGCCGAGCCAGCGCGGCGCCGAGACGGCGCTCGGACAAGCCGACCCCGTAGTGGGGTGCCGTGTCAAAGTAGCGCACGTCCGCCGACCAGGCGGCGTCGACGGCTCCGATCGCGCGCTCGTCGGTCATTGCCGTGAAGAGGTTGCCGATCTGCGCCGCGCCGAACGACAGTTCTGTGACGGTCAGCCCGCCCCGCCCGGCCGGCCGGGTCCTCACGGCCGAGCCTCCACGTTCAACGTGGCCCCAGCCCGGCAGCCCGCAAGCGGCCGTGCCGTCGCCAATCTGATCGTGGGCCCTCCGCCGACCATGAGTGCCGTCGGCCCGTCAGACTCGCCGATGCTCACGAGATCTCCTCGCCCCGGCCCACGCCGCACCCGTGGGATAGGTATACCGGCGTATCGAGGGCGACCGCATTTCGGCGCTGAAACCCGGCGCCTTGGGGGCCATGTAGCGCCCGCTGCGGATGACCACGGGATCCACGAAGTGCTCATGCAGGTGGTCAACGTACTCGATGGCGCGGTCCTGCGTGGATCCCGACACGGCAACCAAGTCGAACATGGCCAGGTGCTGCACCAGCTCGCACAGGCCGACTCCGCCCGCGTGCGGGCAGACCGGGACGCCGAACTTGGCGGCCAGCAGCAGGATCGCGATGTTTTCGTTGACGCCCCCGACTCGTGCGGCGTCGAGCTGGAGCACGTCGATCGCCTGCGCTTGCAGCAGCTGCTTGAACATCACCCGGTTGTGCACGTGCTCGCCGGTGGCGATCTTGATGGGCGTCACGGCCCGGCGGATGGATGCGTGGCCGAGAACGTCGTCGGGGCTGGTCGGCTCCTCCACCCACCAAAGGTCGTACGGCGCAAGCGCACGTATCCACTCGATGGCATCCCCCACGTCCCACCGTTGGTTCGCGTCCACGGCGACGCGGATGGCCGGGCCCACCGCCTCCCGGGCGACCCGCAGCCGCCGCCGGTCATCCTCCAGGTTGGCACCTACCTTGAGTTTGATCAGGCCGAACCCGTCGGCGACGGCCTGCCGGGCCAGCCGGGCTAGCCGGGCGTCGCCGTAACCCAGCCAGCCCGGCGAGGTGGCGTAGGCCGGGTAGCCGGACGTGAGTAGCTGCTGCTCCCGCTGAGCGCGGGAATGCTGCGCCGTGCGCAGGATCGTCAGGGCCTCGTCGCGAGACAGCGCGTCCGAGAGGTAACGGAAGTCCACCAGGTCGACGAGCTCTTCCGCGGACATACCCGCCAGCACCTGCCAGAGCGGCTTGCCCTCGAGCTTGGCCTTGAGGTCCCAGGCCGCGTTGATCACCGCAGCGATCGCCATGTGCACGACGCCCTTCTCCGGGCCGAGCCAGCGCAACTGCGAGTCGTGCACCATCCGCCTGGACAGCCCGCCCATGTCCGCGACCGTCTCTTCCAGCGAATAACCGGCGACGTAGGGTTCGAGCGCCTGGATCGCCGCGACCTGGACGTCATTGCCGCGGCCGATCGTGAAAGCGAGCCCGTGCCCGTCGACACCCGAATCGGTGCCTATGACGACGTAGGCGGCGGAGTAGTCGGGTTCTGGATTCATCGCGTCCGACCCATGCCGGCCGCGCGAGGTGGGAAAGCGGACGTCGTACGTGGTCAGCGACGTGATGCGCCCGGTCATGTCTGCCTCGTCACCGCTACGTGAATTCGTCCCCGACGACCTGGTCCAACCCGGTGATCATCGACACGATCTCCTCCGGCCGCGTCGCGCGCACCTCCCTCCTGCCCACCATCCGGCCGTGGCGCAGCACCCAGATGCTGTCGACGAGGCCGAACACCTGGCGCAGGTTGTGGCTGATCATCAACAAGGTGATGCCTTGCCTCTTCAGCGCCCTGATGATCTCGAGCACGCGGGCGGTCTCCTGCACTCCCAGCGCCGCCGTGGGCTCGTCGAGGAGAACCACCCGGGATCCCCAGCCGGCGGCGCGGGCGATGGCGACGCCTTGCCGTTGCCCGCCCGACATGTTCATAACCGAGGAGTCGATGTCGGGGATCTGTACCCCCGTCCGGGCCACGAGGTCTCGGGCTTCGCGGCGCATCGCGGCCCGGTTGAGGATGCTGAACGGTCCCAGCCGGAGCAGGTACTTCTCCCGGCCGAGGAACAGGTTGGCGGCGACGTCGAGGTGGTTGGCCAGCGCGAGGGTCTGGTACACGGTTTCGACCCCGGCGTTCCTGGCATCGATCGGCGAATGGAAGTGGACCTGCTGCCCGTTGCACCAGATCCGGCCGTGGTCCGGCCGGATGGCACCGGAAAGGATGCCCACCAGCGTCGACTTGCCTGCCCCGTTGTCTCCGACCAGGGCGGCGAGTTCCCCGGACCTGATCTCGATGTCGACGTCGCGCAGGGCCTCGACGCCGCCGAACCGCTTGCTGATCCCCGCGGCCTTGAGCATCACCTCCGAACCGGTCGCCGGGCTCAGCTCATGTGCACGTAGGTCAGCCACGGGTCACTCGAGGGGAGGGGAGGGTTCGCGCAGCTCGGGGCAAGGATGGCCTGGTACTGCGGCTGGTTCATGTTCTGCTTCGTCACCACGTACACACCGGTGTCCTCGTTGCTCACGGAGACGCCCTTCCGGATGTGCTCGGTCATGGCGATCACCGAGTCGAAGCCCATCCGGAACGGATTCTGCACGATCAGCGCACTGATCTCGCCCGACTTCAGCGCCGCCACCTCGTCAGGCGCCGCATCCCAGCCGACCATCACGATCTTGCCGCTCAGGTGCCTCTGCTTCACAGCCTGAGATGCTCCGATCACGGACGGCTCGTTCGATCCGAAGATCCCATTGAGGTTCGGGTGCGCGGTCAGGATGTTGTTGGTGACAGTGAGCGCCTTGCTGGCGTCGCTCTGGTCGGGCTGGTCGGCGACGAGGTGCAGGCCGGGGTAGGCCGTCAATCCCTGGACGAACCCCTGCTTGCGCTGGTTGTCCGTCATCGTCCCCGGCTGGAATTCGATGATGGCGACGTTGCCGTGGCCATGGAGGTAGGTGTTCATCAGCGCGGCGACATCGTGGGCGCCCTTGAGGTTGTCGGTCGCGAACAGCGGTACCTGCTGTGGGGTGGTCCCGGAATCGATGTTGTACACCGGGATGCGCGCTGCCTGGGCCTTCGCCGTGACTGGCAGCAATGCCTTGATGTCCGTGGCGGCGTAGATCAGGCCGTTGACCCCGCGGTCGATGTACCCGTTGAGCATGCTGACCTGGCCGGTGACGTCGGTCTCTGCCGACACGCCGTTCCAGTCGATGGTGACATTCCCGAGCTTGGCCGCTGCGCACTTCGCACCGGCCTCGACGTGCGTCCAGAAGTCGAAGCCGATGGCCTTTGGCACGACGGCGATGGTCAGCGTCTTGCCCGCTGAGCTGGCAGCGCTCGATGGCGTGCTTGTACTGCTGCTGCTGCACGCCGCTATGCCGAGCAGCGGCAGGGCGGCAACAGCCGCCAGCACGCGCAGCCTTCGTCTTCTCATGGCAAAACCTCCTTCAGGTCCGCGGTCTGGGCCCCCCGTGAACCGGCGGCGTGACCGCCGGAGACGTCCGCGGGACCTCCGCGCTGACCGGGGCCCGGGCCCGCTCTGTGATGTGGCGCCGCCGCCAGATGTCCCAGGCCACCGCCAGCCAGACGACCACGCCGATGATGACGTCCTGCGCGTAGGCGTTGATGTTCAGCAGCACCGATCCGTCGCGGATCTCCTCGATGAGGAAGGCGCCGATGATCGCACCGGCAACGGTGCCCTGGCCGCCGAACAGGCTGGCGCCGCCGATGACGGCCGCCGCGATCGCGTCGAGTTCCAGGCCGATGCCGAAGTTGGGCTGGCCGGACTCCACCCTGGATGCAGCGATCATCCCGGCGAATCCGGCGAGAACACCGGACAGCACGTACACCAGAACCAGGTAGGAGCCGACTCGCACACCGGTCAGCCGGGCCGCCTCCTGGTTCGAGCCGATGGCGCGCGCATGACGCCCGAGCTTGGCCCACGTGAAGATCACGCCGAAGATGACGATGACGACGGCGAGGCAGATCGCGGGCACCGGAATCGGGCCGGCGTAGCCCTGCCCAAGCACCGTGAACCCGGTAGGCAGCCCGTAGACCGCCACCGCCCCGGTAGCGAGAAAGGTCACCCCGCGGGCGACGCCCATCATGCCCAGGGTGGCGATGAACGGGGGGAGCTTGATCCAGCTGACCAGCCCGCCGTTGACAAAGCCTGCCAGCGCGCCCACTAGCACCCCGCCAAGAGTGGCAACCGGCCACGGCAGCTTCAGGTCAACCATGAGTTGCGCGCCCACCACGCCGGCCAGCGCGGCGACCGAGCCGACCGACAGGTCGATGCCGGCCGTGACGATCACGAGGGTCATGCCTACGGCAATGATCGCGGTGACGGCTGCGTCGAGCACCACCTGACTGAGGTTCACATACGTCAGGAAGTGCCGGGAGAGAATGGTCAGCACTATGCCGATGACGACCAGCGCGCCCAGTGCGGCCGCCTGCGAGACCACCTCCGCGAGGCGCCGCCGCCACGACAGCCACGGGCGGAATGCCAGCGCGAGATGGACGTCCTCCGTGGCTGCGTCAGTCACTGACGTCTTGGTGGGGCCCGGTGGATCGTTCACTCTGTGCTCTACATCTGACAGCCGGGAGAAATCTGACAGCCGTGAAATCGATTACTTGAGCCTAGGCACTGGTTCGCGAGAGTGTCAAGACTGGCCGCTGCTCACGACCCCGTGCCCAGTTGCTCGAAGTCCACGTCCAGGTAGCGGGCAACCTGGCGGAGGTCGGCGACGTAGTCGCCCGGCACAGCGTGGATGTGGTTGGCGCCGAACCGCGACAGGAATTCGCCGGCCGGAACCTGCAGCCGTGCGAAGGCGTGCGGCCATTCGAACGTGGACTGGCGGGCCAGCGCCTGGTTCACCTCGTCGCCGTACTCTTCGAACGCTCCGCGCACCACTTGCACCCGGTAGCGGCCGCTCTTCCGCGTGAGCCGGGCGAACGTGGCATCGCCGGCCCTGGCGACGTGGTTGACCGCGGCGCCTCCGGCCGGGAAGAAGAACACCTCCGGGTAGAGGTTGACCCGTGCCAGGTTCTCCTGCGGATCCTCGCTGCGCGCCGCGTACCAGGTGGCGTGCTGGCCCGAGTTACATAGATCCCAGATATCGCGGTCGGCGTGGTAATGGCGCACGTCAGCAAAGAGCACGGGCAGCCCGGACAGCAGCTTGAGGACCTGCATGGTCAGCGCGCCGTCCATGTCCGCCTCGGTGGCGGTGACGTGCGTGGCCTTGGGGCCTTCCCAGTCGTACGGGTCGTTGAGGAACGCCTCCGTGATGTCCATCGTGGCGAAGTGGGTAGTGAGCTCCGGCTGGCCCTTGATCCCGGAGAAGTCCAGGTTCCACTCCTCGATCAGCTCGCGCACGGCGTGATAGGAGCGAACCTGGCGTTCAAGCAGTTCGGGCGTGAGGGCCTTGCCGTCGTAGTGGACGGTGGCGCGCTTTTCCAGCCACTCCCGCCCGCCACGGGCCCGGGACGCCGCAACCTGCGCAGCGCGGCGGACGATCTCCCACTGGTCGATCTCCTCCACGTCCACGCCAAACTTCGCCATCCACTGGTCGGTGTTGGCCACGGCGGTGTACATCCCCATCGGGCGCCCGCCGAAGCGGCCGAACGTCTGGCCGCGCAGCGCTTGCACCGCGTGCCCAGCGCGGACATGGACGAGGACTGCCGCCAGCACAGACGCATCGGAGATCTCACCCCACATCCGGCCGTGCACCCGGCCGATCTGATCGAGCGCCCCGCCCGCTGCCAGCATTCCGACCATGCCAGGCTGCTGCGGATTGATGTTCGACAGCAGGAGGAGCGGGCCCGGGCTCTCGGCCGCTGCCAGCATGGTGAAGTGCGGGAACGCCCACACGGGGTAGTTGAAGATCGTCAGGTCCGGCCGACTGTCGGCGACCCGCCGCGCCTCGGCGCTGGCAAGCTCGTTTGTCCACAGCAGAGCACCGGCTCGTATGACGTCATGGCCGGCCGTCCGCAAGGCGGCCGCGATCCTTTCCTCGGAGTCGCGTGCGAAGCTCTCGATGTGGCGGTGCACGAAGTCCCGGCCATCGGACATGGTGAGCAGCCCGACGCGCATCAGCCCGGCTCCTCTCGATCTGGAAATCGTTTACTCACAAAAACGTTATGATTGCGAGATGTTGTATGTCAATGCCCGCGGTCATGGCCTGACGCTGCCTTAAAAGGCCTATCGGCAGGGTCCGCAGGACTGCGGATCCCGCCGACGCGCAGGCGGGCGGCGGACAACGAGGCGGAGGCGATGACGACCATCCAAGAGGTGGCGAGGCACGCGAAGGTCTCGACCGCAACGGTGTCGCGTGTCCTCAATAACCACGGCAGTGTCCACCCCGACCTGGTCCGGCGTGTCCGGGCGGCAGTCGACGCGCTCGCATATCAACGCAACGCCGTCGCCCGCAATCTGCGCCGCAGCCAGACGTCGCTGTGGGCCGTGATCGTCTCGGATGTGGCTAACCCGTTCTTCACCGCGATGGTCCGCGGCCTCGAAGACGTCGCGCAGCAGCGCGGCTGCTCAGTCGTGCTGTGCAACAGTGACGAGAGCCCGGTAAAGGAGGCCGACTACATAGCGGCCGCGGCCGCCGAGCGGATGGCGGGCGTCGCCATCTCCGCCGCCTCCACAAGCACCGACGTGGCACCGCTGCTTGACCTCGGGATCCCGGTAGTGGCCGTTGACCGGAGGCTGCACGGCACCCCCGTCGACACCGTGCTGGTCGACAACCAGCGGGGCGCCGAGGCTGCGACAGGACACCTGGTGGACATGGGCTACCACCGGATCGCATGCATCACCGGCCCCCCTCAGGCGATGACGGCGAACGAGCGGCTCAAGGGCTACAAACGTGCCCTGCGCCGGCACGGACGAGATGTGCTTCCGGGTCTCGTCAGACATGCCGACTTCCGTGAGCGCGGCGGCTACGACGCCATGAGGTCATTGCTCGCAGATTCCGCTCCGGACGCCGTCTTCGTGGCCAACAACCTGATGACTGTCGGCGCGCTGAAGTACCTGGTCAAGCACGGGATCCGAGTGCCAAGGGACGTAGGCATGGTCGGCTTCGATGAGATCCCGTGGGCCGATCTGGTCCGCCCCTCCCTGTCGACGGTCGCTCAGCCAACGTATGACATGGGCAGAATCGCGGGGCAGTTGCTAGCCGCACACAGCGCCTCACCGGACAAGCGGCCCGAGACCGTCGTACTGCGCACTAGCCTCAACATACGAGCTAGTTCCACGCCCGGTGCCAGCGAGCCGCGGCGGGCTCGGCAAGCTTGATTGGCTCCTGATCCCGAACGGCCGCCGCGACGCGCTGATCTTGACATCCAACCGGGCTCCGGCCCCAGATAGCTGGACCAAGACCTTCACCGGTCCACAGACCCCTACCGCGAAGTGAGGGTCCGCGGGCTTCTCGGGCCAGGGCGGCCGCGCCGGATCCAGTGTCTGCTGGCAGGCGAGAGTGAGATCGGCGCTCGCAAGCGGCGATAGCGGAGCCGCGGTGCCCTGCGCGAACATCCCAGATCGCCGCTCATCCGAGCGGATGAGCGCAGTCAGGCATTGCCCTGATGCAACAACAAAACAACAATCGGCCTTGGGCGCGGAGAAGCAGGCGGCTGTCTTCGATCAGCCCGGGCGGTCGCTCCCCATCTGCCCGCCGCCCTCGTACACAAATCTTCGATCAGCTTCGCCGGGGTATGTAGCCGGTGAGTGGTGGTACCCGGGCAAGGCTGGTGTGGGACGCTGGGCGTTGTGACGGTGGATGCGCGGGTCGAGCACGTGGGGAGCCTGCTCCGCCCGGGTTTCCTGCGCGATGCCCGCGATGCCTCCGCCCGGGGTGAGCTGACCCCGGGCGGGTTGAAGGCGGCCGAGGACCGGGCGGTACGCGAGGTCGTGGCCATGCAGGAGGAAATCGGCCTGCCGGTGGTAGGCGACGGCGAGATGCGGCGCGAGTCTTTCCAGAGCGAGCTCACCGCTGCGTGCGACGGCTTCGCCGGCGTGGACGTCAACGCCTGGCTGTGGGGTGCCTGGCACTCGGCCGAGGTGGGTGATGTCACGATCGTGCGGCCCGCGGGACTGGCGGTGATCGCTCCGCTGCGCAAGCGCCGCAACCTGGCGGCCGAGGAGTTCACGTTCCTGCGCGGCTGCACCAGCCGGCAGGCGAAGGTCACGCTGCCCAGCCCGTCGCTGTTCGCCAATCTGTGGTCGCCGCAGCGCTCCGTCGCCGCGTACCCGACGTTGGATGCCTTCCTGGCCGACGTCGTGCAGGTGCTGTGTGAGGAGGTCCGGGAGCTGGTGCGGCTGGGCTGTACCTACATTCAGCTGGATGCGCCGCACTACCCGCTGCTGATCGACCCGGGCTGGCGCGCGTTCTACGAGGAGCTCGGCTGGCCGCTGGAGCGCTGGCTGGGGTACGGGATCGAGCTTGACAACGCGGTGATCGACGCCGGGCGCCCGGCCGCGTTCGGCTTCCATCTGTGCCGCGGCAACCAGCTCAGCCGCTGGCTGGTGGCCGGCGGGTACGACGCGATCGCCGCTCCGGTGTTCGGCGGTGTGCACGCCGACCGGCTGCTGCTGGAGTACGACGACGAGCGCTCGGGCACCTTCGGCCCGCTGCGGCTGGTGCCCGGCGACAAGGTCGTGGTGCTCGGCCTGGTCACGACGAAGACATCGCAGATCGAGCCGCTGGACCAGATCAAGGCCCGGCTCGACGAGGCACGCTCGCTGGTCGATGCCGAACGGCTCGCGCTGAGCCCTCAATGCGGCTTCGCCACCTCTGTGGCCGGCAATGCCATCACCGCCGAGGCGCAACGCGCCAAACTCGCGCTGCTCGTCCGCGCCGCCCGGGATTTCCTGCCCGCCTCAACCGGCACCTGAGCCCCGGAGGCGCAGCGCAGCGCGGCCGGACGCTGTGGCGGCGGCCGGCTTGACGCGAATCCGGCCCCCAGCCAAAACAGCGAGCACCTTCGGGCATGTTCCCCGGCGATCAGCGCCTCGGCCGAGCTCGGCCGCGTCACCGGCATCCAGCCTGACATCGGGCATGAGGTCACCGCCTTCCCGGGTGCGGGCGGGCCGCGCAGGCCTTGTACCGGTGGATCTCGCGTGTGGTGGTGCGTGGCACGACGGGGACGGCCTGCCCGTCGACGACGAGCCGGAAGCTGTGGTCCTCCGCGGTGACGGTGACGATCTTGCCCGCGTGGATCAGGCCGACCTGGATCTTCTGGGCGGCGACCATGATGCCGCCGCGGGAGGAGACCCGCCGCTGCACGGTCACCGGTCCGGCGGTCGGAGGCGGGCTGGCCGCGGCCTTCCGGGCGCCGCGCAGCCGGTACCGTTCACCGGCGGGAACCGGGCAGGGAAGGGTGCGCAGCAGTTCCCCGTCACCGCTGATGACTGCCATCTGGGTGCCGTCCATCCGCAGCGTGACCCGCTGCCCGGCCAGCTGGTAACCGACGCTGAGCTGGCCGCCGGCCAGGCCGGCCAGGCCGCTGGCATTGACCGTGCGCTCGATCTCGACAGCCGTCCCGGTCCCGGCCAGCAGCGGGGATGGCCCTGCGGGACGGGCGCCGCCGGCGGCCAGGCGGGCCAGCTCGGCAGCACCGAGCCGGGACGGCAGCGTCTTGATCCGGGCGCCGTCGGGCAGGACATGCAAGCTGGTCTCTCGCGTCCACCCAGATGGTGACCTTCCGGTCCGCGAGCGCCGGGCCGAGCCAGACCTGCTGCCCGCCGAGCTGCAAGTTGCCCGATGGCGGCACCACCCGGTCGGCTTCCACTGCCACCAGCGGCGCCTCCTGGCCATCCGGGACAGCAGCCGCGGGCGGATCGGCGGAGGACAATTCGTGCTGCCCGGGCTGCCGAGGGCTGGCCGTGGCCAGCTGGGGCGGCAGCCGCAGCGGCAGCGGCGATGCCGCCGGGATGAACCGGGAGGCCGGGAAGGCCATGTCCAGCGACTGGTGCGGCCGGTCGGTGTCGTACTCCTCCCGCCAGGCATCCAGCGCGGCCTGCAGGGCCTCCAGCGACTCGAACGGCCCGTGCACGTCCAGCAGCTCCAGCTGCAGCGACTGGTGCAGCCGCTAGATCTTGCCCGTGGTCGCCGGCGACCGGGGCCTGGTCAGCCGCTGGGTGATGCCGTTCTCCCGGCAGATCCGCTCGAACAGCACCTCGGCCGGGCGGGGCTTGATGAACCGACCGGTGAACACCGTCCCGTTATCGGTCAGCACCTCTTCGGGCACCCCGTAGACTCCCATCGCCTCCACGAAGGCCCGGCAGACCGGCCGGGCCGTGGCCCGCAGCACCGCCGTGGCGATGACGCAGTACCGGGAATGGTCATCCAGCCCGGTCACGATCTTCACCTCCCGCCCGTCGGCCAGGAACGCGCTGGCGGTCACGTCCAGCTGCCACAGCTGCATCGGCACCGGGCGCTCCCACCGCGTGTAATCTTGCCGCCTGCGGCGCCGTGACCTCGGCTCGATCAGCTGGTTGCGGACCAGCACCCGGTACACCGCGGACCGGGTCACCGTGCCATGACCCCGGCGGCTCATCTCGAACACCAGCCGTTTCGGGCCCCGCTTCCGATGGGCCCGGCGCAGCTCGCAGACCGCCGACTCCAGCTCAGCCGGGATCTGCCACGGATGGGCACGGACCTTATGGCTGCGGTCCGCCAGGCCCGGCGGCCCCTCGTCCCGGTAGCGGTTCAGCCAGGTATGGATGCTCTGGCGGCTCACCCCGTACCGCCCGGCTACCTCGGTCACCGGAACCCCGGCCAGCACTTCCAGCACGGCCCGGTATCTCTGCTCGGTCACGCTCAACTCCCACAGCATGAATGGGAGTGTCAAGCATCAAGCGAAGCCGATGTGTAAAGCATCAAGCGGGACAGCACAAAGGCCAGGCTCGTGATTTGTGACAACTTTCTCTACGGCTTCAAGGGCGCACCTGCGGCGCGCCACGCCTGGCGGGCCGAGACCGGCTACGCGAGCAGGCGCGAGCAAACGAGGGAGAGCAGAGCAGCCAGGATCTCCGGCCACCGACGGCCAGGTTTCCTGGCGCTGGCAGTTACGGCGCGGCAGCTTCGCTCGCGATTTCCGGGTCTACACGAATCCGCCATAGACTGCCCGAGCAGGTCAGACGACGCGTTGCGGCATCTTGACATCCACGGTCGGGCAATGTATCCACGGCTATTGTTAGCACAGTGTTAGCAAGACCAGAATCCTAAACCCGCTTGGCGCTGTCGTGCGCTTACGTTGCTGCACCTCCTGCCGTACGAGGTTAGGCATTAAGTGTCAAGACGCCGATTCCAAAAGCGATCCCGGAGGAGTGTGATTCGTCGCTGTTTAACTGGGGGGCGTTGTTCGATTGAGCGTTGTTGGTTTGTTTCAAGCTCGGCAACATTTTCGGCAGTGTATGGTACCCATTTCGCCGGTGACGCGCTCCGGACCCATAGCGCTGCGCCGACGTGGACAACGTTAAAGTCGATGAGTAGCTTATTGCGGTATCCTGCAGTGGTCTCATTGAGGCTTTTTCATCCTGATCTTGGGTGCTTGGGCACGGGTTGATCACGGGCGGCGTGCCGTCTCGTGGCGTGGTACCCCTGGTAGATGAAGCGATCACTACAATCACCCTCATCTGCCCGGGGGCCTCGATGCTTTTCTACCGTGCCGCGCTGCCGTTGTCTGCCCAGACCCTGTCCTATGTGGCCGGGGTCATCCGCCGCCACCGGGCGAAGATCGGCTCGTGCTGGCGCAAGCTGAAGGATGGCCGGCATGACATTGCCTGCCCTCCCCGAGGAGTCCTTCCAGCGCGTGCTCTGCGTCGTCGCGCACCCTGACGACATGGAGTACGGCACGTCCGCGGCCGTCGCTCGCTGGACCGCGCGCGGCATCGAGGTCGGTTATCTCCTGCTCACCCGCGGCGAGGCCGGCATGCCGAACCCTCCCGAGGAGACGGCACGCCTGCGCGTCGCCGAGCAGCAGGCCGCCTGCGCCGTCGTCGGCGTCAAGCACCTGACCGTCCTCGAACATCCGGACGGCGTGCTCGTCTACGGCCTCGACCTTCGCCGCGACATCTGCCGAGAGATCCGCCGGTTCAAACCCGACGTCGTACTCGGCACCGGTTACGAAATCGAGACGCCCTATGGCTTCGACCAGGCCGACCACCGCGCGGCCGGGCTCGCGACGCTCGACGCGGTGCGCGACGCGGGCAACCGGTGGGTTTTCCCGGAGCAGGTCGACGACGAGGACCTCGAACCGCACGCCGTGCGCTGGCTCATCGTCCCCGGGCTCGCCGGCTTTGGCGCGACCCACGGCGTCGAGGTCACGGGTGAGCCACTGCGCCGCGGCATCGCCTCGCTCGAGGCGCACGCCGCGTACCTGGCCGCGCTCCCGGACCACCCCGCCCCCGAGGACATCATCCCGAAGTTCACCGCGATGAGCGGCAAGGCCATGGGCGTCGAGCACGCCGTTCTGTTCCGCGCCCACGACCTGCAGGCACCACCGGAGTTCTTCACTGAAGCCATGCAGGACTGAGCCAGTTTCATCCTGATCGTGATGGGTTCGTCACGGTCTGATCACATGGCGGCGTGTCGCCGCAGGGGAAAGGGAAGCCCCGGTAGATGAGCTAGTCGACCAGAACTCGCTTCATCACCACTACCAGGGGCTCCCATGCTGTTCTACCGTGCCGCGCTGCCGTTGTCGTCCCGGACCCTCACTTACGTGTCCGGGATCATCCGCCGGCACCGGAAGGCGATCGGGTCACGCTGGCGGAAGCTGAACGCCGGGCGGCAGGCACTTCTGCTGCTTGCCTACCTGCGCAAAGGTGAGACGTTCGCCGATCTCGCCGCCGGGTTCGGAGTCGGAACCACCACAGCCTGGAGATACGCGAACGAGGCCGTTGCGCTGCTGGCAACCCGCGCGCCGAGGCTGCGCAAGGCCGTGCGGGAGGCGAAGAAGAAGGGGTACGCCTACGTCGTCCTCGACGGGACGCTGATCCCGATCGACCGGGTGGCCGCCGACCGGCCCTTCTATTCCGGCAAGCATAAGAAGCACGGCATGAACCTGCAGGTCATCGCCAGCCCCGACGGCGGCATCCTGTGGGTCTCCGGGCCGCTGCCCGGCTCGGTGCACGACAAGAAGGCCGAGTGGATCTGGGGTGTCCTGGCCGAGCTCGAGGCCGCGGGCCTGATCGTCCTGGCCGACAAGGGCTACCAGGGCGCCGCGCACGCGAAAGTCCCGTACAAGGGCAAGAACAAGCCCGAATCCCAGAAGGACGCCAACAGGGCGCACGCGAAACTTCGCGCACCCGGCGAGCGCGCGAACGCCCAGCTCAAGAACTGGCACATCCTACGGAAGCTCCGCTGCTGCCCCTGGCGCGCTGACCAGCTCGCCAAGGCCATCCACGCCCTGGAAATTCACGCGGCATAAGGAGGATGGAAAAGGTTCACTATAAGTGTAGTAAATACGCGCAAGCCACTCAGCGCCTTCATAATGGCCTATCGTGTAGCCTCGTTGCCAAGAAACGTCATTAATATGACCGCGATCCGTTCCTTGATTCGCGCAAATGTTTTGAGCATCCCAGCATATGTCATAGAGATCGACGCCTACTTTCTTAGCGGTTTCCTGCCAAAAATTATCCGGGTTCTTGCTGTTCTCAGCATTAGGTCCAGTCTGGAGAAGTAGGTCTACCCCTTCACCACTAGATGACGTCCAGCCGAATCTCCTCCATGCGGGCGGTTCTGGGTCACAACCACAAACATTGTGTGCGCTGCCGAATAGACATACGGCAACTCTCTTGCCCTCTGGACTTCTGAGGTCAGAAAATAGTGTGACGGCTCCTGTGTCCTCTCCATCAGGATGCTGAAGACTGCTGAGTACAACCTGGGACTGGCCCGCGAGATATGAGAGAGGCCCAATGTAATCGAGGTCTGTTACAATATGGTCTACAAGCAGTGCTTCCGTTGAAGCGGCCCGGACGGCTTTCGTATTAAGCGGATCCTGTTGCTGGATCTGAACCCCCAAATTTGATAGACCGACATTTATGCTGAGTTTGCCTGGCCGCTCGTATGCGTTATCTTCCCAAAGCTTGGTTACGAGGCGTTCTGACCAGTAGTGGTATTCACGGACAGCCGTCAGCGGTTTCATCACTACTCCGATCTTCTTAAGTTAAGGTGAAACCTTGTGGCCCCAAACCAAGTGAAGTCCGCGATCTTGGCCTCGGCAACCTTCTCGTTTGTTCAAAGTGATCGTATCCGATGGCTATGGTTCCAGCTACGAACGACGCGGCCATGATCCCGGTCCGCCACAACGGAGGATGTAGTGCTCATATGGCTCTGTCCGTGGACTTGAAGTCAGCGTCGGCTTACCTCTTTGTCCTCCGTGCCGCGTGAACCTGTGGAGGTTCGCCGCGCACGTTTCGGGCCTGGCCTCCGGCCTGGCTCTCGCCGTCAGGCCCGCTGGGGCGGCAGAGGTCTCCGGGGTCAAGGTGGGCGCTTGCGCCCATTCGCCTTGGCGACGCGCCGTGGGCCGAAGGGCTTCTGAAAGGTGGAAGGTCAGCGGTTCCGCGCCCTGGCTCACCTTGGTCCGCAGTACGCGATCCGCTTGTGATTGATGCGATCCGCTGCCGAATCATGCCTACTGGATCAAGGCGGCCTGCGGCGCCGCTGGCCCGGCGTCAGCGCCGGGCTCTGCCTTGGAGAGGCCCGCCCGGCGCACGCCGGGCCAGGTGCGCAGAGCGGCGTAGATCAAGGCGGCTCATACGCCTGGGCAGACCCGGTACGGCGTACAGGCGTCTTCCTCATGCCCAATAGCGAATGTCCAGTCGCGTGGGCGCCTATGCATCGCCGTCACTCGGTTCGATGCCGTGTTCGCGCAAAATGGTTCGCAGCCTCTCCAGCTCGGTGTTCAACCCGCCGAATTCCTTGGCCAGTGGCGTGCGGCCAGCAGCGGCCTCCGTCCAATCCTTCTCCCGGGCAGCCCGGGCGGCGAGCAGTTGCTTCTCCTTGTCGCGCAGCCCGGCGGCGGCCTCGAAATCCTGCTTGTCGACCGCGGCTTCTTTCTCCCTGCGCACATGCCCGATCTCCTGGTCGAGATCGTCAAGATCAGGTCGCATACCCGCCCAGCGTTCGATCGCTGCCAGACGATCGTCCAGCGAGTCGACCCGCGCGAGAGCATCATCGAGCAGCCGGGCACGCGCTCGCCTACCCAGCCGGGAACCCTCACCGATCGCGTTCTTGCCCTGGTACCCGTGCAGCAGCTGGATCACCTGCTGGCGCACCCGGTTCAGGTCGGCGCCCAGCGTCACCAGCACCTGAGCGGCCACGCCGTCGCCCTCACGGATGAGGCCGAGCAGGATGTGCTCGGTACCGATGTAAGCGTGGCCCAGAGCGCGGGCTTCCCGCTGCGCCAGCTCCAGCACCTTTTTCGCTCGCGGGGTGAACGGGATGTGCCCAGGCGGCGCCTGCTGACCCTGGCCGATGATCGCCTCCACCTGCTGCCGTACCGCGTCCAGGCTGATCCCCAGCGACTCCAGCGCCCTGGCCGCCACGCCCTCGCCCTCATGGATCAGACCCAGCAGGAGGTGCTCAGTGCCGATGTAATTGTGGTTCAGCATCCTGGCTTCTTCTTGCGCCAGGACAACAACCCGCCGTGCCCGGTCGGTAAACCGCTCGAACATGCTCCGTGCCGCCCTTCTCCCTCTCATACCGGCTAATGCCCCGATGATAATACGATACATCGCGTTTGCAGAGATCAGCTGAGCTGCGTTCTGGGAATCTTCGAGATCTCCCGGTCCCAGCCCCGGAGCTGGAGACTCTCCGCGACCTGCTGGGAGCTGTGCCCCGCCGCACCTAGCCCCCCGTCCGTCCTTGGGATTGGCAGCGATCGGGTTCGGGGGAGGGGTCTGAGCAGAACCAAGGCGCGGGCGGCGCTCCGGCATAGCCCGGGCGTGCGATCCGCGTGCGATACCGAACAGCAAATCAGAGTCACAGACGGGGCATCACGGTCAACCAGAGACTCAGATGCTGAGTGCACCGCTGCGCATCTTCCCAGCTCAGCTGCCTATTAGAGTGGTGAGGTCCTCACGTTTCGGGGTGACCTGCACAGACGGGGGTCTGGCTGGTTGCTGCCCACGGGTTAAGCGGGCTCAGCCCACACCTTCCGGAGGTCATGCCTCCGGTCCGGCAGGCTTCGCGGCTGCCTGCTGCCCGCCTTCCTCGATGATCTCCAGGGTGAGGTCCTGGAGTTCGGTGAGCAGGGCGCGGAGGTTTTTCGCGTTCTCGAAGAGGGGCTGGTATTCGGCGAGTTCGGCGGGGGTGAGCCGCCTGGTGATGGTCTTGCCGGCGATCTTGCGGGTCCATTCGGCGTAGGGGCCGTGAAGCCGGGGCGGGTCTGCGTGGCAGCGGCAGTTCGGCTTGCCGCAGGCGTAGGCGCGGACGGTGAGGGTGCCGGGCAGGGCGGGGCCGACCGCGGCGGCGATGCCGGCGGTGATTTTGCCGAGGGCCGCGCGCTGGGCTGCGGTTGGTTCCATGCGACACACCGTCTCAGATCCGGGGGCCTGACTGCCTTCCACAGTATATTCCTGTGGATAGGTGTTGCTGGGAGGCCTCATGCAGGCGGAAGAGCCCGCGGTAGCCGGCTATATCGCGCGGTGGCGGCCGTCGTCAGTGTCGGCGGAGGCGGCTGCGTTCGCCCGGGACGTGATCACGGCGGCAGCCCCCGGCGGGCAGGAGCGGGCGAAGAACCTGCTGTGGGCCGCGGGCAAGCTCGCCGACTACGCGATCCCGCTCGGCCTGGACGCGGTGCCGGAAGTGCTGCTGCACCCGTCGGTGGCCGAGCGGTTCACCCGGTGCGCGCCCGGTTTGTCCAAGGTGGCACGGCGGACGCTGCGGACGAACTTGCGGTTCATCGGCCGCCGGGTGGTGCCGCAGCTGTATCCGCAGGACATGCCGCTTCCGCGGGAACGCGCCAAGCAGCCGTACAGCCCGGGGGAGATCGCCGGGTTCCTGGCGCTGGCGGACGCCCAGCCTGTCCGGCAGCGGCGGATGCGCGCGGCCGGGCTGGTCTGCCTGGGCGCCGGCGCCGGGCTGATCCGCGGCGACCTGCGGCAGGTGCGGGGCACCGACGTGGCATGCCGGTCCGGCGGGGTCGTGGTCACCGTGCGCGGCTCCCGGCCTCGCAGGGTCCCGGTGCTGGCCCGCTACCATGCCCCGCTGCTGGCGGCAGCCCGTTTCGCCGGGGACGGCCTGGTCATCTGCGGGACCGATCCCGGCCGCCGGAACCTGACGAACCCGCTGGTGACCGCGCTGGACGGCGGGAGCGGCCTGCCGCGGCTGGACACGTCCCGGCTGCGGGCGACCTGGCTGCGGGACTGCGCGGGCCTGCTGGGGCTGGCCACGTTCATGCACGCCGCCGGGATCAGCTGCTCCCAGCGGCTCGGTGACCTGATAGCCGGGCTGGAACCCGCAGACGAAGCCACTGCGGTGCGGCTGCTCGGAGCGGCCCGGCAATCATGACCCCGCTGGCGGCGTTCGAGGAGATCATCGACGCCTCCGGCGTCGCGCCGCGGATCGAGGCCATGCTGCCCATCGGCGTGCGCCCCCGGCAGCTGAAAGTCCGCACCCTGCTGGCCGGCATGTGCCTGGCCCAGGCCGATCACCGGCCCGCCCACCTCACCAGGGTGCACCAGGCACTGACTAGCCTGCCCGGGGACGACCAGCGGAGGCTGGGCGTGATCGCGGGCTGGAACCACGGCCCGCACCAGCTGACCTACCGGCAGACCGAGCGGACCTTCGGCCTGGTCACCGGTGCCCTCGCCAGGGACGAGCCCGACGGGCTGCCCTCCTGTTAGCCGCCATTCAGCGTGAGCGTCGTTGGCGTGGTTGCGTCTTTGCTGGTGAGCGTGTTTTTCGTGGTGGTTCTGGTTGCGGCGGGGTGGCGTGCGACGACACCGTGAGCGTGTCGGTTTCGGGTCGGCCCTCCC
>WNGG01002727.1_pt2 | contig 29468 bp, 23 predicted proteins | sample 5400661 | NCBI WGS metagenome assembly WNGG01 (sample SAMN13153372, study PRJNA577476) | soil metagenome | isolation source: 100 cm soil or saprolite under Garry oak tree replicate 1 | place: USA:California | collected 2016-06-15
ATCGCGCAGGCCAGGTCGGCCAGCACCCGGCCCCGGTCATGCACCAGCAGCCGCTCTGAGGCCAGCGACACCGACAGGCCGCCCGTCAGCCCGGTAGCGTCCGACAGTGCCCGGATCAGCGTCACGCCCGCGTGCGACACGACCCCGGCTCCGCCCGCGGTGACCTGCAAGCCCTTCCGCCAGCCGGTAGTGTTCACTTATCAGGTGCTCCTCGATCTGGCCCGGATAAAGGCTTCGACACCCCTATCCTCCCAGTTCAGGAGCACATTTTAATGATTGACGCGCCGCTCAGCCCACTCGCGGCGTGAATTCTTAGGGCTAGTGGGCACCGCTGACGGGCTCCTGCTCGGTGGCTGAGGAGCCGCCCCGGGGAGCGCTCAGCCGGTTAGTGGTGCCAGGCCGTGGCCTGGCGCGTACGCGGCGAGCTTGTCGCGCAGGCGCCCGCGACCACGATGCAGCCGCGACATCACGGTTCCGATCGGCGTACCCATGATCTCCGCGATTTCTTTGTAGGCGTAACCTTCGATGTCCGCGAGATAGACCGCCACCCGGAACTCCTCCGGCAGGTCACGCAGGGCACGCAGGATCTCGGAGTCGGTGAGCCGGTCCAATGCCTCAGCCTCGGCGGAACGGGCCGCCACGGCCAGTGGGTCGGCCGGCACCTGCCAGTCGGGAAAGTCACTGCTTACAGCCTGCCGTGGCTCGCGGCGCCGCTTCCGGTAACCGTTGATGAACGTGTTCGCCAGTATGCGGTGCAACCAGGCCTTCAGGTTCGTGCCTGGCCTGAACTGGTGGAACGCGGCGTATGCCTTAACGGACGTCTCCTGGACGAGGTCCTCGGCGTCGGTGGGGTTGCGGGTCATGCGGAGGGCGGCTGGATACAACTGCCCAAGGAACGGCACGACATCCCGCTCAAACCGCTCATCGCGGTCAGGCGGCTGCTCTGTCTTGCCCATTGTCACTCCGCTTCGTGTCGCCTCTCACCCTATAGACGCGCGCGACCCCTGTCTCGCTCGGTTTTCCTGCCACTTCTTTGCCAGGGTGAGTAACTCTCTTGTACCGGAACATCCTGAAGGTTTCCTGAAGGCCCATTCCGAGCGTCCGCAGGGGTTCGCCCAGCTCTGGGGTGTGCGCTCCTCTTGATCTTCACCAGCGCCGGGTGTGGATTGGCACTGACCGCTTCCGGCTACCCGCAGCGGCGTGGAGAACACACCTGCTGCCTCGTGAACACACCTGCTGCCTCGTGAACACACCTACCAGGGAGGTGAAGGGCACGCGAGGATAGGCGGCGTGGCTATTCCTGCGGATGAGCACGCTCTCGCTGGCCTGGCGGTCCGTCTGGGAGCAGCCACCGTGACTGGATGGTCAGCAGCGGAACTGTGCCTGGCGGAGGCGGCGGCCCGGGCCCGCCGGAAGGCAGATGGACCCGCTCCTAGCGGCACTGGGGAGATCCGTGCTGGCGGAGACCCGCTTGGGGAGATCCAGGCTCAGATCCGTGCTGGCGGAGACCCGCTTGGGGAGGCGTTTTGCCGTCTCAGGCCGGCGGCGCAGCGGCGGGCGGAGGGCCAGACCTTCACGCCCGCGCCAGTGGTCCAGAGCATGATCCGGTGGGCGGGCCGTACAGTCCAGCCTGCCCGGGTGGTCGATCCCGGTGTGGGTTCCGCCCGTTTCCTCGTCGCCGCCGGTCGCAGGTGGCCGGACGCGACCCTGCTGGGCGTGGAGACGGACCCGCTCGCCGCGATGCTTGGCAGGGCCACTCTGGCCGCGGCCGGGATGGCGGAGCGGGCCACCATCGCGCTCACCGATTACCGGTCGCTTCACCTGCCATCCGCTCCCGGACCCACCCTGTTCCTCGGCAACCCACCCTATGTTCGTCACCATCAGGTGCCATCGGCCTGGAAGGACTGGCTCCGGTCCACCGCTGCCGGGCTAGGACTGCCCGCGAGCGGGCTAGCGGGGCTGCACGCTCACTTTTTCCTGGCGACCGCCCAGCACGCGGTTCCCGGCGACGCGGGCGCCCTGCTCACTGCTGCGGAGTGGCTCGATGTCAACTACGGCGCGCTGGTCCGGGCGCTGCTGCTCGGCCCCCTTGGCGGCCAGGCGATCCACGTCCTTGACCCTGCCGCGGCCGTCTTCGCCGACGCCGTGACAACGTCCGCCATCACCTGCTTCCGGCCGGGCGCTCGCCCGGCCTCGGTGCGGCTGCGGCGCGTTGCCGGGGTGGCGGACCTGGGTGAACTCGCTGGCGGGGTGGTCATGCCAGCGGCAACGTTGCGCGCCGCGTCGCGCTGGCGCGTATTCCTGTCACAACCGGCTGCGAAACCCCGGCGCGTTCCTCCTGGTCAGGTAGAGCTCGGTGAGCTCTGCCGGGTCCACCGCGGCCAGGTGACCGGCGCCAACAGGGTGTGGATAGTTCCAGCGGACCAGGCCGGCCTGCCACGCCGGTTCCTGTTCCCCGCAGTCACCCGCGCGAGCGAGCTCTTCCAGGCTGCCGGGAAGCTGGCGACTGCGTCGTTGCTCCGCTGCGTTATCGACCTGCCCGCCGACTTCGATGAGCTTTCTGGCGCCGAGCGCCTACTGGTCGAGGAGTTCCTCGCGCGGGCTCGGGCGGCCGGTGCAGCCGATTCATACATCGCCCGCCACCGAAACCCCTGGTGGCGGGTGCGGCTCGGCCCCCCGGCCCCCATCCTCGCCACGTACATGGCGCGGCGGCCACCCGCTTTCGTGCGCAACCTGGCCGGCGCGCGCCATGTGAACATCGCTCACGGCCTCCATCCGAGAGAACCGCTGTCTGAGGCCATGCTCACCGGCCTTGTCGATTTCCTGCGGCAGTCGGTTGTTCAGGAGCAGGGGCGCACCTACGCGGGGGGCCTGACAAAGTTCGAGCCGCGTGAGATGGAGCGGCTGCCGGTCCCGTGCCCGGAGTTGCTGCCGGGCTATGCCCGGGTGCCCGCGTCACCAGGCCCGGCCGTGCCGTGCGTGGGATCCCGGATGGTTTGAAGCCGAGCCCACACCCGGCTGTGATCTGCGACGACCCGTCCCTCGCACAGCACCCGCACGCGTGCGAGGTCAGCGGCTATTTCGACCAGGCGGCCGCTCGCGGCTGGGTGGACGGAGTATGCGTTGGAATCAAAGCGGATGTAGCTCGCCTGCGACAGCCTGGCCGAGGCCCGCCACCCGGTCGCAGGAGGGGTTTCGGGCAGCGGCAGCATCGCTGCCCGGTCGGCGGCGATGCGTTCGGCAGGCGAGCGGTTCGGCAGCGGGCGCGGCCGGGTATTGGCGTCCATCACCCACTGCGCAAGCTGGGCATTGAAATCCGCCGGCGAGGTGAAAGAGCGGCCCGCGAGGAAGGAGCGTTCCAGGTACGCGTGGGCGCGCTCGATCAGTTCCTTGGCCTCGGAGTCGGCTGGCTCAGTGATGACGATCCGGGCACCCAGCGTGGTGAGAAACCGCTCGCACTCCGGGGTGAGATCGGTCTTCCCACCCTGTCTGCGGCCGATGGCGCCCTCCTCATCCCACATCAGAAGCCTCGGAACCGCCCCCAGTTCGCCGAAGAGCTGCCACCATCCAGCGAACAGATCAGCTGGCCTCTTGGTGGGGATCAGTACAGCGGTCAGCCAGCGCGAATACCCGGTGATCATGGTCAGCACCGGCAGCTTCCTGGCGGATCGCACCTGGCCGAACCCCGCGGGGACCTCCGTCGGCGGGAACCAGAATCCGCACTGCGCGACCTCGCCCGGTGCATACCGAACGCGGGTCACCGGCCCGCGCGGCGCCAGGTACTTCTGCCGCAGGTAAGTGACCTGGTCCAGCAGAATCTGAATCGGACGGTCCCACCCGATCTGTTCCGCGATCACGGCCGTTGGCATGGTCGGCCACACGGCCAGCAGTTCATGGAGCTGGTGCTCGACCGCAAGATCGTCATCCGCGGCAAGGCCCAGCGCGGTCGGGCTGAGGTTCGCTGCCACGGGCGCACGGCCGACTCTGACATGGTGGCGTCCCGTGTGATGGGTGGCGAGGACCACCAGGCCGAGGGCGAGAGAAAGGCCTTGGGCCAGAGCCCATCCGCCTGCTCCGGCGGTAATCCCCCCGGTCATGAGCGCCCCGACGCAGCCGAGGACAAGAGCGGCGTTCGCGCCGTTCATGAACACATAGGCAGCGAACCGGTCGCGCGCGATGAGCATCGCATCGACGAGATAGTTCCCGGCCGTCAGGAGCGCGCTCAGGGCAAGAATGCGCAGCGAACCGGTGCCCGCGGCCGCGTAGGCGCCGCCAAAGGCCCGCAGTATGAGCGGGGCTGCCGCCACGAGCAGGAGCGACGCAGGGAGCAGGAGACCGTAGATCCCGCGGAGCGCCTTTCTGAGCTGCCTGCCGAGCGGCATGCCTTCGCGTGATACCTCTGCGAACAGGACCTGGGCTGTCGTCGACGGGATGAAATTCAGGAAACCCGCAAGCATAAACGCGATCGTGAAGCGAGCGGTTTGGGCGGGCCCCCGTATCGCGAGCACCTCAAGTGGGACGGCCGTACTCGGCAGGATCCCCATGACGGTTGCGAGGTAATTGCTGGCGGTCGCCGACAAGTGACGCTGCACCACGCGAAAAGATTCGCGCCGGATGCGGCCACCTTCGATGCGCCGGCCCAGCGCCAGGCCGCCGATCACCAAAGCGAGAGCCGTCCCAATGGCGTACGCAGAAAGGAGCCCCGACGAGCCGAGCGTGACGAACAGAAACAAAGCCGCAATCTTGGCCAAGCTTCCGGCCACATTCTTGATCAGCACAGCGTGGGTGGCCCGTGTCGCCACCAGCCCAGCGTCCACGGCGGAGCCAAGTGCCGCGAAGACTACGAGTGCCGTTACCAGGAGAACCATTCCGCCGCGTTGCTGGAGGTGCAGCGAGGCTGGCAGAAGGGGGCCTAGCAGCAGAACGGTGAGGAGACTGAGAACTCCCCCAACGGCCGAGATAGCGGTGATCGCCACCATGACCAACTCACGCTGGTTCTCGGTGTTGGAGAGTTGGCGGATCATCGTATTCGGGAGCCCAAGGGCCGCAACCGCGCCGAGCAAACCCACCCCTGCGGTTACGCCAGAGAAGGAGCCGACTGCGGCGGCGGGGTATGTCCGGGCGGCGAGTGTCCAGAAGATGAAGCCGAGTACCGCCAGGGCAGCAGTGTTCGTGAGCAGGAGGAGCGAGCCGCGATACAATTGGTCGCTGACGATTCTCCGCAGTGGCCCGGAAAGCCGTGACCGCAGGCCGCCGGTCATGGCGCGTCCCTATTCACGGACGGCGGCCGCATGGCTTTGCGGGCGGGCTGGCGCCGAATCGTCAAACAACGAGATCATCTCCGCCATCGTCCGTGCCGCGATCTCTTGCCACGTTGTCCGGGTGGCATAGCTTCGGGCTGCGGCAGACATAGTGGCGAGAGCGGAGATATCAGCCTGCGCAAGCTCTGTCAGAGCGGATGTGAGCGAAGTCACCGTCCCGTCATAGCGGAGCAAGGCATCGTCCGGGAGATCGGCCAGGGCGGCTAGTTTGGGCACGATGAGAGGCCGGCCGTGGGACAGCGCCAGCATCGCGCTTCCACTGGTGGTAACGCGCCGGAAGGGCAGGACCACCACGTCTGCGGTGGTGAGCAAGGGAGTGACCTCACTGTCGGGCACATGCTCCAGGCGCAGCGCGATACGCCCCCCGCCTTCGAGCGCGAGCGTGTGAAGCCGCGATCTCAATTCAGGGTCGCGGCACTCGCCCGCGACGGTGAGGTGGGCAGGGATTCGGTCAGGCATCGCGGTGAACGCCGCTAGCAGGTCCTCCACGCCCTTGTAGTCCTGCACCTTCCCGAAGAAAAGGAACTGACGGGGGTGGCCGCCAGCGCCGGGTTCCGGCAGTCGCGCGATCAGCGGTGCCGGTGGGAATGGGCCATGCGGGATGACGGCGCTCCGGCGCGGCACTGCACCGAGTGCTGCGAGTTCGCACAGCGTGGCGGCTGAGTGAGCGATCACTAGGTCGCTGGCCTTGACCAGTGCCTGCCGCGCTGATGTCTCGTTGCCGAAGACAGGCGAGTGTGGCAGCACGTTATGTGCGGTCCAAACCAGACGCAGGCCGAGCACGCGGGCAGCACGGAGCCAGAGACGGAACCACCACTGGGCCAGTCGGCGGAGCGGGCGTGATCGCTGGCCACCTGGGACCGCGAAGGCGAACACCCAGTGAAGGTGGACAATCCGTCCTCCCGCCATGCGCCGGGCTGCCAGTTCCAGTGGCAGGAGCAACAGGTTGATGGTGTGGGAAGGGGTCAGCCGCGCCAGGTCGGTAACCTCTGCCCCCAGCCGCTCTATCTCGCGATAAAGCAGGTTCTGATAGGGGCCAGGGTCGCGGGGAAGAACAAGGATCTTCATCTGGAAATCAGTTCGGCGAGCACGCCAGCCCCGTAAATAAGGTGATCAACCACGACTCTCACCGCACCAATGGAACGGTTCCGCCACGCGGGGATCAGCAACAGCGCTGGATAAAGTGGGAAGATCAGGGTCAGCGGCAGCCCAAGCAAGAACACCGGGTAGATAACCACAACAGGGTCGTCGCGAAATACACGTTTCACCCTGCTCCGGTGCTTGCGGTAGAGGCGTGCCCGCGCCTTGCCATAGGCATAAGAGCGGCGCACTTGGCGCCGCCAGGTCCCCCAGTCGTGTTCGATGACAGCCTCTCCGACGTTGCGGATTAGGTAGCCGGCGTCGATGAGGCGCCAGGAAAAGTCGATGTCGGAGCCGTACGCGAACCTTTCGTCGAACCCGCCCACCGCGTCGAATGCCTCGCGGTGAAACGCGAGATTGATCGTGGCGCACTCCCGCAGGTAACGGACCGCCGCGGTGGTCAGCGCGGTGTTGTCGTACAGTCCGGGCCGTTCCGATGATGCGAGGGTCACCCCAGCGGTGACGTGCTCGTCGCCTTGCTGAAGGGGCGCAACCAGATGCGCAAGCCACCCCTCGCGTGGCTGGCAGCCGGCATCGGTGAAGACGATGATCTCGCCGTGGGCGGCACGCACACCGGCATTCCGCTGGTGGGGGATGGAGACGGTCACCCCCGGCGGCCGGTCGAACCGGAGCCACCGCACTGTTTCCGAGTGGCGCTGACGGATGTGGTCGAGCCGCCCATCTGATGCGTCGACGACGATGATCTCGGACGGTTCGCTGAGCACCCGGGCATGCTGTGCCATTTGGCTCAGAGTGTCATCGAGACTTGGCTCATCTTTGCTGATGATAATGATAGATATCACCGATGGAACACCTCCGAGGAGCCGTTCGTGTACACAAGGTCGAAATTGGCCTCGATGAAACGAGCAGGGAAGACATAAGTAGCTTGCTTAAGCTGGTACTGCGCAAAGGCCCGCCCGTCAAGGGTGTTGGTGCGACTGGCATACACCCAGGCGTGCTGATTAAGTGTCAGCGGGGTCAGATCGGTCAACAGCCCGTGCCCGAACCCGGTCATCGCGATCAGGGGAAGCTGGCCGTATTCGTCAGCGTAGACGACCTCAGTAGGGTCGGCCCGGCCAAGCCATCGGGCCGATGCAAACTCAGGCTGGGTCCGGTAATAGTGTTCGAAAGCCACGCCGCCGTTCGCCAGCGTCTCCGAAATTCCCCCACCCAGTGCCGCGTTAACCAGATACGTAGCGTTAACAAAGACAACGGCCAGGCAAGCCGCAGTTACCGCGAGCATACGGGCCCATCGGTGCTCTCCTCGGCCAGTGAGGCCCTGTATGGTCCAGCACAGGCTAATGCCAAGGAACACCATGGCCTGTATGAGGGCCCGTTCTTGGCCATATGCTTCGGCCACCGTGCCACTGACCCGGATCACCATGAGCACTAGCAACGCCGCGAGCGCGAATAGCCCAGTCTGCCGGGCCATGAGCGTGGCTCTGCGCCGCAGGACCATCCACAACGCGCCAACTCCGGCGAATATGTTTGCCAGCTGCTCAATGATTAGCATGCCAATGCTGAGAGAGTCGTAACCAAGACTCCATTTCACGCGTGGTTTGGGAACAGGCGAGTCGCGAAGGGTGTATCTGGGAAGGCTGGCATCAGGCAGCGGTGTGATGTAGGGCCTTTCGACCGAGTATTCATTGTGGATCAACTGCTCGTAGCGCTGCGCCTGGATTGGCACCAGGGTGTTGCCCTGCAGGTAAGCAGCCAGCAAGTTCTCTCCCTGCACCCGATTTGGGAGCAAATCTACCCCCTGTACATCTACTGTTTGGGCGAACTGCGCGAGGCCGGAAGCGGAGTGAGTCAATGGCCCGTACCAAATAGCCGCGCCCATAGTGACGGTGGCAAACCCGATAGCAAGGGCACCGCTCACGCGCGGGATGTCCCGGATCCAGGACGCAAGCCATTGTAGTAGGAGAGCAAGTCCGGTGAGCGTTATGGCCATGTAGGTCGTGGAGTAATGTGATACAGCCAATGCAAAGCCGAACAAGATCACCAGAATCCATCGGGCGCGCCGCTGGATGCGGGTATCTAGTATTGCGGCGATCAGTGCGGCAAAGTAAACGAACGCGCTCTCTTGCCGCGCAAAGCCTGCGATCTGGGGAAAGGCGAACTCGCCCATGGTGAACGCTGCCGCCATGAATGACCAACGGCGGGAGATGACGCGGCGCGCGAGGAAGAAAATGGCTACCGGGAACAGTGCGTAGATTGCTGGGTAGACGACCTTGAAGACCATCAGGCCCGACACGCCGGAGAGGGCGTGCAGCTCAGCCGGTAGGACGGTGACGCTGAGCATCGCCCCATATGCGTCGCCTACGTGAAACGTGTACCACACGCCGGCCAGCACGGTGTGGTTCATCAGGTAGTACTCACGGTTGATGTCGTAACCCTGGACGAGCGCACCGCGTAGAGACACGGACCAGATCAGCGCCAGGCCAGTGGCGTACAGGACCACTGCGAGCTCGGCTGGGGTGCGGCGCGGCGCCACGATCATCGTTGTGATGACCGCGACAACTACGGCGCAGGCCGCCAATATCGCGACAGTCCCGCCGTGGCCGTTGTTCAGCCGGATAGCCCCTGCGGCTGCGGCCAGCGGGACGATAAGCGGCCACGCGGTTTTCGCTCGTTCGGGCAACAGGTGCCACGGTATGGTCACGGCCGTGGGAGCACGAGATGACGACAGGAGCAGCGCGAAGCAGATGAGTTCAAAGCCTGCCAGTAGCGGCCCGACACGCAGCGGCGTCGCGTCGCCGGCCAGCAATCCAATCCAGTCCACCGCGAGGCCGGAGAACAGCAGGACCACCAGGGAGGCGACAGGCACGTAGACCGGAAATGATGCCACGGCCCTGCCGGGGACCCGCAGCGCCCGCAGGAGAACTACTCCCGGCACGACAAGCAGCATCGGCACCAGCAGCAACTGTGCCGCCCACAGGCCGTGCACGGCTACGAGCAGAGCGATCAGGGCAAGACCACCGGCGGAGGGGCCAAGCAGCGTTAGCACAGGCGGTGGCGGCTCATAGTAGTCCCCACCTGCGGGTCTAGGCGGCCCCTCGTAGCGCCTGATCGTCACCGCGTTTGTCACGGCCCGCGATCAGGCCTGACGTGCCGGCCTGCCGCTGTCGCCTCCGGGACAAGGTGACGGAAACGCCAGAGCCCCTCGATGAAGCCAACGTCGTCGCATCCCTCCTGCGCGAGTTGAACGTATGCGTCGAGGAGGCACTCCGCGCCCCGCTCCGAGATGGCGGTTCGCAGTCCTTGCGGGTAGAGCAAGTGAGGGACGAGGAGCGCCGCTGCGGCAAGCAGTGGCACCCGCACGGACATCCCCAGCAAAGCCAGCACGAGGACGGGCCCGGGGAAGAAGGTCGGCCGCACGGACGGCCACTTGCGGTACATCCGGGCCGACCCGCGGCCGTATGCGCGGCTGCGGCGCAGCGTGTCGGACAAAGCGGGCTTGAAATAGTGCATTACCCGCGCGTTTGTGACAAAGACAAGCCGCTGGCTGGGGAATGCGCGGGCCAGGCGCTGGAAGAGGTCTTGCTCTTCGGACCCGAACCGGAACCGCTCATCGAATCCGCCCACAGCGAGTACCGCCTGACGGCGCATTGACATGTTCGCCCCGGCAAGGCAGAAAACGTCACGCTGCCCGGGCTGCTTTGGCCGTGTCCACTGCCGTCGCAGATAGAGGTAGAACCTGTACGGCAGCCTGTTGCTCTTTGCCAGATCCAGTTCTTGGGGCGCAAGCGGGTTGTGCCGGGCGAGATAACCAAGCATGAATCCGCTGCCGGCATGAGGGAGGATGGGGCCACCTGCCCCGACAACGTCCGTGGCGTAGCCCGCCAGCAACTGCTGTGCCCATTCCGGTTCCGGCTCGCAGTCGTCGTCCAGGAACGCCACAATAGGCGCGTTGGCAGCGCTGATACCCGAGTTACGAGCGGCCGCCAGTCCGCGGTTGGTGCTATGCCGGACGACACATGCACCGCGGGCCAGGGCGACCTCGCTGGTGCCGTCGCTGGATCCGTCGTCGGCGACGATGACCTCCAGGGCGGAGCGGATCGTCTGCGCCTTCAGCGCAAGCAGGCAGCGTTCGACCCCAGCCGCGCCGTTAAGCGAGCAGATGACAATGCTGAGCTCAGGCGTAGCAGGGACTCCACCGCTGCCCTGCATCGCGGGATACCGGCTGATCCCCATGCCGCTCATGACGGGTACGTCCTTGCCACCTGGTCCGCGATGGTTTCCCAGTCATAATCCATGAGCCAGGAGTCGTCGCTGTCGCCGCTGAGCGGGGGGCTGGCTCCGGTGAGCAGTCGCTTCAGGACAGTGGCAACCGACGCCGCTGAGTGCTCGCATACGAATCCGAGCGGCGATCGTGCCGCGAGATGCTGCGCCAGGTTGTCGGGGGCTGACGTCGTCACCACTGGAACGCCGCACGCGAGCGCCTCAAGCACCGCGATGCCGAATCCCTCGCGTTCGGACAACGAGACGAACGCCTGTGAACCCTTCACGAGAGCATAGACCTCCTTCTGCTCGCCCACGCCGTGGCGAAAGTCCACCCCGTGAGCTATCCCCAGCGCTTCCGCCTGCTGATGCAGCGCCTCCCGCTCGGGCCCGTCGCCGATGATCAGGCACGTCACCGGGATGCCGTCCGCATGCAGCAGGGCAACAACGTTCAGCAGCATGTCCGTGCGCTTGTGGTCAAGCAGCCGGCCGACCGCGACGAGGTCGCTGCCACCGGCGTCCGGGTACGCGCTACGGATGCTGTCAAAATCGAGACCGTTGGGTGCGACCGTGATCGATGCCCGGCCACCAAGCCGTTTCCGGAGGCGTTCCGCGGTTCCGGGCGAAGCGGCGATGATGTGGTCCGGCAACCGCATGGCAAGCCCTTCGGCGAGCCACGCCGCCCACCCGGCCCAGCCGAGGTACTGGCGCCAGTACGCCCGGCTCCACACTTCATGCCATGTGACGATGAAGGGCTTGCGCTTGAGCGTCGCCACGGCACGGAGCACGAACAACTGGAAGTATGGGATGTGGTCAGCCTCAAGCACGTCGAAGCGATATCGCAGCAGCCGCAGACAGGCGAGCGCGAACAGCAGAGCCTGCTTGAGTGACCGGCGATTGCCCTTATACAGCGGAAACAGCGCCGAGATGGCGTGGTAGGTGACTCCGCCTTCGGCGCGCACGCGTGGCCCCGGCCACCAGTGCATCGTGAATATATGGATGTCGGCGCGCTGAGCGAGCCGCCGCGACAGTTCGTGGTACCTGATCTCCCTGCCACCGTGAGAGTAGGGGTGAATCACGTCGCAGACGAGTGCGACCGCAGGGCGCTTCGTCATGAGCGCCTCCCACCGCGCGGGAGGCACTTGGACCAGAAGTCGATGGACTCAGCAGGGCTGGCAAGCCGCACGACGATGCGGGCCTGCCCAGCTGAACAGGTCATTACCACTGCGGGGCTGACTGTGGCCCCGCGCCCAGCCTCGAGCCGCGTGTCACCTTTGCCCATGTAATGCGTGTGCCCGTTGTTAACGAGCCACAGGGACCATTGATAGTCGTGAGTAACACTGGTGACATTGTTGATCACAAACGATACGTTGAACTTTGCCTGAGATGCCGCCTGAGCCGGCAGGGCCTGGGGTCGCGCAAACGCCAACTCCGTGTAGCCAGGCTCTGGGGCAATCACGCCGGCCTGCCGTAGCAACGCTTGGCCCCCGCCCGTCTGGGCGATACCCGCAGTGACCAGTACGACGGCGGCCAAAGCAAGCCACCCTCGCCATCCCGCCATGCGACCCTCTCAACCGAGCGCAGCACCATTCCGCGAACACGCCAAGTCATAGGACCATCCTCGACTTCAGCTGAATGCCCGTGCGTGGTGAGCAGCCAAACGCCTTCGAAACAGCCAGAGACTACCGCAATTACGTCGAAAGCTATCGTGATTATGGAGAATTCGAGGCAGGATTGGCCACCATGAGGCGTAACTCATTGTAGTTTTGCGCAACCCTGCGTGATGAAGCTTGTGCACCGGCAAGCTTGTGCACCGGCAAGCTTGTGCACCGGCAAGCTGCCTGACGGCGGGTCAAGGGGCCGGTGGTATGGGAGTCAGAGTGTAGGGCAGCTGCGGAGTTGTCGCCAGGCTGTGGCGATCCCGCCGAACTCTCCCGTGGACGCCAAAGCACCCGCTACCATTCAGGACGGCCTGGAACGGGGCCATTCAAGATCGTTGAAGGACCGGCTATACGCGTCATTCTCCTGCTTACAGGTCATGAAGAGGGGCACCGGCGCAGGAGCCGACGGCTTGCGGCCAGGACGGAGATACACGTGGCCCGAGAAGGCCGGAGTGCCTGGGCCCGCAGGCACGGATGGCGACAGGTGTCACTGGCCGCGGCCATGGTGGTCCTGGCGTCCTGTTCGACGCTGGCGGGACCCCATCCAGCCGCCACCCCCACGGCTTCGGCCCAGACCGCGCCGTCAGGCGCACCGGAGGGGGATCCGAACGCGAACGCGCTGGGACCGAACGCGAACACGCCGGCCTCGCAGTGGGTGCTTACCTGGCATAATGAATTCAATGGCCCAGTGGGCCGCCCGGCAAATTGGATATACCTAACTGGCGGGGGTGGCTGGAGCCATAGATCGCTGATGTACTACACCGCCGCAGATGTGTCCACGGATGGGCATGGACACCTGGTCCTGACAGCGAATAAAGGCGGAAGCAGCTATAGCTGCTGGTACGGGCCGTGCCGGTACACGTCGGCCAGGATGCAGACCCAGGGAACATTCGCCCAAGTCTATGGGAAGTTCGAGGCCCGCATTAAGATTCCGCTCGGTCGCGGGATATGGCCAGCGTTCTGGATGGAAGGGCCCAACGGTGAGATCGATATAATTGAGACGAACAGCCGCAAGGTTAACGTCGTGCACGGGGCGGCCCATGCGCCGGGTCTGCATTATCCCGTTACTTTGACCTGGAATCAGCCTGTATCGGCCAGCTACCACATTTTCGGAGTTACCTGGACGCGGAAGGGAGTTACCTGGACGATCGATGGGAGAGCCTATGGGCATTTGGCCGCCTATCCCGGCTGGACCCTGAACACTCCGTTTTTCCTCATCCTTGATATCGCCGTCGGCGGAGGCTGGCCAGGATCGCCAGATGCCACAACCCAATTTCCCGCGCACCTTAGCGTGGACTGGATCCGCGTCTATCGCGAGGCTCACTGATCCGGCACAGCTGCTCACTGATCCTGTCCAGCTAGCCGGGCGCTGATCCTGGGGTTTACCCGGCCGGCCGCTGATTCCCGGTACAGCTAACCGCGTAGTCCGCCGCGGGCAGCGGCGAAGATTCCGCGGATCTGCTGCTCGTCAAGCTCGCACCATGACCGAACGGAATGGGTTATCAGCTTTCCGTTGGCTAGCAGGTCCGTAGGTCATCATGCCCGCCCTATGTGGTGCCGGGAGCAGCCACTGCCGGCTGAAGAGGCTGTGTCCGGGGACGCCGTGATCACGGTTACGGCACCAGGTGGGGTTGAAGATTGGTCGGCACGGGCGTGCGTCTCGGCGGTAGATTAGCCCTCGACGTCTCTTGCGGGCCGTATACGGGCACCAGCCGGAACGGCAGCGGCGGGGGCAGGAGGGCTGAGAGATGAAGCGCCGAATCGCGATCGGAGTGAGCCGCACGCTTGCCGTCTATGGCTTCGCGGGATGGGTCTACATCGCACTCGTGGCGCTGGTTCACCCCTACACACTCAGGTTGCAGCTCACGCACTTCACGAAATTCCCGCATGAGGATACGTTCGGCGAGACTTGCTTCGGCGTTTCCATGGTCAGCTTCTTCATACACAGCCTGCTGCGGTCCTCCGCGGAAAACGTGCCCGGGCCCGGGAGTTCCGGTGCGCCGGATTCCGCCCGCCAACGTCAGCGGGACCTGGGCAGGTGAACGGTCGCGCGGTTGGCCAGGCACGGTGCGACCCCAGGCACGGTACGTCCCTGACACGGTGCGACCAGGGCAACGTGCGAACTATTGCGCGGCGAGAAGGGATGCCCGGTGCCAGAAGACAGCTTGGTTAGTTTTGTCGTCATCGCCTACAACGAGGCAGAGAATATCGCGCGCACCATTATTTCAATAACGGCCCTTGCTGGCCTGGGCAAGCATGAAGTAATCGTTGTTGATGACGGCTCGCACGATGGCACAGCGCAGATTGTCAGGGAGATTGCCTGCCAGAATCCAAGCGTACGCCTCATTGATCTCGCGAAGAACTGCGGCCGCGGCTACGCGCGAAGCTCAGGGATCGCGGCCGCGCGCGGTCAGCTCATCGCCACCGTTGATGCCGATATCCTTCTGCCACCCGACTGGCTCTCCCGGGCCGGTTCAGCTCTGCGCGATTACGACGCGGTAGGTGGCACCGCGGTTCCAGATGGGGATGTTCAATATATCTACAAAAGATTCCGGCTTGCTCCACGCATCGTGAACGGCACAACAGCGGTGACAGGGAATAACGGCCTGTACCGGCGCGAGGTATTCGATGTTGTTGGCTTTGACCCAGGGCTGCGTGAGGGAGAGGACAGCGCATTGAACCATGCGATGCGCCGGCGTGGCCTGTCGTCGGCCACAGTGCCTGGGCTGCTCGTGCTGCACCAGGAGAACAAGTCCCTGGGTGCATCCCTACGGTGGCTGTTCGACATCGGCCGGGGCGCAACGCGCCAGCTCTTCACCTGTCACGAGGTACGGCAGCCAGACGTGGTGACGGGCGTGTTCGTGGGGGCACTGGCGCTCGGCATCGTGGCGGTGGCACTAGGACAGCCGTTTCTCGGTGGCGCCCTTCCCATCTGTCTCGTCCTGGCCGCGAGTATGCAGCATGTGAGGAGCCGCTTCGAGACACCCGTGTCGCAATGGCTCCGGGTCGTCCCCGCCGTGGTGGTGCACAGCGCGTTGCTCGCGGCGTACTTCGCCGGACGGCTGGCCGGGCTCACCGTGGTATGGCGGCGCGCGCAGCCGAATTGAACTGGCTTGGAGCCGCCTCCGTTCTCATCAGCCGCGGGCGGCGTGCTCTCGCCACTTCCCGGAACCGTGTCCGATCACGACGTGCAGCATTCGTGGGCCCCGTCCGGCCTCAGCTCTGCTCATCGCTTGATCCTGTCCAGATTGAGATGACCAGGCTGGACCGGGGGGATCCAGCACGCTTACCTTATTGGCGCCGTAGAGTCCGGCGCCGCGGGCCGAGGCTGGCCACTCACGTGCTGAATGCGATCGGCCGTCCGCCAGAAGGCTATTTGCCCGCGCAACAAACCAGCGAGCGTGGCGGACTCCTCCGCAAGCTGAAGGTAGGCGTAGAGCAAATGCCAGAGATTGCGCTCCCTTACTGCGCGTGCGGGCCACCAAATGTACAGCAACTGTGGGAGCGTGATTGCCGTGACCAGGCCCATAATGGGGTTTATAAGCCAAATAAGTGCCGTAGCGGCGAACCAACAGCAGGGGAACGGAAAGATGGGTGGAATGAGTCGGCTCCGGCGATAGTATCTAAGCGTGTCGGCGCCCCGGGAGTAGGGGCGGTAAAGGAACCTCCGGAGGCTCATTCTGGGATCATGAACAACGCGAGCGGCCGAAACAGTGAAGAAATGCAAGTCGGGATACTTCTTCGCGATGCGAGAGCAGATATCGTTATCCTCGGCGGCGCGCAATGACGTATCCCACCCACCCACAGCACGCAGGATGTCGGCAGAGAACGTGGCTGTCGCTCCGTTAAGAGACCGCACCTGGTAAATACCTGTGACTGGCTGATCACTGGCAAATTGATCTATAACGTAAGCAGCGAACCGGCGAAAGGGGTTCCGGCTGGCGCCAAGTCGCAATGATGGAGGATCGGCGCTGCCAGCAGCAGACATGAAGCGGGCGACGATCCCTTGCAGGTGAACTGGTTCCTGGATCGAGCTGCCCACGCCCGCTACGTTGTCGTGTTGATAGCCCAGAGCCAGCTGGCCAAGCCAGTCCGGATCTACTACACAGTCGTCATCGAAGGATACATAGACGTCTCCCTTCATATGGGTGAGCCCGGTGTTGCGGGCAGCGGCAAGTCCTTGGTTCTTCTCGTGCCGCGCCAGGCGAACTGGGTACTGTCCGGCGACTGCGCTTGTGCGGTCGGAGCTTCCATCGTCAACCACAATTATTTCGTAACGCTCGCCCGGGTAGTCCTGGGCGAGGAGTGACTCAATGGCCCGGGCTACCACTCGCTCGCTGTTGTAGGCACAAACGACAACGCTCATGAAAGGTAGCTGAGCAGGTTGCCTCATCGGAGAATCTCCAAATTAATCCTGCTCCGCCCTCGTGGCGAGGAGATTACTCACGGGACTGGAGTGGAGTCGCCGAAGGCCGGACTGGGCCACCGGCACAAACCGGGCAAAACCAGCGCTCCGCAGCAGGCCGAAAAGCTCCTCCGGCGATGTGCCTGCCTTCGTGAGGGCGGGCCGGTTGATCTCTATGAGGACATGCTTTGTTCGGGACAGCGTCCTCTCGGCGCCCCGCAGGACGTGGGCTTCCCAGCCTTCCACGTCTATCTTTACGAGCGCTACGGCGCCGAATCCGTCCATCACCTCGTCGAGAGTTGTCACCGGGACGACGGCGCGACCGTCGCGGGCCCAGTCGAGAGCGGTAACCGCGCCGCTGTCCCCGTGGCCGCGGGCCAGCGCCAGCGTCCCCGGCCCACTGCCGAGGGCCGTTTCCAGCACTCGGACATTTGTGCAGCGGTTCTGGACCAGATTCTGCTTCAGCATCGCGGCGTTCGGCTGGTATGGCTCGAAGGCAACCACCTGGCCGGATCTGCCCACGCAGTTGGCCGCGATGGTCGTGAACCACCCGATGTGGGCGCCGACATCGACGACGATGTCGCCCGGTCTGAGCAGTTGCCGGAACAGGCGGCTCTCACCGGGTTCGAACAGCCCGAGATACATGGTGCGCTGGGTTCTGTCAGCAAGCTGGCACCGCAGCACGCGGCCGTCGGCCAAGATAGCCGTCGCCTCGCTCGTGGGTTTGGGTAGCCAGCCTTGGTGCCAGCCCAGAATTAACGGGTAGCCCACGGGCGGGGACGAGGCCACGCGACGCAGGAGGCGCGACAGCGCGAGGCGGCCTACCGCGTGCCGTGCAGCCTGCGGGGCCATTAGTGCTGCCCGCCGGCTGGCCCGGGCGGCAACCCGAGACAGGAATCCGGCGCTAGATCCAGCCGTGGTACCACATCCGCTCCAGCCAGTCGGAGTAAGGGATAACTTTCGCCGCAAGGATCGGGTAGAGGTAGGCGAAGTTGACGAGCACCCCGAGCAGGTATGCCCCCGCCAGCGCCGCGCCCGCGGTTCGCCGCCCAACCGACGCAGCCGCCGGGCCGATGAGCACCCCGAGGCAGAGCGTGATCGAGAGGACCAGGAACGGCAGGAACGCAACCGCGTAGAAATAGAACTGGGTCCGGTTCGCGAACATGAACCAGGGCAGCCAGCCTGCCGCGACACCGAGCACGACCGCCCCCGCCCGCCAGTCCCGGCGTGCGAGCCACCAGCCCAGGCAGACCAGCAAGGTAAGGACCGAAGTCCACCAGATCAGCGGTGTGCCGATGGCGAGGACCTCCTGGGCATCTCCTGCGCTGCAGGCGGCATGCCCGGAGGTGGGGCAGGACCAGAAGTACGCGACGGGGCGGCCGATCGTCAGCCAGGTCCATGGCTTCGACTGGTAGGGGTGATGGGTTCTCAGCCCGGTGTTGAAAGCGAGTATCGCCTTGTGGTACTCAAACAACGAGATCAGGTCCGAGAGCACCGGAATGTGGATCCCGTGCTGCGCGGCCCAGTTCCGGTCATAGCCGGTCTTGGTGGCGAACCATCCGCTCCAAGTGGCGAGATAGACAAGCACGGGCAGCGCCACAAACGACCCGGCCAGCCCTGCCATGTCACGGGCCAGCACACGGCCTGCGACCCGGAAACCGGCGGCCTTGCGGGCCCCCGCATCCCAGACAAGGCACATGACGCCAAACGCGGGCACATACCAGATGCCGTTCCACTTCGACGCGAAGGCGAGCCCCAGGCAGATCCCGGCAGCCACGCGCCACCAGCGGATTCCCAGAGGCGGCGCTGAATCGCTGTGCCCGTACGGAGTCGCGGCTTCCACTAGCCGACCGCGGTAACTGTCGCGATCAGCCACCAGGCAGCCAAACGCCGCCAGCACCCAGAACATGACGAAGATGTCGAGCAGGGCAGTCCTGCTCATGACGAATTCCAGGCCATCGAGTGCCAGCAGCAGTCCCGCAGCGCAACCGAGCAGCGTGGACCGCGTCATCCGGCGGGCAATCCGGGCGAGGAGCAGAATCGACAGCGACCCGACGAGCGCGACGGCGAAGCGCCAGCCGAACGGGCTGAGGCCGAAGAGCCCCTCACCGACTGCGATCAGCAGTTTGCCAGCCGGCGGATGGGCGATGAACTCGCCGCCGCTGGCGAAGATGTGCGGGTTGCCGTGAGTGATCAGCTCGTTTCGCTTGCTGACATAGTTGTGTTCCACGCCGAATCGCAAGACGCCGAGTGCATCCGGCACGTAGTAGGTCTCGTCGAAAATGACCGCGTGGGGCAGGCTGAGCCGGTTGAACCGCAGGAATGTCCCGAATGCGGTGATCAGCAGCGGGCCCGCCCATCCCCAGAACGCGCCGCTGGGCATAGGCGGAACTAGCCGGGCGCGGAGAGCAGCGTGCCGCGCGCCGGTTTCGTCTGCCGCCGGTTGGGCGCGTGATGTCATCATCGAGCCACATCGTAGGCGGTGACCCGGCGGTGAGATGCCCTACCGTGGTCACGGATGAAAGAAAGCACCGGCACTCTCACCGTCGCGGCCGTTCCAATCGGCCAGCCCGAAGACGCCTCGCCGCGGCTCGCCGCGGCTCTCGCTGCCACGCCGGTAATAGCGGCCGAGGATACCCGCCGCGTGCGGAGGCTCGCGGATGCGCTCGGGGTTGGGCTGGTCGGCCGGGTGGTGTCCTATTACGACGCTGTCGAGAAGAGCAAGGTCGCCGCGCTCGTTGCCATGCTCCGCGAGGGGCGCAACGTGCTGCTGGTGACCGACGCAGGCATGCCGGCGATAAGTGACCCCGGGTACCGGCTGGTCGAAGCGGCCGCGGCGGCCGGAATCACTGTGACGGTCCTGCCCGGGCCATCTGCGGTTACCGCCGCGCTCGCGGTGTCCGGGCTGCCTAGCGACAGGTTCTGCTTCGAGGGTTTTCCGCCCCGGCGGGCTGGGCAGCGGGTACGGCGGTTCACCGAGCTCGCGGCGGAGGAAAGGACCCTGGTGTTCTTCGAGTCGCCGCGCCGCGCCGCAGCTACCCTTGCTGAACTCGCTGGGGCCCTTGGGCACAACCGGCGCGCCGTGGCCTGCCGCGAACTCACGAAGACGTACGAGGAGATCCGCCGCGGAACGTTGCAAGAGCTGGCGGAATGGGCGGCTGATGGGGTACTTGGCGAGGTCACCCTGGTTGTCGCCGGTCGCGGCCGTGACCGAGGTGGCGGCTCGCGAAGCGACAGGGACACCCCGCAACACGGCGATCGCGGCCATTGCCCGCGAATCCGGCCTGGCCCGGCGCGAGTTGTACAACGCGGTGGTGGAGCGGCGGTCTGACGCGCGCCCATAAGTAAGGTACCGGGACCTGGTGCGACCACGCTCTGTTTGCCGCAGCCGGCGGTATGTGTCTGATTAAAGCGGAAATGACGCACTATGCGCTGCCAAGTGTCCTAGACTGCGGTGCTGCGGGGGGGCCGAAATGGCCGGGCAGGGCTTGTGCGCTCGGCGCTGCGCCCACAGGGAGATGGCGTGGAACTGACGGTCGTTATGCCCTGCCTGAACGAGGCGGAAACTGTCGTGACCTGCATACGCAAGGCACGCGCGTGCCTTGCGGAGAATGGCGTCAACGGCGAGGTGATCGTCTCTGACAACGGCAGCACAGACGGCAGCCAGCATCTGGCGCGGGAAGCGGGGGCCCGGGTGGTCGCCGTCCCGGAGCCCGGCTACGGCAATGCGATCATGGGTGGTGTCGTAGCCGCCCGCGGCAGATACGTCATCATGGGCGACAGCGATGACAGTTATGACTTCACCTCCTTAATGCCCCTCCTGGAGCGGTTGCGGGACGGCGCGGACCTCGTCATGGGCAACCGATTTCGGGGAGGGATCGCCCCGGGTGCCATGCCGCCGCTTCACCGTTACCTTGGGAATCCAGTGCTGAGCTTCGTCGGGAGGCTGTTCTTCGGCAGCCAAATTGGCGATTTCCACTGCGGGCTGCGAGGTTTCCGGCGCGACAGCATCCTCGCGCTCGGCCTGCAGGCTTCGGGGATGGAGTTCGCGAGCGAGATGGTGGTCAAGGCCACTCTGGCGAGCCAGCGGGTGGATGAGGTGCCGACCACACTGTCCCCGGCCGGCCGGAGTCGCCGGCCGCACCTTCGCAGCTGGCGAGACGGCTGGCGGCACCTGCGTTTCCTGCTCCTTTTCAGCCCGCGTTGGCTGTTCCTTGTTCCGGGCCTGGTGCTGCTGGCGCTCGGCCTCGTCCTCGGCCTCGCGGTGGAGCCCGCCCCCCTCCACGTTCACCGTGTCAGCTTCGATGTGGGAACTCTCGCGGTCGCAGGGGCCATGATCGTGATCGGCTTCCAGTCCGTGCTCTTCGCCCTTTTCACCATGGTTTACGCCACGGCCGAGGGGTTCCTGCCTGACAACGTCCGGATCCACCGCCTTCTGGGCAAGTGGGGCCTGGAGCGGGGGCTGCTCATCGGCGCTCTCCTCGCTTCGACCGGGTTCGTCGGCTTGGTAAGTTCGGTTGTCTACTGGCACGGGTACGGATTCGGGGACCTCAAGTTCAACCAGGCGCTCCGCATCGTCCTGCCGTCTGTGACGGCGCTCATTCTGAGCTGCCAGCTGATCTCAGCGACCTTCTTCCTGAGCATTCTCGGCATCCGCCGTACCCGTCAGGTGGTTTTCGTGGCCAGTTCTGACCGGGAGGATGACGATGGCGTCGGCGCCCTGGCTGAGACGGGGCTTGCTGCCGCGGCTGGCGGTCTGCTGGGACTCCGCAGTGGCACGAGAGCAGTCGCCCTCGCTGGGACCGGACAGCTTGGCGCGGCGGAGAATCTCTTAGAAACCGGCGATGATGCCGCAGCAGAAGCCATCGGGAGACGGCGAGACCTCGTGCCGGCTGGCGATGACGCGGGGCCAGCGCCGGCATGAAGGTGCCACCTTACGGCGACAGGCCGGCCTTGCGCGGGCGAGCCTACCCTGATGCGGAAACCCCCTTATTGGATCTCCACTCACCCCGGTAGCCTGAGAGAACTTGTGATCATGGGTTTGGTGGGCCGCGCACCCCACCAAAACCCATGATCACCGCCTCCCGAGCGAGTGACGAAGCTCGTGATCATGGGAAAACGGGGGTCAGGGCCCCCACTCTCCCATGATCACAAAGCTGATCGCGACTGAGCCGGGCCACATTGTCGCAATTGAGAGAGGCAGTCTGGGTTCCGGTCATTCAGTGTCCGGTTTATACCAGTTTGAGGTAGTCGAGGTCAGTCACGCGGCACCGGGACCGTCCCCGGCAATGTGCCGGCGTCCTCGCGCAGCAGCGCCAGGAAGCCCGTCATGGCCAGCAATGCCGGGACCAGCACCAGCACCGCAGCGGCGAGCGCCACTCTCCGTAGGGCCGCCGGCCGGGCCCGCCACCATGCGCGCGGGCTGCCGTGCGAAGGAACGTCCGCCAATCTGGGCTCCACTGGGTCAACGCAGGCGCCCGCGCCGGGGCTCCGGGCCGCCCGACGGCTCCGGGCCGCCTCACGGCTCCGGACGGCCTTGCGCGCGCGAGCTTACCCGGGTGGGATAACCAGGCGGGGACTGTGCGTCACCGCCGCTAGGCTGTTCCCCATGTCCGCGACTAGCCGTCACATCCTCGCCGCACCGGCCTGGCCATATGCCAACGGGCCCCGTCACATTGGTCATGTCTCGGGTTTTGGGCTGCCGTGCGACATGTTCAGCCGTTATCAGCGGATGGCGGGCAACAGGGTGCTGATGGTGAGCGGGACCGACGAGCACGGCACCCCGATCCAGGTCCAAGCGGACAAGGAAGGCACCACGCCACGCGAGCTTGCCGACCGTTACAACCGGGTGATCGCCGAGGACCTGCTCGGCCTCGACATGTCCTATGACCTTTTCACCCGGACCACGACGCGCAACCATTACGCGACCGCGCAGGAGATCTTCACCGGGCTTTACGACAACGGCTACATCTTCGCCAAGACGACCCTCGGGGCGATCTCGCCGTCGACCGGCCGGACCCTGCCCGACCGCTACATCGAAGGCACCTGCCCGATCTGCGGGTACGACAGCGCGCGCGGCGACCAGTGTGACAACTGCGGGAACCAGCTCGACCCGACCGATCTCATCAACCCGCGTTCGAAGATCAACGGGGAAACGCCGAAGTTCGTCGAAACGGAGCAGTTCTTCCTCGACCTTCCCGCGTTCACCGAGGTGCTGGGCGGCTGGCTGCAGAGCAAGAGCGGGCAGTGGCGGCCGAACGTGCTCAGGTTCTCCCTCAACCTGCTCGGCGACCTGCACCCGCGTGCGATCACCCGGGACCTCGACTGGGGCGTGCCGGTTCCTCTCGACGGCTGGCGGGACCGGCCGGACAAGCGCATCTACGTCTGGTTCGACGCGGTGATCGGCTACCTGTCCGCCTCGATCGAGTGGGCCAGGCGCTCCGGCGACCCGGACGCCTGGCGCGCGTGGTGGCAGTCGAAAGACGCCGAGGCCTATTACTTCATGGGCAAGGACAACATCGTCTTCCACTCCGAGATCTGGCCGGCCATGCTGCTCGGCTACAGCGGCAAGGGCGCGAAGAACGGCACGCCAGGCTCGCTGGGCGCCCTGAACCTCCCCACGGAAGTGGTCTCCAGCGAGTACCTCACGATGGAGGGCCGCAAGTTCTCCTCCTCCCGCGCCGTTGTCATCTACGTACGGGACTTCCTGGCCCGTTACGACGTGGACGCGCTGCGCTACTACGTGGCGGTGGCCGGCCCGGAGAACCAGGACACCGACTTCACCTGGAGCGAGTTCGTCCGCCGTAACAACGACGAGCTGGTGGCCACTTGGGGAAACCTGGTGAACCGTGCGGTTTCGTTCGCGGCCCGCAACATCGGCGAGATCCCTGGTCCCGGCACGCTCTCTGAGTTCGATCGCGAGGCGCTCCAGCGCAGCCGGAAGGCGTTTGGCGTTATTGGCGGGGAACTTGGGCGCTCACGCTTCAAAAGCGCGACAACAGAAGCGATGCGGACCGTGGCGGAAGCCAACAAATACATGTCCGAGCAGGCGCCGTGGAAGCTGCGGGAATCGGACCCTGAACGGATGCGGACCATTCTGCACGTCGTGCTGCAACTGGTGGACGACGCGAAGACGCTGCTCACGCCGTTCCTGCCGCGGTCGTCGGAGAAGGTGTTCCGTATGCTGGGCGGCGAAGGCCCGTGGGCGGGGGTGCCGCGGATCGATGAGGTGGGCGAGGACGGCGGGCCCTCCTACCCGGTGATCACCGGGGACTACGCCGGCACCGCCCGGTGGGAGCCGGTCCCGGTCCGCCCGGGCACGCCGCTCGCCCCGCCGAAGCCGCTGTTCACCAAGCTGGACACATCTGTCGTGGACGAGGAACTGGCCCGGCTGGAGCAGTCGTGACCGCTGCCCGAGCGGCCCGGAACGGTGCGCCCGGCCCCGGCCAGGTTTCCGCGCCCGGCCCCGGCCAGGTTCCCGCGCCCGGCCCCGGCCAGGTTCCCGCGCCCGGCCCCCTGCCCGGCGACGCACTGGATGCTCACTGCCATCTGGACCTGATCGAGCAGCCGCCGGACGAGGTGCTCGCGGCCGCGCGTGCCGCGGGCATCCGGCGGGTGATCACCGTCGGGGTGGATGTCGCTTCGTCGCGCTGGTCAGCGCAGTGCTCGGCCTCTCACGACGGCGTCTACGCCGCCGTCGCGATTCATCCCAACGAAACGGCGGATGCCGCCCACTCACCGTCCGGACGCGAATCGGTCCTGGCGGAGATCGCGTCCCTGGCGGGACTTCCGCAGGTGCGGGCCATCGGCGAGACCGGGCTGGACTACTACCGGGACCATGCCAGCCCGGAGATCCAGCGGGAGTTCTTCCGTGCCCACATCGAGATCGCGAAACGCTCCGGCAAGGCGCTGATGATCCACGACCGGGAGGCCCACGACGATGTGCTGCGGATCCTGGACGAGGAAGGGCCGCCCGAGCAGGTGATCTTCCACTGCTTCTCCGGTGACGCCGCAATGGCGAAGCGGTGCGCGGAGGCCGGGTACGTGATGAGCTTTGCCGGCAACGTCACGTTCTCCAACGCGCCCGGGTTGCGGGACGCCGCCGCGGCCGCACCCCCGGACCTATTGCTGGTGGAGACCGACGCCCCGTTCCTCACCCCGATGCCGCACCGGGGCAGGCCAAACTCACCGGCCATGGTGGCCCACACCGTGCGGTGTCTCGCCGACGTCAAAGGGATGGGCGTCGCGGAGTTGTGCGCCCAGGTGACCGCGACCGGCGAGCGCGTCTTTGGCCCGTGGTAGCGGCCTGCTGGGGCCGGCTGATGTCCGGGAGATCGCTGCCCGGCTGGGCGTCCGTCCGTCCAAGCGCCTCGGGCAGAACTTCGTTGTGGACCCGGGCACGGTCCGGCGGCTCGTGACCCTGGCCGGGCTTTCGCCCGATGACGTGGCGCTTGAGGTGGGCCCGGGGATCGGCTCGCTGACGCTGGGACTGCTGGGGGCGGCACGCCACGTGGTCGCGGTAGAAGTGGACGCCGCGCTGGCAGCGGAACTGCCGCGCACCGTTGCCGCGCGGACACCGCACCTGGCCGGGCGGCTGCACGTGGTGACCGCGGACGCGGCGCGGATTGGGGAGCTGCCAGGTGAGCCACCGACGGCACTGGTCGCGAACCTTCCTTACAACGTAGCGGTCCCGGTCGTGCTGCACCTGCTGGGCAGCGTGCCGTCGCTGGCACGGGGGCTGGTCATGGTGCAGGCCGAGGTGGCCGACCGGATGACCGCGCCGCCGGGCAGCCGCGTCTACGGCGTGCCCTCGGTCAAGCTGGCATGGTTCGCGTCCGCCCGGCGGGCGGGCCCGGTGCCGCGGACGGTCTTCTGGCCGGTGCCCAACGTGGACTCGGGACTGGTCGCCTTCACCCGGCGCCCACCCCCGGCGGACGCCGTGAGCCGGGACGAGGTGTTCGCCGTGGTCGACGCCGCGTTCGCGCAGCGGCGCAAAACGCTGCGGGCGGCGCTGGCCCGGTGGGCAGGCACGCCGCAGCTGGCTGAGCGGATCCTGCGAGACGCTGATGTGGATCCGGGGGCGCGCGGCGAGTCGCTGACCGTGGCCGCCTTCGCGCGCGTCGCGCGGGCCCGAACCGCGCTGCTGCGGTGAAGGGCGGGGGTGAGCGGGTTGGCAGATCACTGGCGGGGTGATGAGCCGCCGGGAACGCCAGGCCGGCCGGGCACGCGATGATCCCCCCGGTGATTCGCCGCCGAATCGCGGCTACGATCAGGGCATCGTGACGCTTGTGACCGCTGTAACAGCGCGAGTGCCGGCGAAGGTGAACCTCCAGCTCGCCGTCGGGCCTCCTCGTGCCGATGGGTACCACGATGTGGTCTCCGTCTACCACGCAGTGTCACTGTTCGACGAGGTGACCGTCGCCCCGGCCGAACGCGACAGTGTGGTAATCACCGGCGAGGGCGCCGCCATCATCCCTGCCGACAGCAGTAATCTGGCCGTCCGGGCGGCGGATGCCCTGGTGCGCGCCGTCGGCCCGGGCTGCAAGGACTCGCCGGGGCTGGCCATCCGGATCCGCAAGCGGATACCGGTGGCGGCGGGGCTCGCGGGCGGCAGCGCGGACGCCGCGGCCGCCCTGGTCGCCTGCAACGAGCTGTGGCAGGCGGGCCTCAGCCAGCACGAACTGTGTGAGCTGGCCGGCGGCATCGGCAGTGACGTCGCATTCGCCCTGCTGGGCGGCACCGCGATCGGCGTGGGCCGGGGGGAACGGGTCACCCCGGCGCTGGCCACCGGTTCCTATCAGTGGGTGCTGGCGTTCGCGGACGGGGGGCTGTCCACCGGCCGTGTTTACGCGGCGTGTGACCGCATCCGGGCTTCCCGCGACGGGGAGGCGGGAAGCCCGGCCCGGCCTGCCCTGGATACCAGGCTGATGGCTGCGCTGCGGTCGGGGAGCCCCGCGGAACTCGCGCCGCTGCTCTCTAACGACCTGCAGCCGGCCGCGATCTCGCTCCTGCCCGCACTGCGGCGGGCCCTGGCGGCCGGCCGTGAGCACGGCGCGCTTGCCGCGATCATCTCCGGCTCCGGCCCGACGTGCGCGTACCTCGCCAGGAACGAACGCCATGCGCGGGATCTGGCGGTCGCGCTGTCGGGCGCCGGGGTGTGCCGCACCGTCGCGTGTGCGACCGGCCCGGCGCCGGGCGCGAATGTTGTCGCCGTCATGACGGAGCCCGCGTGAACCTGGTCAATCTGGAGAAGGTGGTCAAGGGTTACGGGGAACGGGTGCTGCTGGACGCTGTCTCGGCTGGGGTAGCGGCCGGGGAAACGGTCGGCGTTGTCGGCCGCAACGGCGCCGGGAAGAGCACCCTGCTCGCTCTCCTCGCGGGGGCGGAGCAACCCGACAGCGGCCGCGTGACCCGCACGCGTGACCTGCGGGTCGGTCACCTTCCGCAGCTGGACCAGCTGTCCGGTACGGTTGCCGATCTGGTGCTCAGTGACCGCCCAGAGCACGAATGGGCTGGCGATGCGCGCGTCCGTTCCGTTTTGAATGCACTGCTGCCTGGCATCGGATTCAACGCGGATGCCAAACGCCTGTCGGGTGGGGAAACCCGCCGGGTGGCGCTGGCCTCGCTGCTGGCCGGAAGTCATGACCTGCTGCTGCTCGACGAGCCCACCAACCATCTCGATGTGGAGGCGATCCACTGGCTGGCCGGGTTCCTGCGCGAGCGGGGGACGGCCATGGTGGTGGTTACGCACGACCGGTGGTTCCTGGACGCCGTGACCGACCGCACCTGGGAACTCGCGGACGGGCGGCTGCACGCCTACGACGGCGGCTACGCCGCCTACGTGCTTGCCCGGGCCGAACGGGTGCGGATCGCCGACGCGGCCCAGCGGCGGCGGCGCGGCCTGCTCCGCAAGGAACTCGCCTGGCTGCGGCGAGGGCCGCCGGCCCGGACCAGCAAGCCGAAGTTCCGGATCGAGGCCGCGAACGCGCTCATCGAGGGTGAGCCGCCGCCCAGGGACGGGGTGGAACTTTCCCGGCTGGCCACCGCGCGCCTCGGCAAGACCGTGATCGACGCCGAGGACGTCTCCGCCCGGGCCGGTGAGCGGGTCTTGCTTGACCGGGTGACATGGCAACTCGGGCCGGGGGACCGGGTTGGCCTCATCGGGCCGAATGGCAGCGGGAAGACCACGCTGTTGCGGGTACTGGCGGGAATGCTGCCGGCCGGTCCGGCTCCGGGTCTGGCCGGTCCGGCTCCCGGTCTGGCCGGTCCGGCTCCGGGTCTGGCTGGTCCGGTTCCGGCGGGGGAAGAGGGCCAGCAGCACGGCTTCGAGAGCCCGGCTGGCAGAACGCCGGGCACCCGGACCCGGGATGCCAGCCCTGGTGCTGGTTCCGGTCTGCAGGTCGAGGCCAGGGTCGTGCGGGGGAAAACGGTGCGGCTGGGGTTCCTGCCGCAGGGTGGTGAGGGGCTGGACCCTGCCTTGAGCGCGCGGGAGGCGGTGGCGGCTGTGCGGGGGAACGTGCGCGCTGGTGAGGGGCCCGGGTCGGCGGGGCTACTCCTGGACCGGCTGGGGTTGCGGGGCGACACTCAGTGGACCCCTGCGGGGGAACTGTCTGGCGGGGAGCGCAGGCGCGTCCAAATGTTGCGGCTGCTGGTGGATGAGCCGAACGTGCTGTTTCTGGATGAGCCCACGAATGATCTTGATGTTGACACCCTGACGGAACTGGAAGACCTCTTGGACTCGTGGCCGGGGTCGCTCCTTGTGGTCAGCCACGACCGGTACTTCCTTGAGCGGGTCACCGACCATGTGCTCGCCTTGCTCGGCGACGGCAAGCTGTCGTACTTGGGCGGGGGAATCGAGGAGTACCTGCAGCGCCGGGCGGCAGCGGAGGAGCCGGGCCGTGCGGGGGACGAGGAGCGGGCTGGTGACGGGGCGCGGCCTGGCGGGGGATCGGCGGGTGCGCAGCGGGCAGCGCGCAAGGAACTACAGCGCCTGGAACGGCGGATCGACCGGCTTGGCGGGCGGGAAGCCGAACTGGCGGCCGAGCTCGCCGCTCATGCCAGTGACTACGCCCGGCTGATCGACCTGGGTGCGCAGCTGCGGGAAGTCCAGGCCGAGAAGGCGGGCCTGGAGGAGCGCTGGCTCACAGTGGCAGAGGAACTGTCCCGCTGAGCCCTTCCCCGTTATCCCCTGCCGCGCCGCATCGGTCCTCCGTCAGGGCAGTGGGTGTGAGGTCCATCACATGATAATTGGGACTTTGATTACTTAACGTGTCTACCCAGCATCCACTGAAACCTTGACATGCAGGTCAGAGCGGACATACGGTGCAGGAGCTTGGTCTGTCGGTTCTACGCAGCGTTATGTAGAGGCCGGGACGGCACCCGGGGCTAGACGAACTCTCGCGGGTCGCCGGGGGGAGAGGGTTTGGGGTCCCGGGCTCGGGGGGTGACGCTGCCTTGCTTTCGCATAACCCACGGGTCCCCAAGCCAAAGCCCTTATGAGCAAGGAGTGGGGACTATGGGCTTGGGAAGATTCAGACCCGAATCAACGAGTAGATGGGTGACACGCCGATCTGGTTCTCGTATGATGCCGCGTTTATCTGGCATTGTGATGGGTGACTATGTTATGTCCTGATTAGGGAGAGGGTCACCCAGATGGTGGTTAGAGCCGGGCATGGCCGGGTACGCGGCAGGATTCAGATCGGGGCGGATGACCCGTCGCTG
>WNGG01001415.1_pt1 | contig 29427 bp, 27 predicted proteins | sample 5400661 | NCBI WGS metagenome assembly WNGG01 (sample SAMN13153372, study PRJNA577476) | soil metagenome | isolation source: 100 cm soil or saprolite under Garry oak tree replicate 1 | place: USA:California | collected 2016-06-15
GGCAACCTCTTCTATTGTCAGCATTTTATCATCTTGCATACAATCTACTCCTCAAAGTTTAAATTTATTCTAACAAAGTCAAACTTGTGCCGTCAATATCCGCTCTATCCTATTTAATACTATTTTATCCTTATGTAGTTGAAAAATTTCCCTATATCAGGTATACTCCCATCAACGGTATTCTATTCATCTTAGTTCAGAAAGAAGAACATCATGGGACTTTTTGGGCCAAAACAAAATCCAAAGGCAATCGGTGAGCGGAGTCAGGCACATATCATCGCTAGATTGCTTGAGGTGGGGTATAACGTGCTTACGCCTTATGGAGACAATATGCGATATGACCTGGTTATCGAAGACGCTGATGGGCAGTTCTGGCGTGTTCAGTGTAAAACAGGTTGGGTTGAGAGTAATGGTGCACATCGAATTTAAAACCGCTAGCTCATACTACCACACAAAGGCTGGAAGGACGGGTCATGGAAGAAGAGACTATCGAGGACAGATTGAGTATTTTGCCATCTACTGCCCTGATACAGCAAAGGTATATCTTGTGCCTCTAGATCATGTAGGCACGGCACACGCGAATCTGAGATTACTACCAACAGCAAACAGGCAAGAAAAGAAAGTACGTTGGGCGAAGGATTATGAATTATAGTGACCGCGGAGGGACTCGAACCCTCGACCCTCGCATTAAAAGTGCGGTGCTCTGCCAACTGAGCTACGCGGTCATATAGCGTACTATAAAATATCAAATTGACTGCTCGTCAACTGAGCTAGGCCAGCATGATGTGAGTTAAGTGGTCACTTACGCACCTAGTATACCATGAGTTGTCAAGGCAACTGGGACGGAAGAGTATGCTTTTCCTCTTCTTTGTGTTGCCAAAATCTGTTATGCTGTGATGTGGAAGGACAATAAGTGACTGCATTGAAGGAACAAGGAGTGCTTCTATGAGGATTGCTGCTCTCTACGACATTCATGGGAATCTTCCAGCCTTAGAGGCGGTTCTCAAGGACGTGAATCAAGCTCGTCCTGACCTGATACTCGTTGGGGGAGACATCATTACAGGTCCGATGCCGCGAGCGACGCTGGAACGACTGTTGGATCCAGGTGATAGGGTTCGTTTCATTGGGGGCAACGCTGATCGTGAAGTAGTCGCTGCCTTCGATGGCCTTCCGTTCGATCCGAACCTGCCTCAAGATGTCCGTGAGGTGACGACCTGGGTGGCAAAACAACTGGACCGTAGCTATCGAGATTTTCTTGCTGGACTTCCAGAGCAAGCTTCTCTCAGTCTCGAGAACGTGGGAGACGTGCTGTTCTGCCATGGTTCCCCACGCAGCGATGAGGAAATCGTCACGGCTGCCACGCCCGAAGCTCGCCTGAGAGAAATACTGGCTGGAGTCAAGCAGAACGTGGTTGTCTGCGGACACACCCATATGCAATTTGATCGCCGCATAGATAGGGTGCGGGTCGTAAACGCAGGCAGTGTGGGCATGCCCTACGGCGAACCAGGAGCCTACTGGTTGTTGCTTGGTCCGGAAGTCATGTTGCGGCGGACGGATTATAACCTGGAGCAGGCAGCAAAACGTATCCGTAGAAGTGGCTACCCGCTCGCGCAGGATTTCGCTGATAACAACGTGCTCAAGCCACCGACAGAGAGCGAAGCCATTGAGGTGTTTGAGCGCATGGCATCCCAAGGCCGAGAAGCTTCTTGAGGTACCACCTGGTGTGATCACCATCGAAGGATGCTGCCCTGAGCTTGCTATATACGGTGCAACCGTTTGCTTCGTGTTTATAGTGGGGGTGTGAGCTTGGGATCACACTGGCCCCTTTCTGGTGGAAACATGGCACTGTGGGAGTTGAAATCGTGTCTATGGTGGAAGTATAGTTAATAGGGCAGTACACATTATCAACTTCGCCAGCAAGGTAATGAGCTGCGAACGTAGTTTGACCCTGGGAATGGGAGGTGGGAGGCTCTGCGCGAAAGGAGGAGAGCGATGCACTGGCAATCTACTCCTTATGTGTTACCCGTGGTTATCTCAGCAATTATATCGACCTGGGTCGCGCTCCTAACATGGAGACGCCGCCATACACCAGGTGCAACATCGTTCAGCCTGCTCATGTGGGCGGTGGCTGAATGGTCGCTGGCGTATGCATTGGAGCTAGGAAGCCCTGATCTGCCCACCAAACTCTATTGGGACAACATTTCGTGGCTGGGGGCCGTCTGTGCGCCAACGCTCTGGCTGGCCTTTGCGCTCCAATATACCGGGCGAGCAAGATGGTTGACACGCAAGAGTGTAGCCATATTGGCCGTTGAGCCTCTCGTCACGCTGCTGCTGGTCTGGACCAATCAGTTTCATGGTCTGATCGAGAGCAGGATCAGATTGGACACCAGTGGCTCATTCTCGGCGTTGGTCATGACTTACGGTGGGTGGTACTGGATCAATATAGCGTATTCTTACGTGCTGCTTTTATTTGGTACCCTCCTGATCTGTTTACTTATCCCGGCACTTATTCGCTCGGCCTCCCTGTATTGGGGACAGGTCAGCGCTTTACTGATTGCCGTGCTAGCACCATGGGTGGGAAACGCATTAACGACCTTTGGCTGGAGCCCATTTCCTTACCTGGATCTCACTCCTTTTGCTTTTACCATTACAGGTCTGGCAGTAGCCTGGAGTTTCTTCCGCTTCCGGCTGTTAGAGATTGTGCCGGTGGCCCGCGAGGCAGTAATCGAAAGCATGAGAGATGCCGTGATTGTGCTGGACGAGCAGAACCGTATCGTGGACCTCAATCCGGCTGCGCAACGCCTCGTCAACCGCACACCGTCAGAGGCCGTCGGGCAAGTATTCACCCAGGTATTCTCCGCCTGGCCTGAACTGGTCGAACGTTACCGTGACGTGATCGAGGCAGACGATGAAGTCGTCCTTGGTGAAGGTGAGGCACTACGCTACTTCGACCTGCGCATCTCGCCACTGTACCGCCGAAATGGTCACCTCACCGTTACTGGTCGTCTGATTGTTTTGAATGATATCACTGAGCACAAACAGGCAGAAAGGGCACTTAGAGAAAGCGAAGAACGCTTCCGCACAATTTTTGAGGAAGCCCCTATCGGGATGGCTATTGTTGGTCTGGATGGCAGCTTACTGCAAGTGAACAAAGCCTTTCTAGAGATGTTGGGATATCATGAGCAAGAACTGAAGGGTCTCAATCTCTCAGCTATTACGCATCCTGACGATATTGGAAAGGATGCTCTCCTTGCTGTGCAGGCGCTCAAAGGAGCGATCGCCAGTTATAAAGTGGAGAAACGGTATCTAAAGAAAAACAGAGAGACACTGTGGGCTGATCTCACGACAACTCTAATTCGTAATCAGGCCGGAGAGGCCATCTATGGGTTGGCAATGATTGAGAACATCTTCGAGCGGAAGCGGGCCAAACTGCTTGAGGCGGAGCAGCACCATGTTGCCTATGAGTTGCATGACGGACTGGCCCAGGTGGCGGCCAGCGCCCATCAGCACCTGCAGGCCTTTGCAGGCCATTATCGGCCACGCTCACCACAGGCCCGCCAGGAGCTTGACCGAGCGCTGGAACTGGCACAGCGCTCGGTCAGGGAAGCGCGTCGACTGATTGCCGGTCTGCGACCGACAGCCCTGGATGACTTTGGATTAGTAGCTGCGCTGCGCCTGGAAATCGAAGCGTTACGTGCCGATGGTTGGACGATTTCTTATGAGGAGACCCTTGGGTCGGAACGCCTCCCGCCAATTATCGAAACGACCCTCTTCAGGGTGGCACAGGAGGCACTTACCAACGTGCACAAGCACGCGCACACGACTCGAACACACCTCGCGCTTGAGCACCAGGACTCGGCGGTCCGCCTGGAGGTGCGCGACTGGGGAGATGGTTTCGAGCCTTCGGCTGTGCTCCACGAGGCCCGCCCTGGTGAGCAGATTGGATTACGTGAAATGCGGGAGCGAGTCGAGTTTCTCGGCGGACAACTCATGATCTCCAGCCAACCCGGCGCTGGTACACTGATCGTGGCAAAGGTGCCGATGCCGACACCTGATGAGAGGAGTGCGTCCCATGAGCAATGATCAAATTTCTCAACGGAAGTCCAGATCGGCGCGGCTGGTGATTGCTGACGATCACGAGCTTGCCAGGGCTGGCCTCCGCAGCATGCTTACTGACCAGCGGGGGTTGGAGATAGTAGGCGAGGCATCGAGTGGCCGAGAGGCGCTAACGCTCTGCCGCCGCTTACAACCGGACCTCTGCCTGATCGACGTGCGCATGCCGGATATGGATGGACTGGCCGTATGCCGCGCAATCAAGCAGGAGTGCCCAGGGATCAGCGTGATTCTCGTAACGATTCACGAGAATCCCGATTACCTACTCGAGGCGCTCAGGGCGGGTGCCGCTGGCTACCTGCTCAAAGATGTGACGCAGCGCGAACTGATCAGTGCTGTGTGGCAGGTGCTGCATGGGGAACCGATACTGGATAGGGAACTTATGACGCGCCTGCTCAAACGCCTGGCCAGTGAAACCCTATCTCAAGTATGTCTACCCCCAGAGCAGCTGTCTCCACGCGAACACGAGGTATTGCAACTGCTCGCACAAGGCCAGACCAACCCCGAGATCGCCCACAACTTGAACATTAGTGTGAGTACAGTCAAGATCCATGTCGAGCACATCCTCGCTAAGTTCGGCGTCTCCGACCGCACCCAGGCCGCAGTACGTGCAGTCGAACTTGGTCTTATCCATAGCTCATCCAGAGAATGACCTTCCTACCTCGACGTTGCCAAAAATAGGCCAGGTGGCCTATATCAAACTAGCCATCTGACAGATGTGAAAGAGCCCCATCTATCTTATACTGAATACTAGCTGATTGGTCAGCAATCCAACAACAGTGTTGTTGGATTGCTCAGTTGACCGCGCCCACGGTCAGCGCATTTTCAGCCTGGGGTACAACGCTCGATAACCTTTCAAGTAGATTGTCGAGGATGGGATTCTCTCGGTGCTCACTTCGCTCGTTTGAGCGAAGTGGTACTGCTCTGGAGGGCACTTGTGGCAGGTGCCCTCGTGCCCCACCCTATGACCAACCAAGCCCCATCCCGCACCCCTTTCATAGGTGATATCTGCGCTCCCTTATGTGCACTATCTTCTTGCCTTCGGGCAGATCCCATTCTTCATCTGCGTTTTCGAGCATTGTAATCGGATCGAAGCGACCCTGTTCTACATCTTGCGGAGTAAGCTTGCGAATCTGTGCAAGGCTGTTGAGTGTGGTTAGAATGAAGGGTGCGCCGGGTTTGAGGGCATTAGAAACGTTACACAAGATAGCGTTATCGTGTTCGATAGGGTCTTCGTCTGTGCTTAATAAGCCGAATGCACCTTCGCACAGGCAAACCGCAGCATCGTAGAGTTTGCTTGCGGTAAACTTTGTTGCATCAGAGTGTACCCATTCGACTGTGACGCCTGCTTCTGTGGCGGCTTTCTCAGCCTCTGCCAGCATTCCAGCGGAAATATCAACGCCTGTGACCTGGTACCTATGCCGGGCAAGCTCGATAGCATGGCGTCCTGTTCCACAGCCCATGTCAAGAATGGAGCTACCGGGTGGGAGTCGCAGCTCTTCAAGGAGAAAGTTGACTTCGGCTACTGTGTTTTTGGTGAAGGTGTTTTGCATGTAGTGTGGGGCGTGCTGGTCGAAGAATGCTTCCCACTGGTTTTGTGGGGTCATAGAGGATGCTCCTTGCAGGGCACTCCCAAGGAGTGCCCTTACAAATGAGAGATGGTGGGGCGCGATCAATCGGGCCCCTACATCATGTCGCCCATACCACCCATACCACCCATACCGCCCATGCCACCCATTCCACCAGCTGCAGCACCTTCCTCTTCCGGTGTATCGGTGATCAGCACATCGGTGGTGAGGAACATACCAGCAACGCTGGCAGCATTCTGCAGGGCTGAGCGTGTCACCTTCACGGGATCGACGATGCCAGCCTTGAACATATCGACGTACTCACTTGTCAAGGCATCAAAGCCATAGCCGCGAGGACGTGAGCGGACCTCGGCGACGGTGACAGCACCGTCACGACCGGCGTTGAAGGCGATCTGGCGCAGAGGCTCTTCCAGTGCACGACGCAGGATGTTCACGCCCGTCAACTCGTCACCAGTAGCCTGCACTTTATCCAGCGCAGGGATGGCGGCAACGAGCACGGAACCACCACCAGCTACGATACCTTCCTCAATGGCGGCGCGAGTAGCAGAAAGAGCATCCTCAACACGGTGCTTCTTCTCTTTCATCTCCACCTCGGTGGCAGCACCAACTTTGATCACACCGACGCCACCTGCCAGCTTGGCCAGGCGCTCCTGGAGTTTCTCACGGTCGTAGTCGCTCGTCGTAGTCTCAATTAACGCTCGAAGCTGGCGCACACGAGCCTGAATCGCCTCATCCTTACCAGCACCCTCGACGATGGTGGTGGTATCCTTGTTGGCTGTTACCTTGCGAGCACGCCCAAGATCACGCAGGGTGACATTCTCCAGCTTCAGACCAGCCTTCTCGGTAATCACCTTGCCACCTGTCAGAATGGCAATGTCCTCCAGCATAGCCTCGCGGCGATCACCAAAGCCGGGAGCCTTGACTGCCAGAACATTAAATGCTCCGCGCAGCTTGTTCACTACCAGTGTTGCCAGGGCCTCACCGTCCACATCCTCGGCGATGATCACCAGTTCCTTGCGACCGGACTGCAAGATGCGCTCCAACGTCGGCAAAATGTCGGCAATCGCACTGATCTTCTTGTCAGTGATCAGGATGTAGGGGTCATTCAACTCGGCTTCCGTGTGTTCCTGGTTGGTCGCCATGTAGAGAGAGATGTAACCACGATCAAACTGCATGCCCTCGGTATATTCTTTCTCCATGGCAAGGCTGCGTCCCTCTTCAACCGTGATCACACCGTCTTTGCCGACCTTATCCATCACTTCGGCGATCAGCTCACCGATTTCGGGATCACCAGCAGAGATCGAAGCAACCTGGGCAATCTCGTCCTGTGTCTCGACAGGCTTGCTCATCGATTTGATCTCTTCAACCAGGACCTCAGTGCCTCGCTCGATGCCCTTGCGCAAGATCATCGGATTTGCGCCTGCTGCCAGGTTCTTCAGACCCTCGGTAATAATCGCCTGAGCCAGTACAGTTGCCGTTGTGGTGCCATCACCAGCCACATCATTCGTTCTGGTCGCAGCTTCTTTGAGCAACTGCGCACCCATATTCTCAAATGGGTCGGGCAGTTCAATATCGCGTGCAATAGTGACGCCATCATTTGTAATCGTTGGTGCGCCAAACTTCTTATCCAGCACCACGTTGCGGCCCTTGGGTCCAAGTGTCAACTTGACCGTACTTGCCAGTGCATTCATCCCCTTCTTCAGGGAAGCTCGTGCCTCGTCATTAAATTCTAGTCTTTTTGCCACGAAACATACTCCTAAAATGGGACATCCGCAAGGGATGCCCCTACGTTATTCGACAATACCCATCACATCGCTTTCGCGCAGAATCAAATATTCTTCGTCGTTGATTTTGATTTCAGTGCCTGCATACTTTGCGAACAGCACTTTTTGGCCAACGCTGACTTCCAGTGTTGTGCGCTTGCCATTGTCCAGCACCTTGCCAGGACCGACGGCCAGAACTTCACCCTCCTGGGGTTTCTCTTTGGCGGTATCTGGCAGTACAATGCCGCTCTTAGTCACGGTTTCACGAGATAGCGGTTTGACCAGCAAACGATCACCCAGCGGTCGAATGTTGCTGCTCCCTGTTGCCATACTTCATCCTCCTTGTTTTTATGTATGAGAGTTGCGAGTTACGCGGTGGGTTTTGGCCCCTTATTAGCACTCTTGTCTTGAGAGTGCGAACCTGCTCTATTTTACACTATTGGGAGTTGGGTCGCAAGGGGTTTGTGAGGATTGTCAAATAAATGGCTTGACACGTTGGCTCGGCTTCTCTACAATTGACTCACTGAATATATGATCTACCTGCTATGAAGGAAGACTCAGCATGTCCACTAACAATCCCCACGATCGCATGGAATCTATCTATGAGCACCTCTGGTCCGCTCATCATGGAGAGCTCTACTCAGAGCTAGACAAAAGTCTCAAGCCTCGCTCATCGGCAATGCTCTACGATATTGGGGCGGAACTCGGTATTAATGCTCGCTCCACTGTTCTTGACGTTGGCTGTGGCAGAGGGAACCACTCATGCGAACTGGCCCTGCGATTTGGCTGTCGTGTTATAGGATTGGATCCTGTCGCGAGTAACCTGGAGATGGCACGAAGGATGGCAAGTGAGGAGGGAGTGACCAAACTCGTCACCTTCCAGCAGGGCGGTATTGAGGCGATGCCTTTTGAAGATGCGACGTTCGATCTTATCTGGTGCCGTGATATGCTGGTGCATGTTCGTGAGTTGAAGCAGGGCCTGGCAGAATGTGTGCGTGTGCTGAAGTCTGATGGTGCAATGCTTGTCCATACGACGTTTGCGACTGATCTGATGGAACCGAGGGAGTCGGCACGCCTTTATGAAGCGCTAAGCGTTGTACCTGAGAATATGTCGCCTGCTTATATGGAAGAGGCATTTCAGGACGCTGGTTTTCAGATAAGCTCTCGCGACCCCATTGGTGGCGAATGGATAGAGTATCTTGAGGAGCATGAAGGGCGTACTCTGAAGATGCTGCTGCGTGTAAGCAGGATGATGCGGGCCAGTGAGCGGTTTGTTGCCGAGTTCGGGCAGAGTGCATATGATGTGGCGCTGGCGCTTTATGTCTGGAACATTTATTTGCTTTTGGAGAAGCTGAGTTCGAGTGTTTATGTCCTGAGAAAGGCTGGGGGTGCTCTTGCAGGCGATTGAGGAGTTGAAAGAACATTATCGCTATGATGACCGGGCATTAGTACGACGCCTGGTGTGGTTTCGGACTCTGCTGGAGCGAGCAGAGACCGTCCCATCACAGGACAAAGTGAGAGTACAGGAGCGATTAACGATGTTGGATAACTTACTGGAACAAGCCCAGTTTATTCAAGAGATCAAGAAGCGAGCAGCTGAAGAAGCGGCAGAGGAAGCCGAAGCTCGTGTTGCAGCTGAAAAGGCCCATGCTGCTAAAGTTGAGGCTCTAGTTGCTAAAACGCAAGCTCTCCTTACCGAACTTGAAGTTCGTCTCGCTGATCAAGAGGCTCGCCTCGCTGCTGAAGCTGAGGCCAGAACTAGAGATGAGGAAAATGCTGTACAAACAACACAAGAGATGGTGGTTGGTCTCATAGAAGGACGTTTTCCGTCTCTGGCAGCGTTAGCACAAGAACGAGTGCGACAGGTCAGGAAGTTGGAAGATCTGAGGCGACTTGGGCGACAACTTCGCAAAGCCCCGGATGAGGCAACAGCTCGTTTTGTTCTTGAAACGTATACTGCTTGAATGATACACCTGGCATGACAACTGTAAGGCATCCCTCGAGGTTGCCTGAGTGACCCTACCCCTTTTGTCCCCTAACATGTGCCCACAACTCAGTATGTGGTACAATAGCACGGGTATTTAGAGTGCGTATACGTAATGGAAAACCATCATTTACACGCTTCTCACTATTTCTTTCTCATGGAGAGTGATGACGATGTTGGAACAAAAAAATCTGTTAGCAGGACTTAACGAACCGCAACAAAAAGCTGTAACCACTACAGAAGGACCGGTGCTTATACTGGCTGGGCCTGGGAGCGGCAAGACTCGCGTCATCACTCACCGCATTGGCTATCTTGTACAGCAGAAGCATGTTTCACCATGGCGAATCCTGGCTGTGACTTTCACGAATAAGGCGGCAAAGGAGATGCGTGAGCGCCTGGAGAAGCTGGTTGGTATCAACGAGTCGAAAGAGATGACGATTGGTACCTTTCATGCGATCTGCGCTCGTGTCTTGCGCATGGAGGCTGATTCCCTCGCTCCTCTGGGACTTAATCGCTCCTTTGTGATTCTGGATACTGACGATCAGATCACCCTGATAAAGCAGGCACTCAAAGAACTGAACCTTGACGATAAGCAGTACAGACCGACGACGATGCAGGCTGCCATCTCGCGTGCGAAAAATGATATGCTTGTGCCAGAGCAAATGGCGGAGCAGGCTGCGAAATACTCTGAAGTGGTAGCCTCGCGGGTGTATAAAGTCTATCAGAAACTGTTGCGAGCTAATAATAGTGTTGATTTCGATGATCTGCTGATGCTGACGGAGCAGCTGTGGCGGCGCGAACCGGAGGTACTGAAGAAGTACCAGATGCGCTGGCACTACATCCATGTTGATGAGTTCCAGGACTGCAATCTGCCACAATATAAGTTGATACGGCTATTGGGCTATGGTACAGATGACAGGCACGAGGGTCTGGGGAATGTCTGTGTGGTGGGTGACGACGACCAGATGATTTATACCTGGCGCGGAGCCAGCGCAGAGAATGTAATCCGCTTTGAGCGTGATTTCCCACATACGAAGATCATTCTGCTCGAACAAAACTATCGCTCGACACAGACCATTCTTGATGCAGCCCAGAATGTCGTGCGCCGCAATCGATTCCGCAAAGACAAGAAGCTGTGGACAGCACAAGGGTCAGGTGTAAAGATTATCCTGCATGAAGCGTTCAACGAAGAAGAGGAGGGCCTGTTCACGGCTCGTGAGATCAGCCGCTTGCTGGCACGGCGCGAAGTGGAGAAGCGCAGCGATATTGCTGTCATGTATCGTACCAATGCACAGTCCCGTGCTCTTGAAGAGCAATTCTTGCGCCTGAATATTCCTTACAAGGTTATTGGTAGCCGCAAGTTCTATGAGCGGAAAGAAATTAAGGATATGCTGGCCTACCTGCGCCTGCTGGCTAATCCACATGATAATCTGAGCCTGCTGCGTATCATCAATGTGCCCAATCGCAAAATTGGTCCCAAAACAATCGGCGACCTGCAGCAATGGGCCAGCACACAGAACATCTCGCTCTACGATGCTATTCTGCGGGTTGAGCAGCACCCCACTCTGGGCAAGGCTGCTAAAAGTGCATTGACAGGCTTTGGGAAGCTGATCACCGACCTCAGCAATGCTATGGAAGAACTGCACCTGCCTGAACTGCTGGATAGAGTGGCAGAGCGTAGCGGCTATGGGCCTGAATTGCGTGAAAATCCCGATGCAGAACTGGATCGCTGGGCCAACGTGCTGGAATTGCGGCGCGTGGCTGAGGACTACTCTGAGATTGACACGCGCACCGCCCTCGAACTCTTTTTGGAGAATGTCGCGCTGGTTGGTGGTGCGGATACGGCTCAGACCAGCGAGGATGGTACGCTGATAAAAGAGGACAGCGATTCCGTGACGCTGATTACGCTGCATGCCGCCAAAGGGTTAGAGTTTCCGGTCGTCTTCATCGTTGGTATGGATGAGGGTTCATTGCCACATGCACGCTCGGTAGACAAACCAGAACAACTGGAGGAGGAGCGTCGCCTGGCCTACGTTGGCTTTACACGAGCAATGCATCGCCTTTACCTTGTACGGGCTTATCGCCGCTCGTTCTTTGGTGAGACTCACTACACCGAACCATCGCGTTTCCTTGAAGATATTCCGGCGGAGCTTGTCTCAAGTACTGATCCAGATAGCACACGCACTGCTGGTGGCCTACGCTCCAGGCGCAGGGATTGGGATGACGATGATGACTATAACCAGGATACCAATTCAAATGGCGAGCGCTGGCGTACCTTTGGGAGCGGCAAACCAAATACGTACAATACCGGCAATGGTGGCAGAAGGAGCAAGAATGATAGCAATATAACACCTCCATCGGCGAAGGGCGACCGCAAGGGCCCACCCCACCTCTCCCCACCGCCCTCGCCGAAACCTGCTTCATCCATGCCGACATCTTCGACGCCACCAACGCCATCGAAGCCAAAGGAGCCACAATTTCATCCTGGTGATCGGGTCCGCCATGACAGGTTTGGCGAAGGGATCGTGCTCAAGAGCGAGATAGTGAAGGAGAGCGAGTTCGTTGAGGTGCAGTTTCAGGGTAAAGAGGGAAAGAAACGCTTGAGCATGGATTTCGCGAAGTTGGAGAAGTTATAAAATGACAGCGACGATTTGGCCTGGCCCCGCATCGGGGCCAGGCCAAATCGTCGCTGTCATGATGAACTTACGAAGTAAACTGATTATAGGCTTCCCGTAATCCATCTAACTCCAATGCTTGCGTTGGCTGGTGGTAAACAATACGTCCGTCGCTCAAGATGGCAATGGAGTGGCTGAGCTTGAGTGCACGTTCAAGATCGTGGGTTGTGAATAATACTACTCCCCGCTGCTCAACATGTTCGGTGAGCAGGGTCTCCAGGAGTGCACTTCCTTCCTCATCGAGACTTGTGTGTGGCTCATCGAGCAGGAGCAGCCAGGGTGCGTGCAGTAATGCCCGTGCCAGGGCCAGGCGCTGCACCTGGCCACGAGAGAGTGCACTGACTCGCTCCTGGGCACGTCTCTCCAATCCAACTCTGCGCAACAGTTCGCGGGCACGCTCGTGAATATTTTTGACGGTGTACATGTGGGCGAAGAAAAGCAGGTTCTCCAGGGCCGTCAGTTCATCGTAGAGGTAGGGTTGGTGAGCAACAAATCCTACCAGGCGACGTATCTGTTGGGCGTCTCGCACGCCATCTAACCCTTTGAGGCAGAAACTTCCCCCGGTTGGTTTAGTCAGTCCAGCCAGAATACGCAGGAGTGTTGTCTTCCCTGCACCATTTGCTCCGAGCAAGGCCAGGCGTTCACCTGAGCATAGGGAGAGGTCTATGCCACGCAGGACTGGTTTCAGGCCGAAGCTTTTTTTGAGGGCTTTTATATGCAGGTCCGGGTTGTTTTTGGCGGTAGTGGAATTTGACATTTGAGCTACCCCTAGCACTCCCAACGCTTGTTCATTTACCATTGCTTCGAGTCGCTTTCCCTTTTCTCGTAGGAGCCGTTTTTTCTTTTGTATCCACCATAGCACGTTGTTTTGGCATGGGATCGCCAGCCTCGCTCATTATACTGCGCAAGCGGGCTTTTGTTCTTGCCCGGCGTTCCTGGTATTGGGCTTTTGTCAGCTTGCCGGCTTCAAAAGCTGTATCTAGCTCTAGCAGTTCCTGTAAAAGTTTCTGCTCTCGCTCCTGGGATGCGCCTCTCTTCAGCTTTGCCGGTACGGTCGTCTGCGCCAGTCTCTGGCGCTTGCTGGAACGGTAAAGGAAGAATGATACAAACAGGATTGCTAGCATAACGAGTAGACCGACGATGAGCCAGAGAGTACCAGGATTGAGCGTCGAGTTGGAAGTGGAGGCAGGAACAGACAGGCCCTCAAGCTGGATATGGACTTCAGCACCTGGAAGTAATGTTTTGCCCTGGAAAAGTTGGTAAGGATGTTGATCGGCAGTAATTAGCCCTTGAGAAGTCAATCCCCCGCTGGAACTGGCATGAACATCTGGGGGCACTAATAAGGAGAGTTGCACAGTAGGATAGGTGACGACATAACTAAAGTCATACGTTGAGGTGGCATAAGGTACTTCAAACGAAAAAGCGAACTCCGAACTGCCCGGTGGAACTGCTGCGTCTGTCGCGAAGCCACGATCTACCAGTATTGTCTTATACCCATCAAAACCTTTGCTAAGCGAGATGTTGCGAGCACCACGCGGTAGCGAGAAGCGCAATGCATTTGGCTTGCCAGCACTGGCATCAAGTGACCCGACATAGGTACGTGTATCCAGGTTATTGAAAATGAATATTTCGGACATGGTGAGCACACCTACCTGGGTATCTGGCTTATGGAGCAATATGGTGGCCTGCACAATCGGAACCTGGCGGGTACTTGTTGTCGCTTCATAGACCACCAGGCTGACCTGTTGCACCGGTTTGCTGTCGAGGCTGATGAGGTCCGTATAATATTGCGCTCCTTGATAGCGTGTATAGACGGCATAGTTGATTGTTTTATCAGTGTTCAGCCCATCAAAGGAAAAGGTACCGTGAGCAGCGGTGGTGATAGTTGTGAGATCACGAGCGGTATCACCCTGTGCCATTTGCAACGTGACCTGCTGGCCTACTACTGGTGCTTTGTTCTTTGTGCCATTGAGGAGCTGGCCGAAGATACGTCCGCTGTTGGCGGAAGTGTGGGCTGAAACGATGGGGGCAAATGGGAATAGAATGGTGATGATGCAACAGGCCAGGGCGACCGCAAGGGTCGCCCCTACCATATGACGAACGAGGGCGATCATGTTTCGTGTATGGTAGGTGTGGCGTTTAGCCGCCCAAATCCATCCTTTATTCAAATTCATCATCCTGTGCCTCCCCATCTCGTTTTTGTTCCCTCATCTCTCGCAATTGTTCCTCGATCAACTCATCAATTTCTTGCTCACGATCATGGCGAACTTTCAAGGCCAGCAGAGCGCGGTGCATATATCGCTCACGCAATGAACGATAATCAGTCTCGGCTAGATTGCCAAGCTGGAAATCAAGCTCGACTTCTTGCAATGCCTTGCGTGCAGCCAACTCACTATCCGTCTGCGCAGACTCCGACGTTTGTGGAGGAGCAGCGGTGGCAAGGGCTGATGTTTTTGCGGGTATGCGTCGATAGAGTGGATAGAGCACAAAGGCAAGCGCCAGCATACCCAGCAGAACCGCTACAACTATCGGCATCAGTTCGCCTCCGTCCTATGCTGTGCAAAAATGGGATCATCAGCAGCAAGTTCCTGCTCAAGCTCGGCACGGTAGCATTCCAGTTCAATATCGTCTAAAGTAGAGAGTTCAGGATTATCGGCATCATCGTGGGTCATCTTCGAGTGCCCTATGGTACGCCAGTCGCGTAAGACAAAGAAGAGCAGTATGGCTCCTCCAAGCAGCAGAGCAATTGGCACAAGCCAGGCCAGCAGAGCGAAACCCTGCCATGGTGGGGACCATACAATCTGCGAACCATAACGATCCTGGAAGTACTGAATTACCTCTTGCTCCGACTTGCCGGATTGCAGTTGCTGGCGAATGACACCACGCATCTGTTGAGCAAGCAATGAAGGAGAATTGGCAACCGATTCGCCCTGGCAGATGGGGCACTTTAACTGTGAGGCCACATCATGCACACGCTGATCAAGTGTACGTGTGGGTGGGTTGGTGAGAAAGGTGAACGACCAGATAAGCGCGACGATAACCAGGGAGATCGCAAGGGTCGCTCCTACCCAACGCATGGTTGGGAGGGCAGCGTATTTTGGTAAGGGCGATCGCGAGGGTCGCCCTGTCCCCTGGCCGATGTGATTTCCGTTCTGCTTCACACTGCTACCTCCTGCTGGGCAGGTGTACGTTGCACAACTCTACTCGTTACAGCACGGCGGCGCTCAGGCCACCAGCAGACGATGCCACCAATGAGCATCAGCAGGCCACCATACCAGACCAGCGGTGTCAATGGATTGACAAAGATGCGAATGGTGGCCTGATTTGCGCCCTGCCAGTCAGCAAGGAACACATACAGGTCAGTCAGCCCGAAGGTTGTGATGGAGATCAGGCTTGCAGGTTGATTGGCAAAATTCTGGTAGAGCTGGCGACCGGGGTAAATGTATTTCACTAACTGACCATCATGCCAGATCTGCACCTGTGATGTCACGGTCTCCACACCAGGACCAGTAATATCGATATTACCCAGATAGGTAAGCTGATAACCGGCTACATTTATCTCCTGCCCTGACTTGAGCGTTGCTTCCTGCTGCATCTGGAAGAAATGGGAACCAATAACGCCTATAGTGAGCAGTACCAGACCAAGGTGAACGAGATAGCCTCCGTAACGTTGGCGATAGCGCTGAATAAGCATGTACAGCGCTATCGGATACGCCTCACCATGATTATGGCGCACACGTATTCCACGCCAGAACTCGTAGAGAATGGCCCCAGCCGTAAATGTGCACACGGCAAAGCCGATATTGGCTCCGATGTCGCGTATACCAACAAGTGGTAGGATGGCGGCACAGACAGCAGTGGCAAGCACAGGAATGCTCAGGTTTCGCCATAATGCGTGTGTGGAGGTGCGTCTCCAGCCCATCAGTGGGCCTACACCCATGGCCAGGATCAGCATGGCGAAGATAGGGCCGTTGACCTGGTTATAGAAGGGCGGCCCCACAGTCATCGTCTGACGACTGATAGCGGCAGAGATGAGCGGGAAGATGGTGCCCCAGAGTGTAGCAAAAGCGATACCTATCAGCAGCAGGTTATTGAAGAGGAAGATGCCCTCGCGTGAGATCACCGAGTCAAATTCTTGCTCAGGACGCAATTTAGGTAGACGGAACAGGAAGAGTGCAACGCTAAAAACGATGATAAGCGCAAGAAAAGCGAGAAAATAGGCACCGATGGCCGAATAGGCGAACGAATGAACAGAACTGATGATGCCGCTGCGCACCTCGAACGTGCCAAAGATCGAGAGGGCAAACGAGGCAACTACCAGGCCAAGGTTCCAGACCTTGAGCATACCACGCCGTTCCTGTACCATCGTCGAGTGCAGAAAGGCCGTTGCAGTCAACCAGGGCAAGAGGGCGGCATTCTCCACCGGGTCCCAACCCCAATAGCCTCCCCAACCGAGCACATGATAGGCCCACCATGCTCCAAGCAGCAAACCCGTTGTCTGGATTGACCATGCTGCCAGCATCCAGCGCCGAATAGCACGCAGCCAATCGCTATCAAGCTTTCCAGTAATCAACGCAGCAACAGCAAAGGCAAAGGGAATCGAGAAGCTCATGTAGCCCATCAGCAGCATGGGTGGATGTACAAGCATGCCGGGGTCCATCAGGAGAGGATTCAAGCCCAGACCATCGGGCAGAGGAACGGGTAGACGTACAAATGGGTTGGAGACGGTTGTTAGCACGATCAAGAAGAAAAGCTCAATAGCCATCAGTGTTGCCATCACATATGGCACGAAGCGGGCTGGTGCGCGTCGCGAGGTAAAGACGAACACAGCAGAGAAGAGTGAGAGCATCAAGGCCCAGTAGAGTAATGATCCCTCTTGCCCACCATAGAATGCTGCCGTGGTGAAATACCAGGGCATAGCAAGGCTAGAGTGTTGAGCTACGTAGCTTACCCCAAAGTCATGGGTAAGAAACGAGGCGATCAGAGCTGCTGAAGCCAATAGCAGAAAGAAGGCAACAACCAGGACACCACGTCCTGCACTTGTGACGAGGGGGGCGCGATAAATCTGGCCCCTACGGGTCGCACCCAATATGGCGACGACGATTGTATAGAGGGCAAATCCCAATGCAAGTATGAGGGCGATGGTACCGAGATCTGAGAAATACACGAGAAAACTCCGCTACTGATCGTTAACAGGGCGACCGCAAGGGTGCGCCCCTACCAGGGTACGACGAACCGCCCATCGTTGATCGGGTAGGGGCTATTACCTGTCTCCCAGACAGAGTGCCTTGTGGTCGCCCTGTTAACATATACACCTCGATTTTTTCCGAGATTCATCATTGCGTCCCTATGGTGCAGGTGTAGCGGCCTGAAATTTTGATGGGCATTTCGCCAGCAATGTCTGGGCCTGGAATGGTCCCTGACCTGTATAATGTCCTTCGACAACAACTTCAATACCAACGCGGAAGATATCGGGCACTACACCGCTGTAGATAACGGGGAGCGACTGGCCTCCCTGTGTAATCACAAAACTTATAGTTTGCTTCTGGTCGTCACGTACAATCGAGCCTTGCTGAACGATGCCAGCAACGCGCACCGATTGCGTCGTGCAGGTTGTGCAGTGCTTCAGTTCAGAGACGGTCAGATAGTAGACGGCATTCGCCTGTGTATTCGCATAAACGAGATAGATAACGGCTCCTAAAATAGCAAGTCCGGCAAGAATGAAGCTAAGCGGAAGCCGCCGACGTGGGCGTGCTGGCCCTGATTCAGCTTTGTCATTCAATACAGTCGAAGTGGCCTGCACAATGGACCTCCATTAGTGGGGTGCGATTGTTTCCTCAAACAAACCGTTGAGGAGCGCACCGAGCAAAAATACCAGTATGCCAAGGGCCAGCATCAGTTGTGGTGCGGCACTGGAAAGCCGCGTCGAACGTTTTGCCAGCCGACGTATATTGCTTTGTCCAAGGTAGATTGCCAGCACAAACATACCAATGGCAGCTACAATCTTCAAGCCTAACACAACCAGGTACGGCCAGCCGAGAGTCGTCTGCGTCAGGCGGTCAAACATCAGGAATGCCCCGCTCAACAGGAGTATGCCCGTACAAATATTTACTACACGTCTGAAGAGTGCCGTAATTTGCGAACGTACTATGGGGGCAGTCTCGCCTAGACGCAGGGCAGGCAAGACGACCACCAGGTAGAATATGCTACCACCCACCCAGGCTGCGGCTGCCAGCGTATGTACAGCACGAACAATCAGGCGAATCTCCAACATCAAGTTTGTCGTTTCGTTCAACTCTCAAGCAATTGCAGGTTGCTCTGCAATGTTTGCGCAGTCAACTCCCCTCTCACCTTGCTCACAATGGTACCATGGCGGTCAATAAAAACGGTTTCCGGTACGCCCGTTACGCCATAGCTGATGGCAGTGGAGCCATCGGAGTCCACTACATTCGGGTAGGTGACCCCATGTTGTTGCAGAAAACTCAGCCCGTCACTTTGTTTATCCTGAAAATCCATACCGATAAAGGCAATTCCATGGGACTGTGCTTGTTGCCACTCTGACTGCAAGAGGGGGGTTTCACGTTTGCAAGGATCGCACCAGGAGGCCCAGATATTGAGCACAACTGGCTTACCCTTAAAGTCTGTCAGACTCAGCTTTGAGCCAGGTTGCCCATTGAGCATGGCTAATGTAAAGCTGGGTGCGGGCTTTCCTACAAGTGGGTCATTGCGACCATCTACGCTCCCTTGATTGGAGTTGGCGTTGGGCGAATTCTGCGCAGGTGTGAGCAGTTGGGACCAGAGTAGTGCAAGCAGCCCGACGTTCAAGAGACTCACTACAATAAATATAGTAATGCTACGCTTGCGGGAAGTACTTCTTCGTCCTGCCGTTGGCTTATGGGCTGTTTCAGCTGCCTCGATTGTCTCGGTTGGTGCTTCGGTTTGTGCTTTGTCATCAAGTGATACGTCTTCAGGGTGCATAAGGTGCTGCTTTCCGCATGAGAGCATAATAGCGTGATACCAGCTTGATTATGTTGCTTGAGCCTGATAGCTGGCTTGCAGATGGTTATGCATACCTTACAAGTAACTGAATGCTCAAGGGAAAATTGTAGGAGCATTGCCGATGGTGTTCGCACGTCGTGCGGGCACCATCGGCAATGCTCCTACATTGGGGCCTTAACACGCTAGCCAAACCCACTACTTCTCTTAAAAAGCCTATTTCGAAGGTGAGGGATGTTCTACATGCTCGACTTCGTATTTGTATGAAGCCTGATGGGCTATGGTAGCAATTGCACGAGCAGACAAATGGTGTTTCTCTAACGCTATGAGCAAGTCTGCCTCAAGCATCACAATACCCTTCGGTTTATTGTGTTTCTACCCTGATGGGGAAGGTTGCTACCTCTGTTTTTGTACCCAGTGTCCACCACAACAAAGCAACCATCACAATTACTATCCCAACAGCAACCAGGACAAACTGCACCATCACCCCAATAAATGTCAGGAGCAACCCGGCGGCAGTAACGAGGGGCCAGATGCTGGGAGCCGGAGTTGCAGCTTGAGCAGCGAGCAGGCTCTCTTGTGACTGTGGTGTTGTTGCCACCAGTAATTCTTCAATGGTTGTATAGAGAGTACGGGCATCAAAAGGTTTTGTGAGGCAAGTGATTTTGGCCTGGAAGGAACTCTGAAGCAGGTCTTCTGGTAAGGAGCATTCCCAGGCAAGTACGATTATAGGGAGGGTAGAGAGGTGTGGATACGCCTCCAGTGTTGTCAGGAGAGACCAGTTACTACTCATTTCGTTATCAATATCAAGAATCACCAGGCCCTCTTGTTGTGTTTCGAGAGGGGGAAGATTGGAGAGGGAACTTGCCGCGATTACATGCATACCACGATACTGTAAGCCAAGAGTTATCAGCCGCTGTAAAGAGCTGTCAGCTTCGATGATGAGGACGGTGGGCTGAGTTGTGTGCGACACGGGTGACATGTATACCTCTCCTGTTAGATCATAAGATAAGGCCTCTCAATTTCATCTTTGTTCTTGGGTGAGTATACCTGCTTTACATTGCAGTCACTTTGATGGGGAGGTTGTATTCCTTACAGTGACCTGAATAGGTGTAAATAGATAGGATAGTCTCACAACTTCGCCAGCTTGTACCCTACATCCGGGATCGTGAGAATATAGTGGGGGTGGCGCGGGTCAGCTTCGATCTTGCGACGCAAGCGACTGATGTAAACCCAGATAAAATCGATTTCGCGGTTATATTCCGGCCCCCACACTCTTTCCAATAACAACTCGTGTGTCACCACCATACCGGCATTCTGCGCCAGGGTACTGAGCAATTTATATTCGGTACGGCTGAGCTGTACAGGATTTCCATCGAGAAGCACCTGCCGTTGAGTGTAGTCAATCATAAGGCTGCCCGTCGTAAAGACGGTCGAATTTGTTGGCTGTCCTGTTGTGGGAGTAGTTTGGCGGCGCAGGAGAGCACGAATTCTGGCAAGCAGTTCCTTCATACTGAACGGCTTCATGACCAGGTCATCAGCCCCAAGGTCAAAAAGGCGCACTCGCTCATCCTCATCTGATGCATCGCAGAGCATCAGAACTGGGGTCTGAGAGAACTCGCGGAGGCGTGAGAGCAGTTCAATCCCACTCATATCGGTCAGGCGGGTTGACAGTAGAATGAGATCGGGTTCTTCCAGGTCAAGCTGGCGCAGGCACTGGATGCTATGACTGACGGTGTGCACACGATACTGCTGCTCCTCCAGGTGAGCACGAAGATAACGGGAGGTGCGGGTATCGTTTTCGACGATTAACACTCGTGCCCTTTGGTTTTGGCGCAGGGGGCCTCCCCAAAATGTAGCGACACCCCTTGGGGGTGTCGTGGGGAGGGGTGGGGTGCCTGAAGAAGGAACAGTAGAAATGAGTTCTGTCGGCATAGTAGTGGCACCCCTTGTGGATGCCAGGTGGTTGGGAAGTTGCGGATTCACTGGTAGCGTACAGTAAAAGGTTGCTCCCTGTCCGAGTCCAGGAGAGTCTGCCCAGATTTTACCGCCATGTGCCTCGATAGTTGCACGTGCAACAGCCAATCCCAGGCCATTGCCAGTGGCACTCCCCGAATCTTGTGAGATACGGTAGAAGCGGTCGAAAATGCGCTCCAGGTGCTCTGGCGCAATACCTATTCCCTCATCAGTAATGTTCAGGCGTATCTCCATCTCATTCGCCTCAAGCCACACTGTCACGGTTCCACCAGCAGGGGAGTACTTCACCGCGTTATTGAGTAGATGATTGAGAGCTTGCTCAAGACGGACTGCATCACACAAGACAGGAGGAATTTCCTTGGGAGTGTGAAATACAAAGCGATGGCTGGAGGCATTTTTTTGCCAGCGCTCTATAAGTTGCTCAAGTAGCTCGGGGAGAGATAGCTGTGAGAGCCGTAAGTTCTGTGCGCCTGCATCAAGTCGCCATACATCCAACAGCGTATTGAGCACGTCGTATAAGCGGTCGGCCTGGGTATCAATCATCTGCAACATCTCACGCTGCAGCGTTGGCTCCCAGCGTGTCGAACTTCCTAGCAGGGTTGTTGCACAGCCTTTGATGATTGCCAGTGGCGTTTTCAGTTCATGTGCAGCAAGCGCCAGCGTTTCGCTACGAGCTTGCAGCGACGAGCGCTCCAGGGTAATATCGTCAAGCAGCACCCCACGCCCCAGCAAGTGTCCAAGGACATCGCGTACAGGGAAACAGTGGACACGCAGCCAGCGTACAGCCGCATGGGCCAATGCCAGGTCCGCGGAGCATTCCTGTTCGGGATGGAGCCAGACACGATCAAGTTCTGTTTGCGCACGTTCAGGGTCGGCAGCCAGGGAGAGCAGTTGTTTGCGAACATCCAGAACAGCCCCATCAGCCAGTTCACGATTGCCCATCCTGAGCAATCGTTCTGCACTTGCATTGGAGTAAGTAACCTGCTCCTTTTCATTCAGCAAGATGAAGCCACTGCGCATATTAGCAGCAACTTCTGCAAGAATAGCGTGTTCTTGTGTGAACTCTGCGGACAAAATATCAGCCCCCTATTTGATATATGCCAGGACGACAATCAGGGCGAGGTGTAGAATCATGGTGATGAAAAAAGCCCAAATCATCACGGTCATCAACTTTCGTTCAGATGAGTACTGGCGTCGCGGGCGATAGGCTCTGGGCCAGTATTCAGCAGCTACCATACCCATGGCAATGCGCAGGCGCAAGGGGGAGCGAACTGGAGAACGGCGCATTTCGATGATAAGTCTGTGATAACAGTTTTGACAGAGAACCCACGATTGGCGCGGCTCTGGCACTCCCTCCGGCTCCATGAGATACATGGCAGTCTTAAACCATGTGCGATGCGTACAAATCGAACAGCGTGTTACAAATTGTAGCCTTAGGCGTCCCCGATTGATGGTATCAGGAGGTCGGCTGCCCGGCATTGCCTCTTTCATCTCCGGCTGATCCTTTCTGTTCTGTTTCCTACTTTGAAAATATTTCGCATCGCAGGATCGAAAAAATGGCACACCTATCCCTTAACACGTATTTTATCATATCATTGTGACTGCTTTGTGATATTGAGAGGAGAGAAGAGGAGACACCCACGAAGCAGGAAGCCGCTCTGCCAGCCTGCGGCTGGCAGAGCGGCTTCCTGCTGAAGTTTCTCTATATTATATTATTTTCCGGGCAGAATAAGCGGGAGCAGGTAGACCACGCTAAATACGACAACCCACACGCCGTCAACAAAATGCCAGTACATCTCGGCAGCCTGGACGCCAAAATGCTTCTTCGCAGTGAAGTCGCCGCGCAGAGAACGAAGCAAGACGATGGTCAAGAACAGGATGCCAACGGTGACATGGAGACCATGGAAACCAGTGAGTGTGAAGAAAGACGAACCGAAGACTTTTAGTTGTGGGAGGCAGGCATCGCACGATGGAGAAAAACCCATACTACCCAGAGTGGCATACTCGAAAACCTGGCCTCCCAGGAAGGTGGCACCCAGGATGATAGCGCCAAGCAGACCCAGCTTCAAGTTACGCTGATTTCCCTTCGCAATCCCAAGGCCGGCAATGTGCGCTGGAATGCTGCTTGAAAGCAGAATAAAGGTGTTGATCAGTGGGAATACGATATCTAGATGTTCCCCGTTGGGGAGGACCCATGATCCCTGGCGGATTTCCAGGTAAAGGTAGCCTGCGATGATGTTTGCGAAGATTAGTGCTTCTGAGGCGATGAAGAAGATCATGCCCCACCAGTTGAGGCTTCGCCCTGATATTTCATGCTCTATTTCGGCTGTTTCGCCATGGGCATAAACACTCATATTCTATACTCCCTATCTTTTTCTTAACATCTTGCTCGACTCTGCGTTCTTCATAGATTCATCTGAAAAAAGGGCCCCACTCCTTTGCACGGATAGGTTTTTCGGCTCGCCGCCTCCGGCGGGAGAAGAAGGGAATTCAGGGGATACCCCTGAAACCCCGCCAGGGGCGCGGCCCCTGGACCCCGCTTCCCGCTTAGGGGCTGCTGCCCCTAAGAACCATGCTATTGACGTTCAAGACTCCAGCCGATGACGGCGATGACTGCTAGCGCTACTCCGATCCAGAGGACAACCGGGTGAAGGATAACCCCGACGAACAGGATACATAGGGCGACAGCCAGTGTGAATGGCCAGTAACTCATGTGAGGACTCATGACCTTTGCCTGGGTTTCTTGTGAGAAATCCGGTGCACTTTTGTTACTGGTTGGTTGTTGCCCTTCATCTGGTTGCTGGGCTGACTCTTCAGGCACAATTGACCTCTTTTCTGAACCGAGGGCGATCACCAGGATCCCCTCATCGCATCCCGACCGTTCCCATCCCTACGGGCTTGGCGACTCATTAGTGAGTTGCAGTCTTCCAGTCGGCCTCTTCCGGGTTCTTCTTATCGTAGAATGGGCGGCGGCTGCGCACTACCGGAATGGTCAGGAAATTGTATTTCTTGGGTGGCGTCGAGGTATCCCATTCCAGCGTGAATGCATCCCAGGGATCATCTCCTGATGGCTGGCCGCTGCGCAGGCTGGTGAAGAAGTTCCACAGGAAGACCATTATCGAGATGCCAATTGTAAAGGCACCGATCGAGGCTATCAGGTTGAGTTCATTCCAACCAAGGTTGCCAGGATAGGTGTAGATACGACGTGGCATACCGAACAGCCCCAGGATATGCATGGGGAAGAAGGCCAGGTTCGCGCCGATCAGCATCAACCAGAAATGCACATGGGCCAGGCGCTCGTTCATCAGCTTGCCGGTAATCTTGGGGAACCAGTAGTAGAGGCCCGCGAAAATGCCGAAGGCACTCCCGCCAAAGAGCACGTAGTGCAGGTGGGAGACCACAAAGTAGCTGTCCGTTACCTGGTAGTCGAAGGGAACGAGAGCCAGCGCTGCCCCGTTCAGACCACCGATCAGGAACATGGCGATGAAACCAAGGGCAAAGATCATAGGGGCTTTGAAACTGAGTTTTCCTCCATAGACGGTACCGATCCAGTTGAAGATCTTCACCGCCGTTGGGATGGCAATGAGTGTTGTGCTGCTGGCAAAGAATGCCTGCGCCACCAGAGGAAGACCAACCGCGAACATGTGATGCGCCCAGACAGTGAAGCTCAGGAAGCCGATGGCAACACCCGACCAGGCAATAAAGGTATAGCCAAAGATAGGCTTGCGTGAGAAGACAGGCAAGACCTCGGATATGATGCCGAAGGCAGGCAAGATCAGGATGTACACCTCTGGATGGCCGAATGACCAGAAGAGATGCTGCCAGAGCACCGGGTCCCCACCAAACGTGGCCTGGTAGAAATGCGTCCCGATATGACGATCCAGCAGCAGCAGTATGCTGGCAGCAGTGAGGCTGGGCAGTGCGAACAGCAGCAAGAAGGCTGTCACCAGTGTCATCCATGTGAACAGTGGCATGCGGTTAATTGTCATGCCGGGAGCTCGTAGTTTGAGGATAGTTACTATAAAGTTAACAGAGGCGGCAATCGACGAGGTGCCCAGCAACAGCAGACCCAGGAGCCAGAAGTCCATGTTCAGGCCAGGTGTACATTGAACAGCCTTGAAACATCCTGTATTCAGTTCGGTCAGTGGTGCGTAGGCGAACCAGCCCGCATTTGGGGCAGCGTTGAACAGGAAGCTCGACTGCATGAACAGGCCAGCGAAGAGAACAAGCCAGTAGCCAAATGCATTGATACGTGGGAAGGCCATATCGCGAGTACCGATCATCAAGGGCACCACGTAGTTACCTAAACCAGCGAGCGTGGGCATCACGAACAGGAAAATCATCGTGACCCCATGCATGGTAAAGATTTCATTGTAGGTCTTCGGGTCAAGTACATGCCCATCTGGTACTGCCAGTTGGGTACGGACAAGCAGAGCCTCCGTACCGCCTACCAGGAAGAAGAGAAAGCCAGTGACGATGTACATGATACCGATCTTCTTGTGATCGGTCGTCATCAGCCACTCGCCAATATACGTTTCGCCAAGGCGCTTTCGTTCTACTACTCTTGCGCCTTCAACGACTGTGCGGGTTGCCATGGCAAATCCTCCAAATATGTACGGGCCGATAAATCGGCAGTGGGCGCGATAAATCGGCCCCTACTGCCTATCAGGGCGACAGCTATTTGAGACTCTCCAGGTAGGCCACCAGGGCATCTGCCTGCTCAGGTGTGATGCTCACGACCATATCATTGCCAGGTTTCACACCTTGAGGATCACTCAGCCACTTTTTGAGATTCTCCGGGTTGTTCACCAGTACACCACCAGCGATCAGGTTGCGGCTGCCAAAGTGCGTCAGGTTGGGACCAATCAGGGCCCCTGCTTTGGGATCACTATAATTGGCAAGGTTGACACCGACGATACCATGGCAACCAACGCACAGTTGCTTGAAAATTGCCTGACCACATGCTGCTAGATCACCCTGCGGCATATTTGATGACACTTTACTTGGGTCTGGGCAAGCACCTGTTGGGGACAGTGCATTTGCTTGCTGTGCATGCACCCAGGACATGAAGCTGTCCGGCGTATCGACAATCACATTGAAGTCCATGTGGGCATGCTGAAGGCCACAGTATTCAGCGCACGCTCCTCGATATCCATCTGGATTGAGTTTGTCAGCCCGGAATACCAGGTGATTATCATGACCAGGAACAACATCGATCTTTCCCGTCAGTTCTGGAATCCAGAAGCTATGGATGACATTGTCCGAGTAAAGTTGGGCATTGACAACCACACCTTGCGGGATATGCAAGGAGTCAGCAGTAACAATGTGCTCGTTGGGATAGTCAAACTCCCACCACCACTGATGCCCAACGACCCTTACGTTCAGTGTATTACTGCCGGTCGGAGGATACAGTGTAAACATGCTGTAAATCGTGACCCCCAGGACTATGAACAGGAAGAGGGAAGGAGCAACTGTCCAGATAACTTCAACAGTATTATTCCCATGAATCTGCGCTGGTCTTGGTGAGTTGGGCCGCTCACGAAAACGTACAATCGAATAGATCAGCACACCTTCAACCACTAGAAAGACAAATGTGGCGACTATCAGGATAAAGTAGAAAAATCCTGCTTCTTTGTCTGCAACAGGTCCTGATGGTTGCAATATGGATGGGGACTTGTCACAGGCTGCTAAAAGGAGCGAGGAGAAAAGTAACGCGGAGAGCAGTATTCCTCCCCAGCGTTTCATTCCGCGAAATAGTGGCTTCCTCACTTCTATTCTCCTACGAAACTGTTTGACAATGGGCAATTGTGCCATTTAGGGACGACACTTTTTCCATGTTACTGGTTTAGTCTAGCTATTCTGCCTGACATGAGGCTTGCAGTTTGTTTATGGTACCTTACAATGACCTGAATATCAGTTAGTGCAGGTTATTGTAAGAGTCTGCTCAGCCCCCACGGCACCCACAAGGGGTGCCGCTACATGTTGGGGTGCCCCACCCTTTCCCCTCCACGAGCACGCTGATCCTATGGGAGTCGCGTGAGAGGTTATGGGGTGGGGCAGGCAAAGGCGAAATGTAGCTCCTGGAAGCCCCCCAGGTCCCCAGATGCGAGGTGCGGTCAGGTATGGTGCATACAGTGGCGGCAGAAATGTTAAGCCTGCTCCCAGAGCAACTGTAGGCATACCACTGAGGAACAGGTACAAGATCTGCCCTCCAAATGATAGAGGTGGGAGGCCCTGCTTGAGTGGACTGAAGACTGGCCACCAATAGAGTAGACCAAAGCCGATAAAGGTGAGGTGTTCCAGGATGTGAATACCCTCATTCTCCAATGTCGCATTGTACAGTGGAGGTGCATGCCAGAGCCAGAAGTCTACATTGTAGATAAGAAATGCGACAGCAGGTAGTGTTAAAATCTTAGCTATGCGGAAAACAGTGCGGTTATGTAATAAGGGTTTTGCCAACCATTCTGGTATGCCGAGTAACAGCAATGGCGGTCCGATGATGGTCAGGAAGAGGTGCTGGACCATGTGCGCACTGAATAGATAGGTATCACCGAGTTCATCCAATGGTGAGACGAGCGCCAGGAACATAAGCAGCATGCCTAGCAGAAAAGCCACTATCTTGCTTGCTTTGATCTGCTCGGTCGGGTAATATCTTTTTCGCGATGGCCCGATGGCATACAGGTACAGCCCTACAATGATAGCTGTTCCGATCAGAATTGATGGCTCCCAGTGCCATTCTGTGAGCCAGAAGTTGGGTGCTAGATCGTGCATGATGATGACCTTATTGTGGGGGCGCAATGAATTGCGCCTCTACATGAATACAACGAATTGAGCCTCATATATAAATATAACATGGAACAACCCCTTTCAGGCAACTGTAAGGCTAATCTGCTTTCTTGCAAGGAGACTATCAGGCAGATCAAGGACAATAGCAAGCGTCGAAATATTTTCGTTACCGAAAAGGGTTGCTCATTTTTATGAAGCTTATACACCGCATCGCCTGGGTGACGGTCGGATTTACATATTTGCTGATCGTATTGGGTGGCATTGTACGGGTTACAGACTCTGGTCTGAGCTGCCCTGACTGGCCGACTTGCTATGGCAGATTGTATGCCCCTCTGGGGATTCACACCTTACTTGAACAATCACACCGCTATGTGGCTGCAATTATTGGCGTGCTGGTGGTAACTCTGGCAGTGGGTGCTCTGCTGTGGGCACGTAAGGAACGACAGGTCTTGATTCCAGCACTGATTGCTCCGCTCATATTCGTTGTACAAATTATCCTGGGTGGTCTCACTGTGCTCTGGAAGCTGCCATCAACTATTATCACCGCACACCTCGGTACTGCTCTGGCAATTTTTGCAATGGTGATCACTATCGCCATTATGTCAGGTAAGGCAGCACCAAGCAAAGAGCACCCCGACAAAACGCGCAAGTTTGTGCGCCTGGCAATGACAAACGCCCTGCTGGTCTATGGCCTTATCCTCAGTGGTTCCTATGTGTTCGGGAGTGGTGCTTCCCTGGCTTGCCCTGGCTGGCCCTTCTGTACAGCACAACCCTGGGCAATAACCAACCACCTCGCTGACATCAACATCTTCCACCGTCTTGTTGCTACTTTTGTTGGACTTGTGCTGATCTGGACGCTGATTTCAGCATGGCGAAGACGGAAAGTTGCTCCCGGTCAGGCGTGGGTGGCAGTGGTAGCAGGTGCCCTGTTTATTGCGCAATCCGTCGTTGGTGGTCTGATTGTGCTCCTGTACAAGCCAGCATTCATTGCGGCCCTCCACCTCGCCCTTGCAACTGCCGTATGGGCCTGTCTTGTCATACTGGCGGTGCTCGCCACTCGCCAATTGCAAGCTGCCCCACAGGGAGCCGAGCTGGAAGAGCTGGAAAAGCAGCTAGAGAGCCAGGAGCCTAAGAAAGAGCCTGGACTGGTGCGGCAGACCATTGCAAACTATGTTGACCTGATGAAACCGCATGTCACGGTCCTACTGCTCGGTACGACCGTAGCGGCAATGGCTATTGCTAATGGAGGCTTGCCCCCACTGGGACTCACCTTAGCCACCCTGATTGGTGGGGCAATGGCAGCAGGCAGCGCAAACTGCATTAACTGCTACATCGATCGCGATATTGACCAGATCATGGGGCGCACCCAACGCCGTTCATTACCATCTGGTAGGGTCCAACCTACGCAGGCACTTATCTTCGGCATAACTTTAGGTATTGGCGCTTTCATTGTCCTGGCAGCATTTGTGAACCTGCTCAGCGCAACCCTTGCCTGCTCAGCAATCCTCTTCTACGTTTTTGTGTACACAATGGGGCTGAAACGC
>WNGG01001808.1_pt1 | contig 29419 bp, 35 predicted proteins | sample 5400661 | NCBI WGS metagenome assembly WNGG01 (sample SAMN13153372, study PRJNA577476) | soil metagenome | isolation source: 100 cm soil or saprolite under Garry oak tree replicate 1 | place: USA:California | collected 2016-06-15
GGACGTTCGCGAAGCGCTAGCACTTCTCGGCGCGGTGGAGGATTCGGCTTATTCGAACCGAGCCGTCGTGGTGGTGGACGACGACTCGCGACTGGCTGACATCACGGCGCGTGGGCTACGGCGCCTGGGCTTCGAGGCGCGCTCAGAACGTTCGCTGGGGTCGCTGCGTGCAGGGGAGGTGGTGGTGTTCGACCTGAGCCTGCTCGCGGAGATCGATGGTTCAGCGCTGCAGAGCCTGCGTGCAAGCCGGCCGATTGTCGTCACCGGCGCCACCGACCCTGCCTCGCGAGCCCTAGCCGTCTCCGTAGACGCGAGCGACTACCTGGTCAAGCCGGTCGAGCTCGACGAGCTGGCGGCCGCGATCAACCGGCGAATGGCGGAAGCGTCACGGTGAAGACGGCGCCGCGGCGATTTCCTTCGTAGAGCAGGTCGCCTTGGTGCTCCCTCACGATGCCGAAGGACATGAACAGGCCCAGTCCTGTGCCGCCCTCCTTGGTTGTGAAATGCGGCTCGAACAGGCGGTGGCGATTGTCCTCTGAAATCCCAGGCCCGTTGTCCGAGATGCTGAAGTAAGGAGTGCCGTTCGGCCGCCGCCCGGTGGTCGCCTCCACGCGGCCGCCGTGGCCCACCGCGTCGATGGCGTTGTTGAGCAGGTTGGTGACCACCTCACGCAAGAGCAGTGGGTCTGCCCGCACGGCTACGTTTTCAGACGACTCACGCATCGCGATCTGCACCTCCTTGGCCCGAGCGCGGGGTCGGGCCATCGCGAGGGATCGTGCCACCAGCTCGTTCAAATCAACGGGCTCCGCTGAGTAGCTGACGCGAGGGGTCGCGCCCTGCGAGAGGCTTCGCAGAACCGTCACGGCGTCGTTGGCCGCTGCGGTGGCTGTCTCGAGGCTCTCGCGATCGACTGAGTCAAGTCGCCGGGAGTCGATCTCCCTGAGGTAGCCGAGGGCGTTCGCCATGTGGTTGCGAAGGTTGTGCACGACTCCCTCCACGGCACGGCTGTGGAAGAGGTGGCGATCAGCGTCCGACAACTCTGACTCGAGGACCCTGCGCACCCGCCGTCCAGCGATGGTGTCGGTCAGCGCAAGCGCGAGGACGCAGACGATGGTCGCAAGAAAGTAGCCGAGCAGAGATCCATCGAGCACATAGCTGATGAGTAGGGCCGCAAGACTCATGTAGCCGAGAGCCATGAAGAAGGAGATGTTGAAATTGAGGCGAACGATCGCGCGAACCGGCTCGCCCCTTGATAGGGACAGCCCGACCGCAACGAACGCGAGATTCGCCACTACGAATGTCATCAGCACAAGGAGGCGAGGTCCGAGCGCAAGATCACCGCTGGGGTGTAGCGAGGCGGCCGTGGATGCAGCTGTGGAAGCGATTGCCGAATTGAATACTGCATTCGCCAGAATCGCCCGTACCCCTCTAGGCACTTGTGCGAAAGCAATGCCCAGGCATGCAACGGTTGCGTCCAGCGGATTCAGGAGAATCGCAGCTGCGCCTGCTGCAATTGCACCCAGAGTCAGGTGTCCTCGGTCGAGTCTTACATCGACGAGGTTAAGTGTCGAAACTGCCACGAACAGGTACAGGACTTTGGCTAGCGGGTCCGGATGAGAGGTGTCGTAGGGCCAGGCCAAAAGGTTGACGGCGATCACCACGCCGCCTAGTAGCACGAGATACAGATAGAAGACGAGCGTACGGTTCATGGCCCGGTTGCTAAGCTGGGTGCCATCTCAAACGGTACGCCGGATCGCAAGGTATATCGGGTTCTAGTCGTCGACGACAGCGTGTTGCCACGCGTTGCCGCACGGACAATGCTGGGCACCGCCACGGGCCTAAAGCTGGTCGGGGAGGCTTCATCGGGGGCTGAGGCCTTGCAGGCGATGCCAGCGCTTAAAGCCGATCTGGTGCTCATGGACGTCCATATGTCAGGTATGGACGGCGCGGCGACAACTAAGGCACTGTTGGCCCAGCATCCCAACGTGAAGGTCATCGCCTGGACTGTATCGGAGTCGAGCGACGATCTCCTCCGAATGATGAAGGCCGGCTGTTCGGGCTACGTGTTGAAGGACGCCGGTCCCAGCGAGCTCCAGCGGGCTCTGTGGTCGGCCATTCGGAGCGAGAGCCCGGTTCCACGCAAGATGATCCCTGACGTGCTCAAACGGGTGGCGGAACAGACCCCGTTGTCGCAGGCAGTTCCAGTTGCACTGACCTCCAGAGAGATGCAGGTACTGCGTGGGCTGGCGAAAGGATTGTCGGCGAAGAGGCTTGCGAGGGATCTCGGTCTTCAGGAGTCGTCGATCGAGACCCACAAGGGAAACCTGTATCGGAAGCTGAGTGTCACGAATCGTGGAGAGGCTGTAAGCGTAGCCTTCAGGATGGGCCTCATCACGATGGCCGATCTGTAGATCCTCGCTCATGGAATCCCATGGCCAGTGGCTCATGGATTTCCATGAGACCGACTCACGGGAAATCACGATACCCAAGCCCTGCCCCTCCGAGCAGACTGACCCCAACGTGACCTGGGTGATTAGGCCGCTGCAAAACTGAGGACGGGAGGACAAACTTTCATGGTGCGCATGTTCCGGCGGCTGCTACGAAATGGGAGCAAGCCCCGAGTACTGGGGCACTGGATCATCTAGACGGACCTCCCTAGAAGCCCACGCTACGGGTGAGCTTCTAGTTGAGTTTGGCAGGCCTATGTAGGCTTGACCGGGGATGTCGCGGTCTAGAATTCGACCGTCTTGCCACCATTCCATTCGCTTTCCTGGTCGGCACGGCTATATCTCGCCGGAGTTGTTGCGGCCGGCGTTGTTCTTCTCGTACTCGGCTGGCTGGTCCACCCCGTAACGGCCCTCTCGATTCCCACGCTGGTATATCTCGGCGTTGGGACCCAAATAGCAGCGTTGCGGCCAATTCCCTGGAAATCGGGACACCAATCTGTTGTCGATCCGTTGCTGGTTGCGACTGGCCTCTTCGCGCCAGGGGCCGGCGTGGGCTTGGTGGCTTGGCTTGCGCTCTGGGATGGGAGGGTGCCCGGTAGGACCATACCCTGGTGGGCCTTCTTCTTCAATCGCGCAATGTCCGCGACCGTTCACATAATTCCGTCGCTCGCAGTGATGAGCATTGGCGAAGATAACTGGTGGGGCTTGCCCGCCAAGACAGCTATCTACGTGGTGATGGCTGTCGGCCTCAACTATTTCCTGACAGCACTCATCTTTTCGTTTGTTGGAAAGAGTTCGTTCTGGACCGCGGTTTCACAGAACGTCGGGCTGTCGACCATGATCGCAACGCTCGCCTTGAGCTTCTCGGGAGGAATTCTTTATCTCCTCCTCAACACGCCAGGTGGTGTCGGCTACATCATGGCCCCTGGTCTGTTTGGTTTTGTCCTTGCAGTCCGCGGCAACGTGGCAGATGCCCAGCGGCAGGGAGAACTAAAGGACCAGACACTCGATCTGGCTGCGCAAGCGCTTGACGCTCGCGATCGGTATACCGAATCTCATTCGATACGCGTATCAGAGTTGTCGGGGCGCCTGGGTGAGCAGCTTGAGCTTGGCGATCGCGAGTGTGAGCTCATACGCACGGCCGGATCACTCCATGACCTCGGCAAGATCGGTGTTCGCGATGACATCCTTAACAAACCGGGCCCGTTAACTGAGGACGAGTGGGAGATCATGCGGCGTCACTCCGACCTTGGCGCCGACATGATCGCTCAGCACTCAGCGCTCGCCGAGGTGGCGCCTCTCGTGCGCCACCACCATGAGCGATGGGATGGCAGTGGTTATCCCGCCGGCTTGAGGGGCGACGTGATTCCCTTTGGCGCTCGCATTCTGTCGGTGGCGGACTCGTTCGACACGATCACCGGCCCTCGCCTTTATCGGCAATCATCGATGACTCCGATCGAAGGCGTGGAGGACATCAGCCGCAGAGCAAACCATTGGTATGACCCCAACGTGGTCGACGCTCTGCGGGAGATCCACGGTCTGAAGCCCCTAGACGTCGCTAACCGCCCTGAGGTGCCGCGACGGGTGACAAGCCTCAGGGTGCTGCGTTCCAATCCAACGTTTAGCAGTCTTGTCACGTCCATCGGGATTTCGTCGATAGGTGATCCCCTCACGCAGGTGGCCACTCTGGTCTCCATATTCGTCGGGACCCAGGGTGACGTGCGGAAAGTCGCCCTTGCCTTCATCGCGCAGGCGTTGGGCACAATTGTCATGAGCAGCCTTCTTGGGGGTGTTACCGACAAGCTCCCACGTAAGCCATTGATCGTGACGCTGGAATTATTGCGGGCGTCGATGCTGGTGGCAACACCCTGGCTGATCGGGATGTGGCTCTGGTCGATCATCCCGATCCTTTTCGTGCTCGCCTGCATCAATGCTGTTGTGCAGCCGGCTCGGCAGGCGGCGATTCCACTATTGGTTCCGGCCGGACAAGTCGGCAAGGCGAATGCCATTGTGATTGCCACAAGCATGCTCGCCGGCGCGGTCGGGTTCGCCCTAGCAGGCGCTATCCTGGCCCTATTCCGGTCGACAATGATTCTTTTTTTCGCCGACGCGGCAACCTTTGCCCTTGCGGCTGCAGTTGTTCTAGGCATCCCTAGTCTGGGAGGGGGTTCCCTGGGAGCACCCGTATCTGGCGCCCTGAAGCGGACGTGGTCGATTGTTGCCGCCAGACCGTATCTCGTCATTGGATCCCTGGCGGCGTTCCTTATCCCGATTAGTTATCCGGCCCTAGTCGCCCTCGCGTATAAGCTTCCCGGCAACGGCGGCGAAACCTATTCGTTTCTGGAAGTGGTGCTATCGGCCGGGATCTTCGTAGGATCGATCGCGGTTGGTCGCTTCGGAACCATCGGCACTCTGCGCACGATGGGTGCTGGATTGTTCGTTACAGGCGTGTTCTCGCTCGCAGTCGCGATGAGTTCACCTCAATTGCCATTGCTGGTCGCGCTGGCTCTTTTCATTGCGTCCGTAGGCAACCCCATTTACGCCGTTGCGAATCAGACGGCCCTCATGGAGGTCTCGGACGCCTCAAACCGGGGCAGCGTAATGGCTACACGCTTCGGCTTAGTCCAGACTGCAAGCATTGCCGGCGCGGCGGCCGGTGGGCTGCTTACATCGCAGTTCGGCCCATTTGCGGCATACGGCGTGCTTGGTGTCGGCGTCATTCTGATTGCGATGTACACCCTGGCGGCCGGTCGAGCCACGGTGAGCCCTCTGGTCGGCGCCGCCTACGAGGAAGCACAGGTCAAGGCGGCCGCAGCGCAGCCCCCAAGTGGGGTGGCTTAGGGCGCCTTAAGCGGCTACGGGCGAGGCCATCCTCGTCATACTGCGTTGAAAGTGCGCCACGTTCGTCCCAGCGGCCGCACCAGACCATCACCCCACGAAAGTGAAGAAGCGGCGCCGCCGGTACCTGCAGATCGCCTTCGGCCTGGCCGCCCTCGCCGTTGCCGTTGTCGTGCTTTACCTGCTGCGCGACTTCCTGGGCGCTTTCGTCATCGGCGCCGCCATCGCCTTTCTGATCCAGCCCGGAATCGCGCGCCTGATGGACCTCGGCCTGCCCCGGATTCTCGCCATCGTGGTGATCTTCATCGCGATCATCGCGTCGCTGGCCGGACTGGTCCTGTTGGTGGTGCCGCTGGGCGTCAACGAAGTCAGCCAGCTCCAGGAGCAGGCGCCTGCGCTCGCGGCCGCCGCGCAGGATCGCATCAACAGTCTTCAGGGCTCTCCGGTGGAGATCTTCGGATTCAAGGTGGATCTCAAGGACACCACCGAGACCGTCAACGCCCACCTGAAGGAGTACGTCCTCGGGCAGTTCGGAAACGCGGTCAGCATCGGCCTCACCGCGCTGACGACGTTGCTCCAGCTCCTGTTGATGTTCATCGTCGCTTTCCTGCTGGCACTCGACGCTACCGCGATCAAGCGTGTCCTTCGCCGCTTCGTCCCCAGCGATTACAGGACAGACTTCGACCAGATCTGGCGCAAGATCCGCAAGATGCTGTACGCGTACATGCGCGGGCAGCTGATCATCGCCGCGCTGATCGGCATCCTCTCCGGCATCGCGTGCGCAGTGATCGGGCTCGAGGACCCCGTCGCACTCGGATTGGTCGCCGGCATCACAGCTTTGATTCCTTACCTGGGCCCGTTCGTGGGCGCCATCCCGGCGATCCTGGTCGGTCTAGCCGCAGCTCCGATTAAAGCGCTCCTGGTCGCCCTGGCCTACTTCGTGATCTCCAACGTGATCCTCAACTTTGTTTACCCGAAGGTCATGGGTGACGCCGTCAGGCTCCCGCCCATCCTCGTCATCGTCGCCTTCATCGCAGGCTTCAGCTGGGCCGGCATCCTGGGCATGTTCGTCGCCGTGCCTCTGGCGGCCACGCTGCGCATCCTCTTCGACCATATCTATCCGCGCCTGTACGAGAAGCCGGCTTGAAGATCGCGCTCATATCGGACATCCACGCCAACTGGCAGGCGCTGGACGCAGTGCTGCGCGACTGCCCCTCGGTCGACGAGACCTTGTGCCTGGGTGATGTGGTCGGGTATGGGGGCGATCCGAAAAAGTGCCTCGACGAGGTCACCAAGCGCGGTTGGTTGACGCTCGTCGGCAACCACGACCGTGCCTGTACCGACCCGGACATACTCGAGTGGTTCAATGACGACGCAGCCACGGTCGTCCGCTGGACAGTTGATGTGATCGGTCCCCAGCGTCTCGAGTGGCTGCGGGCGCTGCCGGACAGCCACGTCGAGCACGACGTCCTGCTCGTCCACGCCAGCCCGCGCGACCACATCTACGAGTACGTGCTGGACACGGCCGTCGCGTACGCGAACCTGGAGCTCCTCGACGGAGGCGTCTGCTTTCACGGCCACACGCACGTGCCTGGAATCTTCGGACTGGCCGACGGCCAGGTGACGCACGACTACCGAGTCGACACATTTCAGCTGCATGGGCCGGCGCTGGTAAACCCAGGGAGCGTCGGCCAGCCGCGCGACGGCAGTCCCATGGCGAGTTACGGCGTCTGGGATACGGACGAAAAGACGTTCGAATTTCGACGGATCCGCTACGACATCAAGGGCGCACAGCGAGCGATCAGGAAGGCCAAGCTCCCAGAACGCTTCGCACTTCGACTCGAAACTGGGCGATGAGCCGCTGGGCGTCCCTGCGGTGGACCCGCATGGGCTTCGCGGCCGCCGCCGGCGCCGGAGTGGGGTCTCTCCTCTTCTGGACAGGATATTGGTTCACTTTTGTTCGCGGGAGCCTTAAGGGCCCGGATTTCTTCTCGTTCTACTCAGCGGCCCAGTTGTTCGTGCAGAAAGGCGGGGCCGCGGTCTATGACCTGGCGCTTCAGAGGCAGTTCGAGATCCGCGTCACGTCAGAAAACCCCGACCGCTTCATCGTTCTGCCCTATTTCCACCCGCCCTACTACACGCTCCTGATCGCGCCCCTCGCGTATCTCGACTACCGCCAGGCCTACTACGCCATGGTCATCGTCAACGTCGTCCTCGCAGCAGGTCTGATCGCGCTGCTGGTGCGCGGAAGCGAGAGAATTCACGGCTGGGCGGCGGTGGTCGCCGCGGCGCTGATCGCCGGCTTCTTCCCGCTGTTCGTGACCGTCCTTCAGGGGCAGTCGGACCTGGTCGTGCTGGTGCCGCTCGCCGCCGCATACGTGGCGTGGGCCAAGGGTCGCTCCGGGTGGGCGGGGATCTTCAGCGCTCTGGCCCTGGCGAAGCCGCAGCTCTTGCTGCTGGTGCCCATCCTGTTCGTGGCCCGGCGCGCTTGGCGCGCCCTGGCCGGCTTCGCGGCCGTCGTCGCGGGATTGGCGATCGTCTCGGTGGCCGGCTTTGGGATCGATCCAGTTCTCAATTACTTGAGGACGGTCGGCACCTGGGCGATCGGCGGCTCCTTACCGACGGGAGGTCAGCTCGTCTACACCGACACGGCCGTCTACTCGCTGCGCAACATCCTCGTAGCAGTGCCGGGTGGCGGGAAAGCAGTGGCCCTCGTCATCCTCATCCTGCTGCTGGCGCTGGTTGCGCTGTCCCTCAGCTGGCGACCGGACAAGCCGCGCCTGGACTTCGCACTGGCGATCGCGGCCTCGCTGGTCTTGAGTCCGCACCAGAACGTCCACGACCTGGCCCTGCTCGTGATCCCTGGCTTCGCGCTGGCCGATCTCGCGCTCGCCGGCCGGTTGCGCTGGCCGCGAGCAGCCGCGTGGGTCCTGGTGTTCGCCTACGCCGCGATCAATCTGACGCTTGCCATCAACCTGTGGTCGGCGGCGGTGGGCGCGCTGGCGGTCGCGGTCTATCTGACAGTCGAACGCATGGCGGTGCGGCCAGATCCCGTGCCGCTGGGCGAGCTCAAATGGAGTGGCCCGCGGCCACGGCGCGTGATCGTGCTGCCCGCCTACCGTGCCGCGAAAACGCTCGTGGAGGTCGTCGGCGACATACCCGCCGGCCAGGCCGATCGCATCCTGCTGGTCGACGACGCCAGCGCCGATGCCACGGTCAGCGTCGCGACCGCGCTTCAGCTCGACGTCATCCGGCACCGCCAGAACCTGGGATACGGAGGCAACCAGAAGACGTGCTACCGCCAGGCGCTGGCGATGGGGGCGGATGTCGTGGTCATGCTTCACCCCGACGGCCAGTACGACCCGGCCATCATCCCTCAGCTGTGCAAGGTGATTGAGAGTGGCGAGGCCGACATCGTGCTCGGCTCGCGCTGGCTGGGACTCGACCCGGCCAAGGCCGGAATGCCGTGGTGGAAGCGGCTTGGCAATCGCTTCCTGACCGCCGCCGAAAACCGCGTGCTTGGTTTGCACCTGTCCGAATACCACACCGGCTACCGCGCCTACTCACGGCGCTTCCTTGAAGCCATACCGTTCCTGGAGAACAGCAACGACTTCGTGTTCGACACGCAGGTGTTGATCCAGGCGGCGACGTTTGGATTCAAGATCGGTGAGGTGCCTGCGATCGGGCGATATCACGCCGATGCTAGCTCGACCAACTTCCGCACCTCGACCGTCTACGGGCTGAAGACGCTCGCAGCCCTGGCGCGGTACGTGATGCACCGAGCCGGATTCCCGAGTCGGTGGCTCAGGCCTGCGTCAAATACGGACAAAGAGTCGCTTTCCGTAGGTCAGGTAGCCCACCACGGCCACGTTCAGTAGCAGCGCACCGACCTCGAACGAAATCAGCCCGATTCCGCCCGTTTGGCGCCAAAAGTGCGCTTTGGGCTCCGCAGCAGGGGCGCAACCTCAGCTCAGGCGGAGTGCTCCCGGTGTTCGCGGAACAGCATCACCCGGCACGTGGCGTTCTTGAGGACATAGGGCACCGTCTTGCCGAGGTTGAACTCGCCGAAGCGCCGCTTGTACGGCAACCCCATCACGATCAGATCCGCGCCCCACTCCACCGCCTCGTCGACCAGGGCCGGTCCCGTGTCCCTCGCCTGAACCAGCTCGGTCTCCACCGGCAGCTGGCTCTCCGCGGCGAGCTGCTCCACCTCATCCAGGATCTTCTCGCCGCGCTCGACCACCTCGTCGAGGACCGCCCCGAGAGGAAGCGAACGGTTGACCTCGATGATGTGCACCCCGTACAGCCGCCCGCCGTGGGGGTCGGTCATCCGGCACGCCATGCGGACGGTCTCCGTGTCGATGGCCTGACCGCCGACGGCGACCAGCACCTTCTTGGCTGTCGGCGGATGCGAATGATCGGCCATCAGTGCTGCGGCCCGCGCCGAACCCGCCTGATCAGCACGTAGGCCCCGAACACAAAACAAAGCACTCCTGTGCCCGCAGCCAGGGCCTGGGAAACGGCATCCAGCTCACGGTGCCCAGCCAGGTAGAAGGCCACCCACAGCCCCATGCCGAGCGCCAGCAAACCCATGAACGTGAACGGGAAGCGCACGCGTCCAAATCGTAACAAGCGTCACCTAGGGCGCCGCGGTGGCGTCCCTATAATCAACGGGCTTTGAAGGTCCTCATCGTGGGGTGCGGGCGCGTCGGTTCGCAGGTAGCCTCCGACCTCGACAAGACCGGCCACGAGGTAGTCATCATCGATCGCGATCCCAACCAGTTCTCGCGTGCAGCCATTCGTGGCGTCCTCACCAACGACTTCAAGGGCAACCAGGTGGTGGGCAACGGGACCGATGCGGACGTTCTGCGCCGCGCCGGGGTGGAAGACGCAGACGGCTTCGTCGCCGTCACCGAGGGCGACAACCGCAACATCATGGCATCGCAAATCGCCAAGCACATCTTCAAGGTGCCGCGCGTCGTCTGCCGCATCTATGACCCCGAGCGCGCTGACGCATACGAGAAGTTGGGCCTGCACACAATCTGCCCGACGCTCGAGGGTGCCAGGCACATTGAAAAGAGCCTGATGGAGAAATAGAGCGTGTACGTCATCGTCGTCGGAGGGGGCACGGTCGGCTACTACATGTCACGTGATCTTCTCGAGCGCGGGCACGAGGTCACGCTCATCGAGAAGGAGGCGCGTCGCGCTGACTGGCTCGAGACTCAGCTCGGCAGCATCGTGATGCGTGGTGATGGCTGCGAGGTGAAGTTCCTGTCGCAAACGGGCATCGAGCGCGCCGATGCGATTGTGGCCGTCACCGCCGACGATGAGGACAACCTGGTCGCCCTGCAGGTCGCAAAGCGTCACTTCAAAGTCAAAAAGACGGTTGCTCGCGTCAACAACCCATCCAACGTCGAGATCTTCAAGGCGCTCGGCGTCGATGAAGCCGTGTCAGCGACCGAAGTGCTGCTCGGGGCGCTCGAACCTCCGATCACCACCTGACCAAAAGAAAAGGACCGCCCACATGGAGCGGTCCTCAGTTGCTGCCTACGAAGCCTTGCCGATCTTGAAGATTTTCGTCCCGCATTCCGGGCACGTGCCGACGGTAGCCTGCTTGCCGTTTTTCATCGTATACGGCTTGGGGTCTACCATCTCGACCTTCTTCTTGTCCTTCAAGCAGTAGCCTTCCACTCTTCACCATCCTCAGTAGAAATCCGTTGTTGGGGGGCGGACCCGCCCCATTCTAGGGGTGGGTCTTACCGCAGTTCAACCCCAATTCAAACCGATCTCACAAAATCGTGCGCGCAGCGCGCAACAAACTGGGTGGGATGAGCGCGCTATGGTGAGGTCTCCAGGCCACCAAATGTGGCGTGAAACGGATCCTCAAAAGCGCGCTTCGCATCGCCTCCGAAAAGAACGAACCGGATCTCCGCGGGTTGCCAGCCGCCCGACAGTGCGCGGCTCAACGATGACGCCATGATCCGCGCGCACTGATCAATTGGAAATCCGGCGATGCCCGTGCCGACCGCCGGAATCGCAATCGACCGCACGTCGTGCTCTTTCGCCAGCTGGAAAACACGGTCCATCGACGACCGCAATGACTCGGCGGTGGTACGACCGCCCAACGACATGCTTGCCGCGTGGATCACATGGCGCGCGGGCAGCTCACCCCCACCAGTGATGGCCGCATCACCCACCTGCACTGGGCCGTGCGCGTCGCATTCGCGCTGGATCTCCGGCCCGCCGCGCCTGCGTATCGCGCCTGCAACTCCTCCGCCGAGCACAAGGTCATTGTTGGCTGCATTGACTATCGCGTCGACCTCTTGCTCGACGAGATCTCCGTCGATGATGACTACGCGCGGCGAAGACAAGCGTCAATCTCTCTTACACAAGCCTCCAGCTGCCCGCGGTCAGCACGCGCGATTCCCCTGACGCCGACGTCGGCGATCGTCAAAGAGGCGCACGCGACACCCCAGACCAGAGCGTCCTGAAGTCCGCCTGTCTCGCCGCCGGTGGACAGCCAGCGCGCAAGCATGCCCCCGGCGACTGCGTCACCCGCACCTGTGGTGTCCACCACCGGCCGATCCACAAGACTGGGAACGCGCAGGACGCCGCCGTCCGTGTATGCGCTCAAGCCGTCCGGTCCCGCCTTGATCACCAGCCCGGTCAGAGACCACCGGCGCCGGAAGTCCTGCGGATCCCGGCCACCCAGCGCTTCGAACTCTTCCTGGTTGCAGAAGTACCAGGCCGCCTGCCGCAGCACGCTCTGAGCCGCCGGCGGCTGCGAGTGGACATACGACAGCATCGCGTCCGCCGCCAGCAGGCTCGCGCCGCCCAACCGCTCCATCGCCTGCGACTGCCGGTCGGGGCGCATGGACCCGACGAACGCCCAGCCATCAAAGCCATCCGGCACGACCGGCTCCCAGTGGTCGTAGATGCTGTCGCGGCTGCCAAGGTCTACGTTGCGGCCCGCTTGCTGATGCGCGCGCCAGCGGTAGGTCGGCGCCTCGAGGACCTGGAGGTAGGTGGTGTCGATGGGTCGCGATCCGAATGCCTGCCGCAAGCGCTCCAGCCCATCGGCGCCCACGGGCGCCGCAATCCGAACCGGCAGGATCAAGCTCGCGGCCAGCGCAAAGTAAACCGCCGAGCCGCCGAGCTCGTCCGTCACCGTCCCGAATGGCCCGTCGCGGGTGTCGAGGGCGACCGATCCGGCGACCAGCAGCTCGCCTCTCACGCGCGTCCTCCCGTGCCGCTGCCGGCCGTCACCACGTGGTGCGCGCGGCGAAGCTTCTCGAGGAAGTCCGCAGCATCGCTGTATTGATCGATCTCCATCCAGCTGCGCCCAAGCTCGCGAGCGGAATGGGCATCGGAGCCGCTGGCGCCTACCTTGCCCAGGTCGTGAGTCATCCTCGCAGCTGCCTCGTTGGCTTTTGTCTCGCACCACGGGTTGTAGACCTCGATGATGTCGATGCGAGGCGCGAGCTCCACGATGCGCTCAGGGCGGAAGTGCGAGCGGTTCCTGTCGAACGGATGCGGCATGTAGGTCAGCCCTCGCATCTCGTGCACGAGGTCCATCACATCTTCAGGCCTTGCGAAGTGCGGCAGGCCCCCGGTGATGAACAGGCCGATGATCTCACCCTCTCGCGTCTTCACCTCTTCACCCACGATCGCGAGCTCGGGAGCCATTCGGGCGAGCTCGAGCGCTCCCTCAACAGTGTGATGGTCCGTCAGCGCAATGCGGTCGAGGCCGCATTCGTGGCAGCGGTCGATCAACTCTTCGAGCGAGCTCTGGCCGTCGTGCGAGTAGCGCGAATGAAGGTGAAGGTCGACCCGCACCGCGCTGCGCCTCAGCGGCCCGCTATACGGAGGAGGCCTCTGCGGCGCGCTCGCGCGTGCCGGCGAAGAGAGGGATCACCTCCGCAGGACCACGCCGCTTGCATGCTTGATCCATCAACGACGCCTGCGCGTCATAAATGATGTCCATCACACGTCCGGGCCGGCGTTCGCGTCCGAGACGTCCGGGCAACTCGGGATGCGCGTGGCGAAGCACGACCATGAGCCTGGCGACGAGCCACCCGGGAACGATGCGAATTCCCTGCACCATGCATTCTTCAACCCAGAAAAGCAGCTCGTCTGACTCTTGCAGCAGACGCCGTGGCGTCATCGCGCGCCTTCTCCTGCGATGCCAGTGAAGATGGCGCTCCTGCTCTTCGATGGTCTGCTCAAGCATTGCCCGTGACCCACTATATCAGCGGGTCCCCGCTGCACCAGAAGCTATGACGCCTGTCGGATAGCACAGCGTTCGCCAGCCGCCGGATCCGGGCACGAGGTGCACTTCGCGATCAAATGTCCACTCCCTCCAGCGCTGCCGGACGTGGTAGCGCATGACCATCTCCGCGACGTTGCTGTAAGCCCTCTGGCGAACACGGTCGGTCCATCGGTCGAGAATCGATATGGTGACCACCTGCATGTCGAGCAGCTCGGTGTCGTCGCCAAGCCTGGGCATCTCCTTTATGAAAGCTTCGCGCCCGCCCCATGCGCGCTGCGCGTCCTCGGCAACCATGTCCCACATCTCTTCGAAGCGGCCCTCGGCCTGGAGTCTCATGAAGCGCATCTCGACAGTCGCGGGGGCGATCGACTCCGGCAGGGTCCGGGCGGAGCGAGCCCGGGTAGATGCCGTTGAACCAGGCGGCCAGCTGATGCCTGTGGTTGCGGTGGCAAGCCGGTCGAGCTCCTCCTCGGTCCAGCCCGTGAACAGGCCCGAGAGCCAGGCCAGCGCCGCAGCCACCGCCGGCCGGCTGCGGACGAATTTCAGGAATCGCTTGACCACTGACGCTAGATGTTGTGTGATTTCCACAGACTGTATACAGAATGTGGATGACTCGCAACCACATACGTCCCAGCGCCTGCCTCCGAACCCGGCGAGGGCGGGGCGCGGCCGGGGCTATGGGCTGCGGGCGGCCACGAAGGCGCATCTGGCCGGTCGGAACGAGATCCCGGCCGAAGTGATCAGGATCGGCCGCAACGCGTGGCTGATCGGACCCCGACCTCAGCCTGCGGCGAGCCGGCGCACGATGGCGGCGACCTCGGGCAGCGGCACGCCCACCGGACAGGCGGCAGCGGCCCTTTCCAGGTCGGGAGAGTCGCCCTCGACGTCCGAGGAAGCCTCGCCCAGGCGCGCATAAAGGCGCATATAGGAGGCAGCCAGGTCAGGCAGGCGCACGCTGCCCATGCGCCCGGCGGCCAGCGCGCACAGTCCACAGTTGATGCATCCGATGAGCTTTGGATGACGCTCGCGCTCGTCCGGTTGTAAGGCGCTGATGCCGTCCGGCCTGTAAAGCTCGAGCAGGGTTGTGATCTGGGAGCGCTGCCGCATCAAACGCCGGCGTGTCAGATGCAGCCCATAAGCCCAGGCCAGCTTCGCCAGTGAATCGGCGCGGGCCACTTTAGTTCAAGAGCCCGCGTAATGCGCCCTGTGCGAGCTCCTCCTGCGCCCAGCCCGAGTGACCCAGCACCGGGACGCGACCCAGCCACGCGCCGCGAACGAACTCTCGTACCGCGTCGAAGCGGATAGAGGCGCTCCAACCGAGCTCGTTGCCGATGACCTCGGCCGCGCGCATGACGCATGCGGCGCCTGCGCATGGACCCGCGGCGAGGCCGACGCGGCGGAAGGCATCGGCCAAAGAGCGAACCTGTTCGTGTCTCGCCGCGTGCGCGAGCTCCGCCTCTGTGATCGGCTCGCAGCGGCAAACCATGCGCCCGGCCCGCACGTCCTTCAGCACCGCATCCGCGTTGGTGCCGTGGCGCGCCTGCAGCCTCATCGCCGCCAGGGCAGACACGCCGTTGCGTCGTGCAAGCTCTGCCGCGGGCTCGAGCTCTGCCTCGTTGCCGGGCAGCGGGCGGGTTGCGGTCACGCAGGGCGCCTGGTGGCCGAGCTTGGTGCACACGGCGTCGGATGTCTCCTCTGCCATCAGCCGATACATCGAGAGCTTTCCGCCGGCGATGGTGACGAGACCGTCCGCCCCTTCCTTGATGTGGTCGATGACCTCGTACTTGCGGGACAGCTGATCCTCGTACCGGCGCCATTTGAAAAGAGTCGGTCGCACCCCAGTTGTCGTGCGCACAGGTCGGTAATCCCTGATCGCGGGAAACACGCGCTCGAATGCCTGCAGCAGGTAATCGACCTCATCCTGGAAAACGTCGACCGAATCGAGGTCGCCATAGAAGTCGTCGTCTGTGGTCCCGAGCAGCGTGAAACCGGCGTGCGACACCATCAACAGGTCCCGGCCGTCGATCGACTCACAGCTGATCGAGAAGTTGGAGATGCGATGCGGGTAGACGATATGAATGCCCTTGGCAGGGCGCAGCTGAACCTCCGTGCCCGCCATTCGGCCGATCTCTGGCGCCCACGGCCCGGTCGCATTGACGACGACCTTGGCACGCGCCTCCGACATCGAGCCATCGGAGCCGCGGTAGCGGACTCCGATGACCTTGCCCCCATCGCGCAGCAGATCGACGACGCGGGTGTGATTTAGAGCACGCGCCCCGTTCGCGATGGCGTCCTGGACGTTGGCGAAGACAAGACGGTGCGGGTCAACGCCCCACTCTTCCATCGTCACCGCGCCGATGATGTCCGAAGCCAGGCCAGGTTCCACCTGCCGCGCTTCCTCTGGTGTCAGGCGGACATGCGGATGCGCCTTCTTGAGAGGCTGAAAACGGTCGTAGACCTCCATGGCCGTCTCCATGCGCTCGATGTTGTTCTTGTCGTGAGGGAGCACCGGGATGATGAAGACGACCCGGTAGACCATGTGCCGCGCGATCGTCACGATGTGGCCGGCGTCCTCGCAGGAGAGCCGCGTCGTGTCCCAGTCGAACTCGAGGTAGCGCGGGCCGCCGTGGATCATCCAGCTCGAGCTGCCCGTCGTGCCGCCGCCCCAGTCGCCCTTCTCCAGCAGCAGCACCGAGAGGCCGCGCAGAGAAAGGTCGCGCGCGATCCCCGCCCCGGTCACGCCTCCGCCGATGACGCAAACGTCGTGTGCGCTCGGTGCGCTCACGACCTGTCTTCTTGCTGCTTCTGGAACTCGTCGATGACGGTTTTGGCCAGGTGCGCGGGCATCTCTTCGTAGTGCGAGAACTTCTTCTGGAAGCTGCCCCGGCCCTGGGTGATGGAGCGAAGGTCGAGCGCGAAGCGGAGCATCTCGTGCTCAGGCACGACCGCCCGCACCTTCTGGTAGCCGTCGTCGGGCTCGGTGCCAAGGATCTTGCCGCGCCGCCCGTTGACGTCAGACATGATGTCGCCAAGGTTCTTCTCGGGGACCCGGATCTCCGCTTCCACGATCGGCTCCAGCAGCACCGGTCCAGCGTCCAGGGCCGCCTTGCGGATCGCCACCGACCCGGCGATCTGGAACGCCATGTCGTTGGAGTCGACCTGGTGGTACTTGCCATCGACCAGGGTCACCTTGACGTCGACCATCGGGTAACCCGCGACCACACCCTTGGCCATGTTGTCGACGATTCCTTTCTGGACCGAGGCACGAAAGTTCTGGGGGATGGCGCCGCCGAAGATCTTGTCCTCCCAGACAAACCCCTCGCCCCGTTTGGTCGGTGCGACCTCGATCACGCAGATCCCGTACTGCCCGTGCCCACCCGACTGCTTGACATGCCGGCCCTCGGCCCGGCTGTGGCCGGAAACTGTCTCGCGGTAGGCGACCCTTGGCACAGCGGTGGTCGCCTCCACCCCGTACTTGCGCTTGAGCTTCTCGAGAATGACGTCGAGGTGGACGTCGCCGAGCCCGGCGATGATGAGCTGCTTGGTCTCCTCCACGCGTTCGACGTGCAGAGTCGGGTCCTCCTCCGCCAGGCGCGCCAGCCCGCTCGAGATCTTCTCCTCGTCGCCGCGCGCTTTCGGCGTGATCGCCACGCTGTAGGCCGGCCCTGGAAGCTCGAGCGCCGGAAGCAGGCCGCCATCCTTGACCCCGATCGTGTCTCCGGTGAGCGTGCGGGCGAGCTTGGTTACCCCGCCGATGTCGCCGGCGCGCACGTCGCTTGTGGCCACGTGCTCCTTGCCGCGTGGAAAGAAGATCTGGGCCAGCCGTTCATCGCCGCCGCGGCTCAGGTTGGTCAGGTGCTGGTCCGCCTTCACGGTCCCGGAAACGACCTTGAAATAGCTGACGCGGCCGAACTGATCGCCCCCGGTGCTGAAGACGAACGCCTTGGTCGGCTTCTCCGGCTCGCCCTCAGCGGGGGGTAGGAGCTCGGCGATCGTCGACATGAGCGTCCGCACGCCGAGGAGCTTCGTCGCCGAGCAGCAGACGACGGGGGTTACTTTGCCGGCAAGGATGCCTTCACGCAGACCGCGCTGGATCTCCTCATCGTTCAGCGTGCCGGCATCGAGGTACTTCTCCAGCAGCGAGTCGTCGCTCTCGGCGGCCGCCTCGATCAGCTGGCCGCGGTACTCGTCGACGAGCTTTTTCATGTCGTCGGGGATGGGCTCCTCCGAGCCTTTGCCGTCGGGCGATGTCACGAAAGCCTTGAGATGCAGCAGGTCGACGATGCCGCGGAAATCCTGCTCGGCGCCGATGGGGAGGTGAAGCGGAAATGGTCGCGGAGAGAGGTGCTCGCGCATGGCCCCCACCGCCCCGTAGAAGTCGGAATTCTCCTTGTCGAGCTTGTTGACCACCACGAGCCGCGGCTTGCTCGTGTGGTTGCATTGCTCCCACGCCACCTCGGTCCCGACCGCCAGCTGTGCGGTCGGTCCGACGACGACGACCGCCCCCTCTGCGGCGCGGAGGCCGCTCCGCACCTGCCCCGCGAAGTCGAAGAACCCGGGGGCGTCGAGGATGTTGATCTTGAAGCCGCCATGCTCGACGAAGCCGGTTCCGAGGTTGATCGAGATCTTGCGCCTCTGTTCCTCAGGCTCGAAGTCCATGGTCGCCGTCTGCTGGTCTGGCGAACCTAGCCGCTGGATCGCCCCCGAGGTGAAGAGCATCGCTTCCGCCAGCGTGGTTTTGCCGTCGTGTGAGTGTCCGAGAAGGACGACGTTTCGGATCTTGTCCGGTGTGTAATCAGTGGCCATCCAACCCCCAGATGCAGCCTGCGGCGGGCACGAGGGTCAAGTCTAAAGCCCGATTGAGAGACGGTTGGCTTGGGTATGATCTGGGGGCTGTGGTGAAAAGGACGGCATCAATAGAAGAGGTATTGGCTGCCATCGAGGCTGCCCGCGACAAGGTCATGGCCGACGAGGTCAAGTCCCTCACCAAGCTGGGGATCCCCAAGGCGATGGCCTACCAGATGATCGCCAGCAGGTTCCACCAGAAGGTCGGGAACCAGGAAGAGGCCGAGCCCGACCCGTTCGAGGGCAACACCACCTCCTGGGAAGAGATCGGCTAAAGCGGCTCTGCTGATGCTCGCCGGGTGAATCGCGCCCAGCGGCTCGCGCGCCTGCTTCACATCCTCGCCGCGATCATCGCCGAGCCGGGCCTGAAACCACTCCAGCTGGCCGATCGCGCAGGCGTCTCCGAACGCACCCTTCGGCGCGACCTCATCCAGCTTCGCGAGCTCGGCTATGACGTCGCCTATGCCAGCGGCTACGAGGTGCAGGAGAAGCTGAATCTCGACGGCCGCTCGAAAGCCCGCTCTCCCAAACGTGTCTACGAGCAGCAGTTCGAGCTCCTGCAGGCGGTCGCCCAGGCCGTGGGCAGCGCCGGTCTCGGCAGCGCAGGACCTGCCCGCAGGGGCGCCACCGCGGTGGCGCTGCAGACACGCGCGCGGACGGCACCATCGAAGGGCCGCCGTGCCAGGTCCAAGCCCAGGCCGCTGGTCCTCATACCAGGGGGCGAGTCAGACGCCGACTTCATCTTCGCGTCGGGCTTTGCGGTCGAGATCGGCCTCTACATCCGGTATCCGAACGGCGACGACGTGCTCATCGCCAGCCCGCTCGAGATCGACCGCGCCCGCGCCCAGAGCAAGGCGAAAAAGGTGATCGTGGACCCGGAGGCCTACGTCACCGGGTCGTGGGCAGGCCTGGCGGCAAACATGCTGCGCAAAAAGGGAATCCACGAGGCCCGTGTCTCCCCGCAGCTGCATGCGATCCACCTCGAAGAGCTGCGCGCAGCGGGAGTTGATGTCGATGTCGATCGAGACCTCTTCCTTTTGGAGCGCCGGCGCAAATCGCCGGAGGAGGCGGAGCACATCCAGGCCGCCCAGCGCGCGGCCGAAGCTGCGGTCACGGAGGTCGTGCGTCACCTGGCCAGGGCCGAGATCAAAGACGGCGTCCTCTGGCTGGAGGGTCGTCCCCTGACGTCGGAGCGGCTCTACGCGCGCGCGCAGCTGCTTTTGGGCGAGATGGGCTTCACGTGCCCGGACATGATCATCGCGAGCTCGCCCGAGTGCGCGCTTCCTCACTACCGCGGCGAGGGGCCGATCCGCTCTGGTGCGCCCGTGATCATCGACGTCTTCCCGGTCGGCCGCGCCAGCCATTACTACGGCGACCTCACCCGCACGGTCATCGCAGGCGACATTCCCGATGAGTTTCGCCGCATGCACGCCGTGGTCCTGCAGGCGCTGGACGCCGGGATCGAGACGATTCGCGCCGGCGCGCCCGGCAGGGATGCTCACATCGCCGTGTGCGAGGTGCTCGTCGACCGCGGTTATGGGACGACGACGGCCGGTTACGAGGGTCCCGACGACGTGGCCAAGATGAACCACGGCACCGGGCATGGCGTCGGCCTCGACATCCACGAGAAGCCGACGCTGCGTCAAAACAACGCCGAACCGCTTCTCGAGGGCGATGTCGTCACCGTCGAGCCCGGCCTCTACAAGCTCGGCCTGGGCGGGGTGCGGGTGGAAGACACGGGGATGGTGACGGCGAATGGCTTTCACAACTTCACGACGCTCACTCGCAGCCTCGACCCCAAGGACTACCTTTAGGAACCGTCGAATCGTGGGCGAGCTACGTCTGGAGCACGACGACCAGCTTTCCGAGGGGATCTGCGCTCACTGCGGAGTTCCATTCGAGAGCGTGATCGGCGTCCTGTACGAGGACGAGGAGCCAATCGCGATCTACCGCGCTGACATCTTCGAGCACTTTCATCGCGACCCCGGATCGCGCGTGGTGCTTTCCATCGCCGTCGGCGACTGGAGCGACGGCACCGATGGCGCGGACCGGTGCGCGACAGCGATCGAAGCCTGGGCGGTCGGCGACCGGGTGCACATGGCATTCAGCGACCGCGGCGGCGAGTCCTGGCGCGACCTCGACGTGGTCGGCTGGCAGCTCACGAGCCAGGAAGCTCAATCGAGCCCGCTCAGGGACGCATTCCTGCGCCTGGCGGACCACGTTGCCTACAACGACCGGCGGCTGCGGCGGGCTCTCTCACCTGATGCTGCTCGTCCGGCGCGACAGGAGCTGTAAAGCCGGGCTTTACATCCCGTACGCTTTCCTCTGTGCCCAGGTCGGAGACGCTCGGCCAGCGCATCCGCCGCCTTCGGCAGGGTCGCGGCCTGAGCCTGGCGAAGGTCAGCGGCGCGGAGTTCAGCCGCGCGTTCTTGAACCAGGTCGAGCTGGGTCGGAGCCAGCCCTCGGCGCGCGTGCTCAGGGTGATCGCCGGCAGGCTCGGCACCGAGGTCGACTACCTTCTCGAAGGCCGCCTTCCGAACCTCGATCGCGAGCTCGCGCTGGAGCGCGCTCGCGTGCTGGTCGCGCGGGGCGACCACCGTCGAGCGCTGGTCGCCCTGGCGCCTGCCCTCGACGCCTCGGACTGGCCGCTCGGAACGGACGCAAGGCTCTGCCAGGCGGAGGCGATGAGGCTCGCCGGCCGTGCCGATGAAGCCGCCGCCATCCTCGCGGCGGAGGGCAAAGCGATCTCGGCTCATCGCGATGCCCATCGTCTGGAGCGCCTGCGCGCGCTGCGCAAAGGACTGCGGTTCTCAGTCGGCGCCGGTGGCTCCGCCTCGGCCGTCAGGACGCACCTGCGCCTGGCGGATGCGGCCATGCGCGGCGGGCGGAACCACGACGCGCTCGAGCACTACCGGGCGGCCCGGATTCTCCTGGAGGTCAGAACCCGGGCGGAAAGCTGAAGGCCGGCGGCGGGGCGACGGCTGGCGGCGTGATCTCGAGCGTTATCACCTCGCGATTTCTGAGCACGACGGAGGTGGGGTCGCCCGCAAACAGCTGAGGTCCGGCGCCGGCGTCGACGTAGACGACCAGCTTCTGGTCGCCGGCGAGCACGAACGTAGCCACGTGAGTCGAGTCGAGAAACTCTCCTGGGCCGCCACCGGATCGCGACCACGCGTCCCAGACAGCGAAGAAATCGCCCAGCGTGAACGGGCGATCGCTTGGCGACTCGACGTGAATGATCCCGGGCTCTCCATCGTGCATGTGCAGCCAGTAGAAGCAGGTCGTGCTCCGGCCCAAACCGGTCGGGATGCTCAGCTTGCTGCCCTGCTGGAGGATCTGCAGGGCGGCGTGATAGTGAACCCGCGTGTGTTCGAGGCGATCGCAGGAGACGGTGCTCGCCGGCGTGGCGCCGGCTGGGGACGGGGAGACGCGGGTCGAGCTCAAAGGCGATTGCGTGCCGCCCAGGCGGCTGAACGCGGCATATCCGAGCAACGCGACGACGACCAGGACCACTGCCGCGCCCCCGGCGATGATCGCGATGAACGTTCCGCCTGACAGGCCCCTGGAAGGGGGCGGTGCGCCGGCGGGCACCCAGGCGCTGCCGTTCCATCGCCACCGTCCATCGGCCGACATGGCCGGCCGCCAGGCCGCTCCGTCCCACCACCAGAAGCCGTCGTCCGAAAAGCGGATTCCCGTGACGGCTTAGAGCCCGTTCTCGAAGGTGAATGACGGCGGCGGAGCCGTCGTTGGAGGCGTGATCTCGAGCGTGATCACCTCATGGTTCTTCAGCACGATCGTCTTGGGGTCGCCGGTGAAAAGCTGGGGTCCCTTGCCGTCGGCGGCGTCGACGTAGACGACGAGCTTCTCGTCACCGGTCAGCGTGAACGACGACACGTGGGTGGCATCGAGCGGCTCGGGCGTTCCTTTCGACTTGCTCCACACGGCGAAGAACTCCCCAAGCGTGAAAGTGCGGTTCCGCGGGGCCTCGATGTGGATCACGCCTGGCGACTCGGTGTGCATGTGGAGCCAGTAGAAGCAGCTGGTCAGCCTGCCCACGTCGCCAGGGACGTTGACCAGGTGGCCCTGATACATGATCTGAAGCGCGGCATGGTAGTGGGTCTGGGTGTGCTCGAGCTTGTCGCAGGGGATGTCCCCCGCCGTTGGCGGCGTGCTGGAGCGGTTGCTGATGATGCTGGTGATGATGAGGACGATCGCGGCCAGCACGAGCAGCCCACCGACCACGACCGGCAGCAAGGGCACATCCGGGCCGCGCTTCACCTTCGGCGGCAAACGGCGGCCGGACTTCTGCTTGGTGCCTCGTACGGGCGGCTTCGTTCGGGTGGGGGAGGCCACTGCCTTGATAGAATACCGACCTACCCTTTCTGGCCTCGACCGGCGGCATCCGCCTCCGATTTGAGCGGGGCCTGAACCCATAGGAAGGAGGTCCCGCTTGCGGGATTACGAAGTTCTGTTCATCGTTCGCCCCGACCTGGATGACGACAAGGTCCAGGAGGTGGTCAAACGGGTCAACACGCTGATCGAACGGGCGGGTGGAGCAGCCGAGCGCACGAACCTCTGGGGGAAGCGAAAGCTGGCCTACGAGGTCAAGCACCAGAAGGAAGGCTCATACATCCTCCAGGACTTTCGCATCCCGCCCGAGCGAATCCCCGAGCTCGAAGCGGCGCTCAAGATCACCGAAGAGGTGCTGCGGCACCTGATCGTGCGCAGGCCAGAGAAGGCGGCACCCACCCCCGTCCCACCGCCGCCGGCGGAGGTCGTGCCGGAGCCGATCGCGGTCGAACCGGAAGTCGCGGCGGTCACGTCCGTTGCTGAGGAACGAGAGGAGGTCTAAATGTCCAATCTCAACAAAGCACTGCTCATCGGCCGGCTGACCAAAGACCCGGAGATGCGCTACACGCCCAGCGGCACGGCGGTCACGAACTTCAGCATCGCCACCAACCGCTGGTCGACCGGACCTGATGGCGAGCGGAAGGAGTTCACCGACTACCACAACATCGTCGCCTACCCGATCGGGAAGCGAAACCTGGCCGAGACCGTGGCCCAGTACACGCGCAAGGGCGCGCTGGTGTTCGTCGAAGGCCGTATCCAGACACGGTCGTGGGAGGGTCAGGACGGCCAGAAGCGACGCGTGACCGAGATCATCGCCAACGACGTTCAGTTCCTCGAGCCGCGCGGTGCGACAGCCGGCGCCGGCGCGCCTGCCCGCAGCGGCGGAGCAACCCATGACGACATCCCTGCGCCGGACGACGCGCCTCGCGACGTCGATCCCGACGACATTCCGTTCTAGGAGACCCCCTACTGATGGCAGTCAACCGTCCACCACGCGACTCGAGCAGCGGCGGTCCGCGAGGGCCGAAGCGGCAGCACCGCAAGGTGTGCAGCTTTTGCGTCGAGAAGATCAACTACATCGATTACAAGGAGATCTCGCGCCTGCGCCGCTTCGTGAGCGACCGCGGCAAGATCCTTCCACGCCGGGTGACCGGGACATGTGCCCGCCACCAGCGCCCGCTCACGACCGCGCTCGAGCGCGCTCGAGCGATCGCGCTGCTGCCGTACACCACCGAACAGCATTGATTTCACCTCCCCACCCTGGCCCCAGGTACCGGCCCGGAGGGGAGCGCCCGATAGAATTTAACCCGCCGCCAAAGCCTTTGATCGGAGCGCGCCCATGACCTTCCAGACCCAGCTTCGCATCCCTGGCCCGACCCCGCTGCCCGAGCGCGTCGTTCGCAGCATGAGCCGGCCGATGATCGACCACCGCGGGCCCGAGTTCGCCGCCATCCTTGCCGAGGTCACGGACGGCGCAAGGCGGGTGTTCAAGACCTCCAACGATCTTCTCCTCCTGACCTGCTCGGGGACCGGCGGGCTCGAGTCAGCGATCGCCAACCTGGTGTCGCCGGGCGACGAGGTGATCGCGGCGCTGTGCGGCAACTTCGGCGAGCGGTTCGCCGCGCTGGCCGCGGCCTATGGCGCGGACGTGGTCAGGCTCGAGTTCGAGTGGGGCCAGCCCGTCGATCCGGACGACCTGGCGGCGGTCGTTGCGCGGCACCCGAACGCCAAGGTCGTGCTGCTGACCCACAACGAGACATCGACCGGCCTCATGAACCCGCTGCGCGAGCTGGCTCGCGCCGCCCATGACGCAGGCCGCATCGCCGTCGTCGACGGCGTCAGCTCCATCAGCTCGATCGCCATCGACACCGACACCTGGGGGGTGGATGTGGCGGTGAGCGGGTCGCAGAAGGGCTGGATGGCGCCGCCTGGAATCGCGCTGGTGAGCATCAGCGAGCGCGCCTGGGCCCAGCAGGCGAAGGCGAGGTCGCCGAGGTTCTACTTCGACTGGAAGGAGAGCAAGGTCTGGGCCGAGAAGGGCATGACCCCGTTCACGCCCGCGATTCCAGTCGTGTTCGCCCTCCAGGAGGGCCTTCGCATGCTGGAGGAGGAGGGTCTCGACAACGTCTATGAGCGGCACGCTCGGCTGGCTCGAGCCACCCAGGCGGGGTTGGAAGCGCTGGGTTTCCGGCTCTTCGCGCAGGAAGGATTCCGCTCTCACACCGTGACCGGCGCGGTCCCGCCACCCGGGATGGACGTGGCCGCGCTGCGCACCATCCTCAACGAGAAGTACGGCGTGGTCATCGCCGGCGGCCAGGGCAAGATGAGCGGGAAGATGGTGCGCGTCGGGCACCTGGGCGCTGTCGCCGAGGGAGACGTGGTCCAGGTCCTTTGGGCGATCGAGCAGGCGCTCGAGCAGCTGGACGTCGCGCCTGCGGACGGCCGCGGCGTCGCGGCTGCGACCGCTTCGCTGCAGGGCGTCCCCGCCTAGCCGCAAGCGCAGAGCCTCTAAAGTTGCCCAGGATCCTCGTTGCTGACACGCTGGCCGAGGACGGGCTGGAGAGGCTGCGCCGCGCGGGCGAGGTCACCGTCGCAGCCAAGCTCGGAGAGGCCGAGCTGATCGAGCGAATCCCCGAGTTCGACGCCCTGGTCGTGCGCAGCGAAACCAAGGTGACAGCTTCGGTTATCGAGGCAGGCAGGCGACTGCGGGTGGTGGGTCGTGCAGGGGTGGGCGTCGACAACATCGACGTGCCCGCCGCCACGCGCAAGGGCATCCTGGTGGTCAACGCGCCGCGAGGCAACATCGTGGCTGCCGCGGAGCACACGATTGCGCTGCTGTTCGCGTTGGCGCGGTGGGTGCCGCAGGCGGACGCATCTGTGAAGCGAGGCGAGTGGAATCGCGCGCGTTTCGTCGGCACAGAGATTCGCGGCAAGACGCTGGGGGTGATCGGGCTTGGGAATGTCGGCTCCGAGGTCGCCAAGCGCGCGCACGGTCTGGAGATGGAGGTGGTCGCGTACGACCCTGTTGTGTCTGTCGAGCGGGCCGAGCTCTTCAACGTCGAGCTGGTGTCGCTGAACGAGCTCCTGGAACGATCGGATTTCGTAACCGTCCACGTGCCGCTGGTCGACGCCAACCGACACCTGATCGGAGTCGACGAGCTGGCGAAGATGAAGCCGACGGCCCGGCTCGTGAACACGGCGCGCGGTGGTGTTGTCGACGAGGCCGCGCTGTGCGACGCGCTGCAGTCGGGAAGTCTGGCCGCGGCGGCGGCGGACGTTTTCGAGCACGAGCCGGCCGGCAACAGCCCGCTGCTCTCACTGCCTAACTTCGTCGCGACGCCTCACATCGGTGCCTCTACCGCTGAGGCTCAGGCCTCGGTCGCCCTCGATGTCGCCGAGGAGGTGGCCGCGGTTCTCGCCGGGGATCTGCCGCGGTACGCCGTCAACGCGCCGGCGTTGCCGCCCGAGGAGCTCGCCTACCTACGGCCTTTCGCCGAGCTCACGGAACGGCTGGCTTCCCTGCACCGCCAGCTGTTCGGTGGCCGTATCAGCGCCATCGAGCTTGACTGCGAGGGCGAGCTGGCCGAGCACGACGTCAACCTGCTCGTGGCCTCGGCGATCCGGGGGGTGCTGCAGCCGTTCACGGAGGACCGGATTAACGCTGTCAACGCGAGGCTGATGGCTTCGAGCCGCGGCGTGAGGCTGATCGAGCGCCGCAGCCCCGCGCATGGAAGCTACGCCAGCCTCGTCACACTCCGTATGCACGGCCACGAGCTGGCTGGCACGGTGCTCATGGGGGAGCTGCGGGCGGTGCGGATCGACTCCTTCCGGGTCGACCTCGTTCCGGAGGGTCGCTTCCTCGTCAGCCGGCACGAGGACAGGCCGGGCGTGGTCGGCAGCTTCGGCACAATACTCGGTCAGCACGACGTGAACATCGCCAGCATGCAGGTGGGCCGTGATGCGCCGCGAGGCAACGCCATGATGATCCTGGCCGTCGACGATCCGGTAGGTGACGACGTGCTGGCGCGCCTGCGCGAGGTAGTCGGCATGTCCGACCTTCGCTACGTCGAGCTCGGGGAAGACTCCGATAGCTGACGTCAGGGCGCTGCCGGGAATCCGATATCACCTCGCCCACGCCGGTGACCTGTCGAAGCTCGTCGCCCCGCCCTACGACGTGATCCCGGAGGCGGAGCTGCCGCGCTACCGTGCGCTCTCGCCGCACAACGTGGTCCGGCTCACCAGGCCCGGCTCCGATTACGAGGGTGCTGCGCAGACGTTCGAGGCGTGGCTGAGCGACGGGTTCCTGCAGGCCGACGAGCCTGCGATGTACCTCCACGAGGTCAAGTTCGACGGGCGGCAGCGTCGCGACCTGATCGCCGCGCTGCGCCTGCAGCCATACGAGGACCGCGTTGTGCTGCCGCACGAGCGGACGCACCGCGGTCCCAAAGAGGATCGGCTGGCGCTGCTTCGCGCGACCAATGTCAGCCTCGAGCCGCTGTGGTTCGTCTACCAGGCCCATGTCAGTGGGATCCAGCCGATTCTGGATGTTGTCGCTGAGCGGACGCCCGCGGTCATCTTTCGGGGCCCCGAAGGCACCGAGCACCGCCTGTGGACCATCACCGACCGGACCCTCCATGCTGCGGTCCACGCCTCTTTTGAGGACCTGCCCGTGCTCATAGCTGACGGGCATCATCGCTATGAGACCGCCCTGGCCCACTCCGAGGAGGTCGGAGGGCCGCCGGACGCAGCCTCTCGCTTCACTTTGGCGCTGCTCACCGACATCAACGATCCGGGGCTCGAGGTCCTGCCTACCCATCGCGTGCTGAAGGCCGGCGTGGCTGTCACCGGCGGCGAAGACGTGGCGTCGCTGGAGGCGACGCTGGCCGGCATCCACGGGCGGGTGGCCGTAGGCACCTACCGCGACCACCGCTTCCAGGTGCTGCCGATGGAAGGAGAGGTGGCGGTCGTGGAGTTACACCAGCAGGTGATCGACAACATCCTCGGCAAGCGCAGCCCGGAAGAGCTCCTCCTGTACACGCGGGACGGGTCGGAGGCGGTGCGCTGGGTGGACGAGGGTGTCGGGGTGGGCGCCTTTTTCCTCGATGCACCCCAGCTGCGGCAGGTTTTGAAGCTGGCCCAGGAGGGGAAGACACTTCCTCAGAAAAGCACTTACTTTCACCCGAAACCGCCGTCCGGGATGGTATTTCACCGTCTGGATCGGACCCTACGGCTATAGTTAGGAACCCCAAAGAATGCCCACTTACGGTTACCGCTGTGGCTCATGTGGCCACGAGTTCGAGATCCTGCAAAGGATCACCGACAAGCCCTTGACGACGTGTCCCGAGTGCGGCGCCACGCTGACCAAGAAGCTTTACCCGGTTGGTATCAGCTTCAAGGGCAGCGGCTTCTACACGACCGACTACAAGTCGAGTGGAGCTAGCTCGGACTCGGCGTCCAGCAATGGAGCGTCCGGCGCGTCAGAGTCGGCCAGCTTGCCCGGGAGCAAAACCGAGAGCAAGTCGGAGACGAAGTCCGATTCGAAATCGGAAACGAAGGCAAAGTCCAAATCGGAATCCAAATCGGAGAAGGCGTCTTAGAGATGGGAAACATTCAGGCGGTCACCGACAGCGAGTTCGAGGCGGTGGTGTTGAAGGCGGACAAGCCCGTGCTGGTGGACTTCTGGGCGGCCTGGTGCGGCCCGTGCCGGATGATCGCGCCGATCGTGGAGCAGATCCATGGCGAGCTCGGCGACAAGGTGAGCTTCATGAAGATGGACATCGACGAGAACCCGGCGACTCCGATGCAGCTTGGGATCATGTCGATACCGACGGTGATCATCTTCAAGGACGGCAAGCCGGCCGAGCGGACTGTGGGCTACCGGCCGAACATGAAGGGCGACCTGAAGGCCAAGCTGGAGGCGCTTATCTAGTTCCGACGGCGGAGGCTGCCGCTGCCGCCGCCGACGATTTCCGCGTTTGCATGCAAAAGCGTGCTTTCCTGCGCGTTCATACCCGCGTTTGCATGCACCGGCGTCCAAGAACGCCTTGCCGGGCCGCGCCTACGATTGCGGTGGGGATGATCGGCGGCTGGTGCCGCCCGCGGTCTTCAAAACCGTTTGCGGGGCGCTGCTGAGGCGTCCTGGGTGGGTTCGATTCCCATCCATCCCCGCCACTTTCTGTGGATATGACAGCCAAGATGACAGCCACAGCAGCGGACTCTGGTGAGCGTTGAGGCATCTTGCTGGACATATCGCCCTAGTTCGAAGTCGACGGCGGATCCCGCCCAAACCTGAGCGGATCCCGCCCAAACCTGAGATGTCGCCAAATCGACGCCAGGTGCGCGGTCTCTAAAACCGCCGCGAAAGCTGAGGTGGTTCGAATCCACCCCGACCCACCAAAGGCGAGCCTCTTTTTGCAGAGGCCTTCGAAGGGTAATCTGTATTCGAAACCTGGTCCTTGGGGCCGGGTTTTCCGGCACACCTTCGCCACTGAATACCTGCGAAAGGGAGGCGACATCGAGCGGCTGCGCCGCGTCCTCGGTCACTCCAGCTACGTGATGGTGATGCGTTACCTGCACCTGGACAAGGGGGACCTCGGCAAGGACTTCGACTTGCGATCACCGTTCTGACGAGCTTCGCTTGGCTGAAGATGGCCCGCACAGACCTTCCAAG
>WNGG01004748.1_pt1 | contig 29411 bp, 23 predicted proteins | sample 5400661 | NCBI WGS metagenome assembly WNGG01 (sample SAMN13153372, study PRJNA577476) | soil metagenome | isolation source: 100 cm soil or saprolite under Garry oak tree replicate 1 | place: USA:California | collected 2016-06-15
ACTGATAATGGACGCGTTCGCAAGGTCGATCAGGGTGGGATTATCACCAGCGTTGTCACTGGACTGAGGGACCCGTACGGTGTCGCCGCAGATGCGTTAGGTAACCTCTTCATCACCGACAGCAGTAACGACCAAATCCTCAAGGTCAGTCCGAGCGGAGCGGTTACTACTTTTGTGGTGGCACTGCACAGCCCTTCGGGTGTGGCCTGCGACCGCTCGGGAAACCTCTATGTCGCTGACAGCCACAGCCATCGCATTCGCAAGGTCGAACCCAATCGCGCCAGCGTCATAGCAGGCTCAGGCGATCCCATATTCGATCCGATTGAAGGATATTACTTCGTCGGAGGTTTTTCAGGAGATGGCGGTCCTGCTACCAGCGCTCAACTGAATTTTCCCTGGGGGGTCGCGGTGGATGCAACTGGCAACGTTTACATCGCGGACAGCCTCAACAACCGTATCCGGAAAGTTACGGCAGCCACCGCTGGCTACGACCCCACATTTAACAATCCAGATGGCATTCTTTTCGGTCCTTTTGGAAGTGATCCTTATCCATCGTCCCTAACGGTTTCAGGCCTCGCTGGCACAGTAAGCAAGGTAACTGTGACCCTCAGGGATTTGGGCTTACATTCCCCGGATCGGGCAGACCTGGCCTTCTTGTTAGCGGGGCCAAGAGGCCAAAGCTCGATTCTCATGTCAGGGGTAGGTATGGACGGCATCGGGAAATCGCTAACGCTAACCTTCGACGATGCCGCGCCTTCATCGCTGACGAACAATCCTGCATCCGGCACTTACAAACCATCGCCGCTCGGACTAGTGACATTTCCACATCCCGCGCCCAGCGAACCTTACGGAACGACCCTGTCTGTTTTCGATGGGACAAGTGCCAATGGTGAATGGAAACTATATGCTGTTAACTTTAACGATGGGCCATCAGTATGCACTATCCTCGGGGAGGGTTGTGCGGATTTAGGAGGTTGGAGCCTGACAATTACAACGACTCCAGCAACACTGAATCCCATTGACGATGCGCAGTTCTTCGTGCGCCAGCAGTTTCTCGACTTCCTCGGCCGCGAGCCGGACGCTGGTGGTCTTGCCTACTGGACGGACCGAATCACACAATGCGGCAATGATCTTCGCTGCGTTAGTGACCGACGTATTGCCGTCAGTGCTGCCTTCTTTGTCGAGCAGGAGTTTCAGGAGAGTGGCTACTACGTCTATCGCTTTTACAGAGCCAGCTTTGGTCGCCAGCCAAACTACACCGAGTTCACCTCGGACCGTAGCAAAGTCATTGGTGGCTCTAACCTGGAAGCGAACAAACAGGCTTTCGCTGATGAGTGGGTGCAACGTCCCGCCTTTGTCACTGCTTATCCAATCACGATGAGCAATACCGAGGTCGTCAACAAGCTGTTTGATTCGGCTGGTCTTACTGCTTCGACATACGACGCGCAGCGGCGGCAAGAGATTGAGGCGATGAACGCAGGCCGTAGCCGCGCGCTCGTGTTGCGCGACGTGATCGAGATTGCTGATTTCAAGAACGTTCTCAATCCCAACGATCCTCGTTACAGCGAGCTCAAGCAGATCAGTCAATACAACCCGGCCTTTGTGTTGATGCAGTACTTCGGCTACCTCCGCCGCAATGTGGATCAGAGTGGTTACGACTTCTGGCTGGACATCGTCAACAACCGCGAGCCGAACAACTATCGCGGCATGGTCTGCTCGTTCCTTACCTCTTCTGAATATCAGTTGCAGTTCGGTACCACAGTGACGCGCAGCAATGCTGATTGTGCGCGGTAGTGATGCATCCGAACGCCCCTGCCGAGACAGTTAGAGGCGGGACAAGTCCCGCCTCTAACGAAAAGGAATCCGTTTTTTAGTCGTTGATCTCGGCACGCGAGACCCGGGTGAGTCTTATCAACCCTCTATCGTGCTCATCGCGGTTACGGCCTTTTTCTCGTAGGCGGCGATGGTCGCGATGTTTAGTTTTTCAATCGGGCTGAGTGAGGCGTCGCTGAAGTCGGGGTTGGCCTTGTACCAATCGAAGCTGGAAAAGTATTTTTGCAGCCACGTCTCTTTAAATATTTTTCCGTGGCGCGCGTAGATCTCCTCGCGCATCTGCTTGGCATCTTCCAGGAACAAACCTTCGAGCAGGGAGCGCGTAATCGGCTTTGTGCTCAGCTCCTGATGTACTTTGTTCTCGTATTTCACGATGAGCTCGACGTTCTGCTTATCAGCGCCCGACAGTTCCTCGTCTTTGAAATTCTCGTCAGGCGTGTACCACGGCTGGCTGGAAAAATATTGCTGCAGCCAGGGAGCTTTGAACAGGCGTCCGTGCCGCGCGTAGATCTCGTTGCGCAACAAGCGCATCTCGTGGAGGCTCAAGCCCCGCATCATCTGCTCGGAGATTAGTTTGTTCTCGAAAAACTCCATGTCTCCCGGAGCGAGCGCGACCCGCCGTTGTGTTTTCTGCGACGAAACAATCAACTGAAGATTCTTGCGCTCGATGTCGGTCAACTGTTTGGGGTCGTACCGATCGGCCGCCATGTACCAATATCGATCTTCAAAGTAAGACTGGAGCCAGGGCGTATCATCAAAGCGTTTGCCGTGGATCGCTTCAACCTCGGCCGCAAGCACTGTCAACTCCGAGCCACTATGTTTTCCAAGTTTTTTAAGTGTCATGGCGCGAGTGCGCCAGAAGCGCATGTCGCCCGGTTGCACCGAATCATGCTTGCGCGCTTCGGCATCGCGAATGACGTCGAGGTTGTTGCGCTCGACGTCGTTGAGCATCGAATTCCGAAACTCGGGATTGGGCTTATACCACGACTGATTCTCAAGGTAGGCCTTAATGTCGGAATCTTTGAAGACGCGGCCGTGTTTGCCAAATACGATCCCGCGGAGAAACTTCAGATCGTCGAGCGCGAGACTTGACAGATCCGCCGGCTTGACGCTCTGCTTTGCGAAATCGAAATTCTCCCAGGGTTGCAGACTGTCCTGCGCCTGCACGGAGACCACATGCTGGGTTATCAGCACCAGGACAATAATCACCAAATTCCTGACAATCGAATGAAGCGTCCTCGACATGTTCGATTCCTTTCTTTGCGGTCGATGGAACTGTTTCGAAGATAGTCTTGCGACACTTTAGCCAAAGGCTCGGCAGAAGCCCAACCGTTAGGGAGGGCTGTTACTCTGAAGCGCATGCCGCGCGCTCGATCCCTTGCTAACGCGCGGGCTTCCGCCATGGCCGATCTTAGCCGAAGATATCGCGCACCTTATCAACCAGCCCTTTGTCTTCAAGATCCTTGTTCTCGACTTGAGCAAGTTGCTCGAGGAGTCGTCGCTGTTCTCGGGTCAGACTAGTTGGGGTGATAACTGTAACTGAAATGAAAAGATCGCCGCGGCCGCGGCCACCTAGTACCGGCATTCCCTGCCCTTTCAGGCGAAAGACCGTCCCGGTCTGCGTTCCCATTGGAATCTTCAGCGTTTGTTGGCTGTCGAGAGTTTCGACCGGCACCTCGGCACCGAGCGCTGCTTGCGCAAATGTTACCGGCACCGTGGTTCCTGATTCACCCTCACCCTGAACGCGTAGACGTGAACCCGTCTCGACGCCTGCGGGGATCTTAACCTCCATCGACTTTTCACGTTCGATCCGGCCGGCGCCTTTGCAGTCCGCGCATGGCGTTCCAATCACACGCCCGGCTCCTCGACATACGTGACAAGTGCGCGATACGGAAAAGAAACCCTGCTGGTATCGGACCTGGCCCATCCCACCGCAGGTCTCGCAGGACTCAGGTTGGGTACCGGGTGCGGCTCCGGTGCCTTTACACTTTTCGCAGGCTTCAAGTCGTGGTATGCGCAACTGCGCAGTCATCCCGCCAGCCGCCTCCTCGAGCGTAATCTCCAGGTCATAACGGAGGTCCGCGCCTCGTTGTGCCGCCGATCGGCGCGAACTCGTGCGTGCTCCGCCAAAGACATCACCAAACCCAAACAGATCGCCAAGAATGTCTTCGATTCCGCCGAAGCCTGGAGCGCCCCAACTTGCTCCCGCGCCACTTGAGACACCGGCGTGGCCAAAGCGATCATAACGCCTGCGTTGCTCGGCGTCGGAGAGCACCGCATAAGCCTCGGCCGCTTCCTTGAACTTCTCTTCGGCCGTCGCGTCATTCGGATTCTTGTCCGGGTGATGGCGCATCGCCAGTCGTCGATAAGCGCTCTTGATCTCCTGATCGGCGGCGGTCCGGCTAACACCAAGAATTTCGTAATAGTCTCGCTTACTCATTTAACTCTTATCGCTAACCTTTCGATCGTTGGAGCGCCTTACCAAACATTGTGGCCTGGTTTTATCAGTCACGAGTGTTGCGCTCAATTTCCTTCCTGGCTGATTTCATCAATGCTGTTCGTCTTCATGGCAGCGTCACTTTCGCTAAACACACGCTCCGCAATATCCTGATCGTTCTGCGAGAGCAGTCCGCCAAACTTCGCAAACGATTTCTGCGTGTTGCGCAGCAATGTGTCGAGTTTGTTTCGCAGGACAACGGCCTCCTTCGCTTGCCGGTCCGTCTCTGTGTACGTTTCCGCCTCTTTGATTAGCCGCTCAATCTCGTCCGGAGGCAGACCGGACGTTGGGGTGATCCTCATCTGTTGTTCCTGTCCCGTTGCCTTATCCTGCGCCGAGACTGAAACAATACCGTTGGCGTCAACTTCGAACGAAACCTCAACCTGGGGCACACCGCGCGGGCTCGGTGGAATACCAACCAGGTCAAACTTGCCCAGCGATCGATTACCCTCGGCTAACTCGCGCTCGCCCTGAAGAATGTGTATCTCTACCGACGACTGATTGTCGACCACGGTCGTAAACGTAAGACTGTTGCGAAGCGGAATTGTGGAGTTGCGCTCGATGATCTTGGTAAACAGGCCGCCCCGCGTTTCCAACCCGAGGCTCAGCGGCAGTACATCGAGCAGGACGATATCCTTCACCTCTCCGGTCAGCACGCCACCCTGAATCGCCGCGCCCATGCCAACAACTTCATCAGGATTGATTTCGGCGGATGGTTTCTTGCCGAAAATGCTCTCGACGGTGCGCTCGACGATCGGCGATCGCGTCTGTCCACCGACAAGAATCACTTTGTCGATGTCTGACGCTTGAAGCTTGGCATCCTGTAGCGCCCGCTGACAGGGCTCAACAGTCTGCTCGATGAGGTCGGCGACAAGGTTCTCAAACTGCTCACGATTCAAAGTCTTGTTGAAATGTTTCGGTCCGGTCGCGTCAGCGGCAATGAATGGAAGGTTGATGTTCGTTTCGGTGGCTGACGATAGTTCACATTTAGCGCGTTCTGCTACTTCTTTTAGACGCTGTAATGCGAGCCGATCCTGGCGGAGATCGATTCCCGTATCGGTGGAAAACTGATCCGCCATCCAATTCATGATCCTCTCGTCGAGGTCTTCACCACCCAGAAAGGTGTTGCCGGAAGTCGAGAGCACCTCGAAGACCCCGTCGTTCATCTCGAGGATCGAGATATCAAACGTACCGCCGCCCAGATCGTAAACCGCGATACGCTCGATCCCCGTTTTCCCCAGGCCATACGCCAACGCAGCGGCGGTTGGTTCGTTAATAATTCGCTCAACCTTCAGTCCCGCGAGTTTCCCTGCGTCCTTTGTCGCCTGTCGCTGCGCGTCGTCGAAGTATGCTGGTATCGTGATGATTGCATCCGTGACCGGCTCGCCAAGAAAGTCTTCGGCGGCTGCCTTCAGACGCTGCAACACAATACCCGATAGCTCGGGCGGGCTGTAACTCCGGCCCTGCACGCGTATCCGCGCGTCGCCGTTGGGCGAATCAACAATCTCGAAAGCACACGTGTCACGCATGCGCTGAACTTCGGTTGAGTCGAATTTTCGTCCGATGAGACGTTTGACCGCATAAACCGTATTCGACGCATTTGTAACCGCTTGTCGCTTGGCAATCTGTCCGACGAGACGTTCGCCCTTGTCGGTGAACCCCACAACGCTCGGAGTTGTTCGGCCTCCCTCTTTGTTCGGAACGATCTGCACAGCGCCGCCTTCCAACACCGCGACGCAGCAGTTAGTAGTACCTAAATCTATTCCTATTGCTTTTCCCATCGGAATTGCCCGGCCTCTGGCTCAGAAATCAACAACCTATCAACTATTCGGCAGGTTCGTTCTCCACTTTTCTTACGGCTACCTTTACCAAAGCGGGTCGCAATAATCTGTCGCCCAGCCGATAGCCACGGACGATCTCCTGCATGACCGTATCCGGCTCGTGGTCATTTGTCTCCTCAGTTACCACCGCCTCGTGAAGATGCGGGTCAAAATGCTCGCCGACCGCCGGAACCGGCTTAACGCCCAGGGTTTCCAGCACCCCACTGAGCTGTTTGTAGATCAGATCGACCCCGCTAAGGAAATGTCGAAACTCGTCAGATTCGGTCGCTTCTACGGACGCTTCGGTGTCGAGCGCGCGCCCGAGATTATCAAGCACCGGCAGCAGCTTCGCAACAAGATCGGCGACAGCGCGATTGTAGGTTTCCGAACGCTCGCGCTCGACGCGCTTGCGAAAGTTCTCAAAATCAGCCTGGCGACGCGAAAACCTGTCACGGGACTCATCGAGTTCTGCCAGGACCCTCTTCAGCTCAGCCCTCGTTGCCACCAGTTCAGCGAAAACCGGCCCAGCCGATTCGTCAGTTGAATACTCTTGTGCGGGGTTCTCGTCTTGCTCTTCAAGGCCGCCACTTGCTTCGCTGTCATCCCCTTTCTGTCCCGGCGTAGCATCCGCCAGTACAGGGGCATCCTCGTCCTGGGCCGACTCCTCATTAACAACTTCGCTACAGAGCTCATTCGCCGCAATCTCAGTTTGCGCATTAATCTCCGATTGTTTACCAGATTCGGTATCCGGCGCGGTTTCGTCCGTCCGATCTGGAAACCGTATCGGGATGCGGCTCCATCTTCTTTCTTTCCTGTCGGAGGTCATTATTTTGCTCAGTAAGTCGATGTAGCTTACAAGAACCGAATGTGCAGCGGACCTGACCAACCTGATTAGTACAGAGCGGCCTCTTCTGTCAGCCGGCGCTCAATGAGCCGCGCCATGTAGTTTACCATAGCCATCATGCGCGAATACTCAATTCTCATCGGACCGACGACGCCAATCGTGCCGATGCCTTTGCTATCACCGATGCGATAGGGCGCCGTGATCAAAGCGCAGTTCTGCATCGAGGGTGTGGGATGCTCCCGTCCGATGACAATGTGCACGTTACCAGGAAATGCGGGGTCCCGAGAAATGCACTCGTTAAGAATCTTAATGAGGCGGGATTTCTCTTCGAAAGTGCGAAACAGTTCTCGCATCCTTTCAACATCTACAAAATCCCGTTTTGTGAGAATATTTGAGGCGCCGTCGACGTAAACGTCCGTCCCTTCGACAACTTCGCCCTCGAGACTCATGTCGCACAGCAAAATGGCGTTACGTAACAACCGATCGTACAAGGCCTTTTCTTGTTGCATCAGTTCTAGAATCAGTGCTCGGATGACAAGCAGGCTCTTTCCGGCGAATTCTGTGTTGAGGTAGCGAGCGGTTCGATCCAGGTCATCCTGTGCCAGCGCTTCGTCCAGTCTGATTATCTTGTTGTGAATGATGTTGGACGCAGAAACCAAGACAACAAGAATTCGTTTATCTGCCAACTGCACAAACTCAATGTGCTTAAGGTTGTTCTCAGCCAACGACGGCGAAATCACAATCCCTACGTTTTCCGAGAGTGCTGACAAGGCATGCGAAGCTCTCTCCATCAAGCGGTCCGGGGCGGCACCTGATTCGATATCACCCGCGTACAGAAGTTCATCGATCGCTTTCAAATCTGCTTCTGAAAGTCGTACCTCGCTGAGCATGTGGTCTACGTAATAGCGGTAGCCCTTGTCCGTTGGCACACGTCCAGCCGATGTGTGAGGCTGTTCGACAAGGCCAGTGTCCTCAAGCTCACCCATGATATTTCTGATGGTTGCCGCGCTCCAACCTGCGGCATTTTCGAAACGAGTTGAAAGGACTCGCGAACCAACAGCCTCGCCAGTCACGAGGTGTTCCTTGATGATCGCGGCGAGCACTGCTTCGCCGCGAGCGTCAGGTGTATTTGCTTCTGTGTTATGGAGATTGATGGTACGACGGGGCATTGCGTGACAATGGACCAAGCTCGTTCTCTGATAGCTAACCCTGGGCTCGCCTAAACCGTCGCGGCAAGCGCCTCGATAGATGGCTTTTGGAAGTATAGAGTATTCGCGAAGATAGCTGCAAACAGTTCTTTTGCTGGCCTCCGCAGTAAACTAGCCCTAATTTACTATTCAACAGTCCGGTCCCAGATCCCTCTGATGGTAAAGCTAGAAACAGACGTTAACCATTGCAACACCGAGGGTTACGCCCCAGTCATCTCGGCGCTTCCGAGCTGAGCCAGCCTGAGCGCTTCGGATTCCATGCTGGCTCAATAAGTTAGCGCCAGACTAAGCCGAAAGATTGACTCAACCCTAGAACCGTACTTAAGATGCCCAAGGCCAAGCCAGAAGACTAGAAACCGCGATTGGGCGTGGGATTCATCGTTCCACTGTAGCGCAGTCCTATTGCGGGCATCTCTAACAGGCATCTCTAAGAGGTTAGCGTGACTTCCAATTTGAATAAGATATTTGCTGATGCATTTCGTCACCTGGCGGGCTACCATCAAATACCTCAGATAGAAGTGCGCTTCTACCCTTATGCGGGTTTGCACCACACCATCAGATTACGCTCGGGCCGCGTTTATGTTCGTCTATCTGACATCTGCAAGGACAGCTCGACGGATGTGCTCCGAGCCCTGGCTTTTGTTCTGGTAGCAAGGCTACTGGCGAAGCGAACTCCGCAAGTGCATGAGCGGACGTATCGAGACTATGCGTTAAAGCCAGACGTGCAACGGGCCTCCGATATCGCTCGCCGTCGTCGCGGCCGAAAGAGGCTGTCGTCGGCGCAAGGAAGCGAATACGATCTCGACCGGATGTTTGCGCGCCTGAACCGGAGGTACTTTGACGGCGAGATTGCGACGCCAACGATTACCTGGTCGCAAAGACGGACACGCCGCATTCTGGGTCACCATGATCGAATCTATGACACGATCACGATCAGCAAGACACTTGACTCGCCTGACGTTCCTGAGTGGTTTGTTGAATACATTCTTTATCACGAGATGCTTCACATCAAACATCCGGCACGCCTAATGAATGGCAGACGGTACTATCACACCGGTTCTTTTCGTATAGAAGAGCGCAGATTCCCCCGTTACGAAGAGGCACAGCGGTGGCTCGAACGCATAGCTCGACAGCAGAGAATACCTCGCGCGCGCGCCGCCTGAGTCAGCTTTTGGAACTTTGTCGATTGCGAAACGTTAAGACAAGCTGAGGTAGGTGGGCTCCTCAAAAGAAGGGCGGCTGGTTCCCGAAGCCTTTGGTTTCGCGCTACAAGCCGCCTTTTTTCCACTTGGAGACAGCAGCGCGCTGGACAAGGAACGCGCCTGATCGCTAGACTAACCAGCTTGCCGACTAGCCCAGTGGCCTCCCTATGCGGCAACACGCGAAACTGTTAACGGAGATCGATATCGATTTATGGCAATTCCTGCAACTCAGATTCGTCGCGGCATGGTCATCGTATTCGAAGGAGAACCTTGCAAAGTCGTTGAGTTTCGCCATCACACGCCAGGCAACTTGCGCGCGATGGTGCAAACGAAGTTACGCAATATCAAAACCGGAAACTCGTTTGAGCACCGGTTCCGTTCAGCAGATACGATCGAGCGTGCCAGCCTGGAGCAACACGAGATGGAGTATCTCTACTCCGACGGCTCGCACCATCACTTCATGAATACCCAAAACTATGAGCAGATTGCCCTCAGCGAAGAGGATCTGGGTGATGCTACCCAGTGGCTGACACCGGGACTCAGGCTCCAGACCGAGTTTTACGAAGGAGCGCCCATAGGTATCGACCTGCCGCCATCGATGGAGCTGACGGTGACTCGCACCGAGCCGACAATGAAGGGAGCGACCGTTTCCAACGTGAACAAACCGGCAACGCTGGAAAACGGAGTAACTATCACGGTACCGCCATTCGTCAATGAAGGTGACCGCATCCGCGTGGACCCAACCGAAGGCCGGTACATTGAGCGCGCGAAGTAATAGTGATATGTGATGGGTGAAATGGCAACGAGAACCAAGTGGCCGCTCTATTGCCCTTAGACTTATCATCCATCGGCTATGTACTTCATCTACAGCTTGCTTTTCACCCTCGGTTTTGTGGTCCTGTTGCCTCGTTTCCTCTTCGACGCTTTCAGTCAGGGAAAATACTTCGCCGGGTTTCGCGAGCGGCTGGGAGGCTTGCCGGCGATCCGAGGTGATGGACGACCAGTAGTGTGGCTTCATTGTGTCTCAGTGGGCGAGACACAGGCGGCCCGGCCGCTGGTTGAAGCGATTCGCCGCAGGTTTCCCGATCATCTTCTTGCCGTTTCCACGGTAACACTCACAGGACAGAGGCTCGCCCAACAGGTTTTCAAAGATGAAGCGGCGGGAGTCTTCTATTTTCCGTTCGACTGGCGTTGGACCGTGCGACGCGCGCTCAAGGCGATAAACCCGTCTGTCGTGCTGATTATGGAGACGGAACTTTGGCCGGGTTTTCTGCGCGAATGCCGAGAACAACAGATACCGGTCGCGATTGTTAATGGCCGGTTGTCGGCAACGTCGTTTCGTCGTTACAGAATGATCGCAGGCTTTATTTCACGAGTTGTTCGCTGCCTGGATCTCGCCCTGATGCAAACCGAGTCCGACGCCGGTCGCATGCGCTCCCTGGGGCTTGAACCGAACCACGTCTTTGTCGCGGGCAATCTCAAATTTGACGCGGGCGCGATTCCTGGAGCTGACTCGCTGACTGAAGACTTGCGAGAGCGATTCGGTTTCGAGGACACCGTCCCAGTGATTCTTGCCGCAAGTACCCATGCTCCCGAAGAACGGATCATGCTGGAAGCCTTTCGGCAGGTCGCACGCGGCAGTGGATCGCAAAAGCCTCGACTCGTAATAGCGCCGCGACACCCCGAGCGTTTCGCGGAGGTTGCTTCGCTCTTAAATGCTTCGCCGCTCCGCTGGGTCCGCCGTACTGACCAACCGTCGCCGAAAGATAGCGATAGCGAAGTGATCCTGTTGGACACAATTGGTGAGCTACGATCGGTATTTGGACTAGCTTCGATTGTTTTTGTCGGTGGCAGCATAGCGCCACATGGCGGACACAACATTCTCGAGCCTGCCGCGGTCGGAGCGTGCATCGTCACGGGCGCGCACACGGAAAACTTCAAAGAGATTGTCAGCACGTTTGTCGAGGCAGAGTCTCTGGTTCAACTTGCGCCGGTCACTGAAATAAAGGCCGCCAGAGAAGTGGCGACTGTTTTCAGCAAACTGCTGAACGACCCGTTGCAGGCAAAGACCCTGGGCACGCGCGCCAAAGCCCTCGTCGAACAGAATCGCGGGGCGACCGAGCGAACTGTCAATCTCCTGACTTCAATTCTATCCATTGCGCCCGCCGCGGATGCAGACGAGCGCGCACTGGCCGCTCAGGAGGGCGCGCGCTCCGCATGAACTCAGTATCATCTATAGTGCTTGCTCCTCTCAGCGTGCTGTACGGTGCGGTCACGCGGACACGCTTAGCCCTGTACCAGCGTGGGGTTCTGAAACTCTTGAGGCTGGATGCGCCGGCCATCAGCGTCGGCAACATCACGACCGGCGGCACCGGCAAAACGCCTCTGGTTGAATGGGTGGCGTGTTCGCTCGTCCGCGAAGGCCGCAAGGTTTGCATACTCACGCGCGGCTACGGACGCGAAAATCCCAACACTCGAATTGTGGTTTCCGACGGCCAAAGAATCCTGGCAAACGAAGTCGAGGCCGGTGACGAACCTCGACTTTTGGCCGAGAATCTTCTGGGGCAAGCGGCAGTAATCAGTGATACAGATCGTTTTGCGGCTGGTGAGTGGGCAGTAAGGGAATTCGGTTCCGACGCTTTCATTCTTGATGACGGCTTTCAGCACCTGCGTCTCGTGCGCGATCTGAACATTGTCACGATCGATGCGACAAATCCCTGGGGCGGCGGTCACCTTTTGCCCTACGGACGCTTGCGCGAACCGCGTGGCGTACTTTCGCGCGCCGACTGCGTTGTCATTACACGGGCTGACCAGGCTCACGACCTCGATTCGCTGAGATCCGAGATCGAAAAGCTAAGCCACCATCGGCCCATTTTCACCTCGTGCATGAAAGTGCGCGGTTTGAGAAGGCTTGAACATGATTTCTCAAAAGAAGACTATGCGAGCGACCGATCAATCGAAGGGCCAATCGGCGTCTTCTGCGCGATTGGAAATCCTCTTGCATTCATCAAGCAACTGAAAGCCGAGGGCTACGACCTGGTTTCAATCCAGGAGTTTCCCGATCATTTCAAATACGACGAAAGGGATGTCAGCGCCCTCGTTGAACGGGCGAAAGGCGCGGGCGCGAAGAGTTTGATAACGACAGCAAAAGATGCGGTCAAGCTCCGGGCTTTGCGCTTTGATCTTCCCTGCTATGTGCTCGAGATTGAGAGTGTTGTCAACGACGAAGACGAACTCCGGAAAATGATTTCCGCCGCAATCGGAAAATGAGCTGTCAGATTAACTATATTTATCAGCCACGTTGCAAATATCGCGAGACTGGCGGCGGCGCCGGAGTAATGGCTGGTGGCAATGAAGGCTTTGGTGACGGCTTCGGAGACGGTGCGGGCGGAGCCTCGTTCGAATTTGACTCGCGCGAAGACGGCGTGGGCGAAGGTGACTCCTTTGCTCGGTTGCTGTTCGCGTTCGCCGGCGCTTTGTTGTCGTTTGCGACGTTGGCGTTTGGATTGTCGATGGGCGTCGGCGTGACCGCGGCGTTCGGGTTGGCGTTTGCGTTAGTCGTTCCTCCCGACGGGATGCCCGCTTCATTCTGCCCGGTTGCCGGCGCGGCAGGTTGAATCGGTTGGCTGTTCGGATCCGCCGAGAGAGTAGACGAGTTGCCCTGTTGCTGATTTGTGTTCGTCGCCGGTTCAGATGTGCGCGTGAACGCATAGATCACTGCGAAAACGACCAGCAATCCGGCCAGCGATGGAACCACAATCCGCCAGGGATTGAAATTCGCGGCAGCAGGGACCGGAGCGATGGAGGTTCCAGCGGGCACCGCTGAAGGTGACTGAACTCTTGACCGAACGAGTGTTTCCTCGCTCTCATCTGCGACATTACTGCGTGCGGGACTAGCTTGTGTCGGCACCACGATTCGACTCGGCTGCTCGCCAATTCCCTGCTGCACAATACCGGTGGCGGCGGCAATTACGAGATCTTCAACCAGCTGGCCCACCTTCTGATAACGATCTTCCGGACGTTTCGCTAACGCTCGCGAAACGATCAGCCCAACACTGTCGGGCAAGTCCTTTCGTTCTTCGAGGACGGATGGCGGAAGCTCTTGCAGTTGCTTCAGCATGATCGCGGTCGCGGAATCACCTCTGAACGGCAGACGGCCTGTCAGCATCTCGAAGAGAATTACACCAAGCGAATAGATATCAGAGCGGGCATCAATCTCTGAGAGTTGCGAGCACTGTTCGGGTGACATGTATTGCGGCGTGCCCACCACCAAATCGGGTGAGGTCAAACCCGGATCATGTCCGCCGAGCGGTTCCTTGATCTTTGCGATGCCGAAATCCAGAACCTTGGCATAGTCAGCGCCATTCGCGTTTACCAACATAATGTTATCGCTCTTGAGGTCGCGGTGGATCACGCCTTCAACATGCGCAGACTCCAAAGCGCCACCCACCTGTCGCATGATCTCAACGACACGCGCGAACGGCAGCGGTCCATCCTGACGAATAACTTCCTTTAGCGTGCGCCCGCTCAAAAACTCCATCACCAGGAACACCACGCCACTTTCGGCTTCGCCAAAATCCGTGACGCTCAAGGCATGCGGATGCGAGATGCGCGACGCCGCCCTCGCCTCGCGTGAAAAGCGCGCGACGATCTTCTCGTCGGCAGCAAGCGAAGGACGAAGCACCTTGATGGCCACTTTCTTGTCCATCAAGATGTGTGTGCCGCGATAGACGGCGCCCATGCCGCCAACGCTCAGACGCTCTTCGACACGATACTTGCCGGCGAGAGTTTCTCCGATCAGGGAATCACCGGTTGTCTCGAGGGCTGTTCCGTCGGCAGGACAGAGAGTGTTGGTGTCCGGATATTCTTTTCCGCATTGGGGACAAATCTTCATCGCTTCGTTGAGCTTCTTTCTTCCCGATCAGCTTGACGCGAGCGTATCACAACACTTTGAAGACAGGCAAAGTCGCGCAAAGTAAGATGCGAGCGAGGCATTCAGCCACGCTCGCATCATCGCAAGCCGTTTACGTAACAGGTTACTTAAATTGTGAACACAACTAGCAGAGCAAACAGTACGAGCGACTCGATCAGAGCCAGGCCCAGGATCATCATCGTCTGAATTCGCCCTGCTGCTCCCGGATTGCGAGCAGCGCCTTCGACTGCCGCCGCGCCGATGCGCGACTGGCCCAGGGCGCCACCAAAGACGGCGATCGCAAAGCCAACGCCCACGGCAATGGCCCTGATGCCAACGCTGATGCCCGTTGGCGGCTCACCAGCGGCAAATACCGGCATCGCGGTCAGCAACACCGCGACCACCGTAAAGAAAAGCATGTTGATTCTTCTCATTCTTTTTTGCTCCTTCCCAGGGTGAACCTAAGAATCAAAGGGATGGCGAACTGGGGCGAAAGGCTGCGGCTCGTTATGATTTCGCCTGAATCCGGTATCCACCGCCCCTCGAACAACGGCGCTCCTGCGATACAGACATTGTTTCTGCCTCAAAACGCGAAGCTATGATTTTGCCGCCACGCCCCCTTTTCCAGGCCAACCTCAAAAGTACTTTGCGCTTCAACGTGCGCGAGCGCATTTGCTCGCATCGCTCGAAGGCGCGGTTGATAAAGCCAACTACGTTAAGGCTGGAGCCATCAATTCTTCGCTTTCGTCCTTTGCGTGGCCATGCTCGGCATGCATGTCACTCGGGGCATGGGAGACTTCAGAGAGATAAACTTGAGACAGCAGAACGAAAACGAGAGTCTGAACACCAGCCACGAACACACTCAGAGCCATCAGGAGGATGACGAGTGGAACCGCAAGAAAATAAGTGTATGGCGGATATAAGTGCGTGATTGTATCGAGCACCTTTTCATCAGCAAACATGTTGCCGAAAAGACGGATGCCGAGCGAGAACGGCCGAATGAAGTTGCTGATAAGCTCGATGGGAAAGATAAGAGGCGCAATCCACCAGATTGGACCGGCGAAGTGTTTCAGATGTCCGAGGATTCCGTTCTCTTTGATGCCAATATAGTTGTAATAAAGAAACGAGGTGAGACCCAGCGCGAACGTCACGCTGGTCGCCGACGTTGGCGACACGAAGAGGGGAAACAGGCCCATCAAGTTGGAAACCAGAATCAGAACCGCAAAGGTCATGACTACCGGGAAATATTTCAACCCATGCGGTCCAATTATGTCGGCGAGCATGTCGCGGATGGCCAGCATGCTCAATTCCAGAGTCTGCTGACCGTATCCCGGCTCGTCCACCGATAGCCTGCGCCGAAGTAACAGAATAATGATCACGGTGAGAATGCAGGCGATGATGAACATCACCGTGTACCAGGGAATCGCAGTCTCTGGCGTGTATGGGCCAAAGGCCGCTTCGGGCGTGGTGCCAAACTTTGCGAAGAACCGCTTCCACAACGGATAGGTGTAACTCATCTCAAAGTTGTAGGCCCAATGCCCGAAGTAATGATTTACGAGCTTGACGATGATCGGAATCTGCTCGGCATGCTCCTGAACCTGCTCAGCGTGCTCGGCAACTGTTCCAGCCTGTTCCTGCAACCAAAACATTAATTGATTCCCTCTCGGTGAACGATGGTCAAATAAACTTGCCTGAAGGCCTCAGCAAATAAGGCGACGACAAAACTACACAGGCCGACGATTGTTGCCGGCAGCGAAACCGCATTGAGTTTGTAACTAGCAATCACAATAGAGGCGATCAGAAAGTATCTGAGAATGTAAATTGGCATTCTGACGCCGGCATTGTTGCCCGCCACACGCGCTTCAATGAGTGCGGCAATTGAGGTGCGCATCCAGTGGTAATTCAACAACGAGAGCAACCCGCCGAGCAGCAATCCGGTCGTTACCCGCCACGGCGCCATCAGGGCGCTGACGCTTACTGTCAGCACCACCGAAGCAACCATGACGCGGCGAATGCGAACCTCCAAACCGCCGTCATCATTCGCGGCAAATGCTCCGGCACTTATGTTGTCTGGAATTTCCTTCATTGGCAAAGCCAGTGATTTTACACGTGAAATCGCACAGTTGTCGAGATAGCCAGGAGGGTTCGCCTTACAACTTCGAGGTCAGTCTAATAAACTCGTAAAAGCCGGCGACAGCGCCGAGGAGAAGGCCGGCTACCAACAGCCATGGCCTGGTTCCCAGCCAACGGTCGAGTAACCATCCTACTCCGGTGAGTGCGGCCACTGAAGAGAAAAGTGTGAGCGCTGCGGCATAGGCTACGCCGCTCTTGCGGTTGGCTTCTTGATCGTCAGGCCTGAGCGCCATTGGAGAATGAGAACGCTTAAAAGAAAGAATCGATTGATAGAAGAGATCGCTGCTCCTGATGACAAACGCTTACCACGCTTCGCGAGTCAGGTAGTTCTTCGGCGCCTCGTAGAGCAAAGCGCGGCGCGAATGGCGCATTGAGTCGTGAATGAAGCACACGTGCGTACACCAACAAGCCTTGCCGCCGTCTATAGCATTCAATTCCGTGTTGCGTTCCTGGGCGGCCCACAACGCACCAAAGTCGAAGTCGTAATCGGAGAGCGTCGCAAATTTTTCCCGCAGCTCGCAGGCGCGCACGTCACCGTGGTAATCGATCACGGCTGTCGTTTCGCCCGCCGTGCACGGAAATGGCCAGGCCGTGGACCGCTGAAAGTTTGCGTGCTGCGTGCGATAGTGCGTCGTGATCGTGCCAACATAGGCGACGTTTTTAACGAACCGCCGGCTGGCATCATCGTTGGCGAACATGCGATCGCCGTAGCGCTTCGTTAGTTTTGAAACGTGGGCATACAGGCGCGGTAAGACTTCGGCAGGGACCTGTTTGATGCTGTCACCGACGAGTGTCTCGCCGCGAATGATGTTGAAATACTGACCGTCAAGTCGAAAGTTCTCCCACATGAACTCTGCGAGCATTTCGATCTCGGTATAGTTCTCGGCGCACACAACCGTGTTGACGTTCAGCCGAAAGCGATCCGCGTACTTCTCTTTCAACGGATACAGCGAGCGAATGCAATCGAGCGCTTTCTCCCAATTACCCGGCACTCCCCGGATCCGATCGTGAGTCTTGCCATAACCGTCCAGCGCGATGTTCAAGTAGAGATCGACCTGCGGGTGCCGGCCCAACGCATGGTCGACAATCTCATAGACGCGCGATTTGACCAGGCCATTTGTGGGAATGATGACTCGGTCGACGCCGTTGTTCCTGACGAACGTGTCAATGATCTCGATAACATCTCGGCGCAAGGTTGGTTCGCCGCCGGAGAGCCACAGATCGGTAATCGGCGGCATCGTGCGCGAGATCTTTTCGATCTGGGCGAAGGTCATGTCCCCCGGCTGGTTCAGTTCCGCGTGATAGAAGCAGGTTTGGCAGAAAGCGTTACACCGCGACGTAACAAACAGAATCACCGTCCCGAGGCGCTTTTCGCGCTTGGTCCCTCGGAGAAGTTGAACTAATTGTACGGTTCTGTTCGGCATGAGCTATTGCCTATCTAATCCCTTCGCGCCGGTACTTTACTTTACTCGCGCGAGATGATGACAGCTTCAGTCGGCGATTTCAATTCGTAGGTGATTCCACGCCAATTGATGCGCCTCGAGAAAGCCGCGGCTAGGGCATTGTGGAGAAACAGCGCGGAAGCAAACGGCCAGAGTAGGAGATGGGCCAAAAGACTGCTGCGCGGATGCGGGCCGTAGTTTGCCAGTGCGATACGTACTGCGCGCACTCGAATCCAGGCCTTGGCTGCGCCCAACATAAAAATAATTGCCAGCAGCATCAGAGGCGCCACAACAGACAATCCCAGCGCCGCTCGCACAATCACCAACGCGATGCCGCCAAAGAAAGCAAGCACGAAGAGTAAGCTTCCGAACAAGACTGCCTTCCAAAGATGCTTCGCGTACACGCGCGTGATCTTCAATTGCCGCGTCGTGAATTCGAGCAACTCACGAAAGCTGCACTCATCAAACGAACCTGTCAGGCAGTCTGGCACAAAATGTATCGGGAGCTTTGCGTCTTTAAGGATTCGCGTCAATGTAAAATCGTCAGAAACCGTACCGCGCCAACGGTCAGCAACTTTCAATCTTTCGAATGCGGCGCGGCGGATTGCAGTGGAGCCGCCCCAACAAAAGTTCTTGTCCGCCTGCGCGCCCAGCGCGGATGCAATCGAGGCGTTCCAAACTGAACGCAGGTGCGCAGCAAGTCCGCCTCTGACCGGAATGAACCAACGATACCCCGTCGCGGCTCCCATCTGTTCATCCCGCAAAGGAGCTACCAGAGATCGTAACCACTTCATATGCGGACGAGCGTCAGTGTCGACAAAGACGAGCACCTCGCTCGCCGGATCAATCTCGGCCACGGCCGCGCGAAGATTGTGGACCTTCTGGCCTGAATCAATTGCGTCGCCGGCAACGACTACGCGCGAAGCGATCCTCTTGATTTCGCCAATCGAAGCTCGCAGCTCCTCGACAACCTTCAATGCCGGGTCATCAGCCCGATCCGTGACAAAGATGATCTCGTAGGTAGGATAATCTTGTGTGAAGAGCGCACGAATGTTTTCTGTCAATCCCTTGTCCAGGCCACGGAACGGCGCAATAACGGAAGCGGACGCTGTGAACTCCGGAAGCTCGTGCGCCGTCTCGCGCCGCACGTAAGCGTAGTAGCGAAGGCCACCACGAAGCGATAGAACGCCGAGCCAGATGGCGATCACAGCAAAGAGGTAAAAGAGCACCATACATGAATACAAATGAGAAAGGCGATGCGTTTTGACATCGCCTCTTGTCTAACACCTTCGTACAGCAGCGCCGCCGAAGTTACGGCCAGTGCTCGATCAGTTTCTGCGCCATGCTGATCAGTGGCTGCGGATAGACACCGATGAAGATGATCCCGATCGTTGAGACGGCGAAAGCGGCCCGCAAGGTGGGCGAAAGCTCCAATGGTTTTTCCGCGTTGCCACAAACCGTATAAGAGATAGTACTTGCCGATGAAGCCGCCGGTGACCGGCAAGCCACCGAGCGAGAGCATAAACACCGCCATCATCGCCGCCATGCCCGGCGCCTTCTGGGCCAGACCGGTCAGGTCGTCAACGTTGTCGCCGATGATGCCGCGCCTGCGCAAACTGATCACCACGCCGAACGCGCCCATGTTCATCAGCGTGTACACGAACACATAGATAAACAGCCCAAGGTAGCCCCAAGTGTTGCCCGCAATCAGTGCCAGCAGCAGGTAGCCGGCGTTTGAGATGGAAGAATAAGCAAGCAGCCGCTTTGAGTTATCCTGCGTGACTGCGGCCCAGTTGCCCACGAAGATTGTGATTGCCGCCACCAGACCCAGCAAAGGCGCCCAGTCCACTCGCATGCCTCCAAGGGCTACGATGAAGATGCGCGCGTACAGCGCGAAGCTCGCGGCTTTCGATCCGGTCGAAAGAAACGCCGTGACCGACGTCGGCGCGCCTTCGTAGGCGTCAGGCGCCCACATGTGAAACGGTACGGCGGCGATCTTGAAAAACAATCCCGCGGCCATTGCGATCATTCCCAACAGCAACATGGGTCTGAGAGCAGCAATGCCTCTGGCGGTTTCGGTGAGGGCGCCGAGTCCTTTGGCGGCCTCCATGTCGCTCTTTATCGACGCCAGCACTTCGCCGACACTGTGCCCAATCTCGCCGATGTTAGTCGAACCGGCAATGCCGTATAACAACGAGATGCCGTAGAGCAGGATGCCCGACGAAAAAGCGCCCAGCAGAAAATACTTCATCGCTGCTTCGTTCGAACGCTTCTCGCGTTTCGTGAAGGCGACCAACACGTAGAACGTCAGGGCCATCAATTCCAGACTGATGTAGAGCGCGATCAGATCATAGCCACAGGCCAGAAACATCATGCCGACGGTCGCAAATAAAACGAGCGCGTAGTACTCACCGTGCTGTTCGCCTTCGATATCCAGAAACCGCGTCGAAATCGAGATCGCCAGCGCAGCGGTGACCAGGAAGATCGCTTTGAAGATAAGGGCGAACCCGTCGATGCGCACCATGCCGTAAAAGCCGTCGAGCGGCAAAGCGCTCTGGTTGAACGACCACAGCAAACCCAGCGACAGGCCAGCCAACGCGATACCGGCCAGCGCGAAGTAGGCTGTCCATTTGCTCCTCTTGTACGGCAGGATGACTTCCATCACCAGAGCGATGCAGCCACAGACGGTCAGGATCAGCTCCGGCGCGATCAACTGTAGATCGCTCACGCTGAACAGTGCCGTGGTGTTGGCTTGAAGTAGCAGAATCATGTTTACCGCTTGAAAGACTATGGGACTGTGCGAACGGTGACCTTCGGCTGTTGATTAACGACTGGCCCGGGAGTTGTTGCTATCCCAGGCAGCGGATAGGTCGGTCGTGCTTGCCTTACTACTGCGTTCACGGGCTGGTCGATGTAGTCCATGAAAGCCTTGGGATAGATGCCAATCCAGAGCGACATGATCACGAGCGGCGTCATGTAAACCCACTCGCGCCAGTTCAGATCAGGGAGCTTCTCGTTCTTCGGATTCTCGAGACGGCCGAAAAACATTCGCTGATAAAGCCAAAGGAAATAGCCGGCGTTTAGAATAATTCCCAGCGAGCCCCATCCGGCCCAAACCGGATTGGCCTCGAACGCGCCCCTGAACGCGAGAAATTCCGAGATAAAGACAGCCAACAGCGGCAGGCCAATCGCCGTCATTACCATCGCTAAGAACACGGCGGCGTAGCCGGGCATAACGTGCGACAGGCCGCCAAACTCCGCGACGCTGCGCGTGTGGCGCCGTTCATAAATGATGCCGACCAAAAGAAAGAGCGCGCCCGAGTAGATGCCGTGGCTGACCATCTGCATCACCGCGCCGTTGAGGCCGTTGGGATTCAACGCAAACAGCCCAAGCATCACCACGCCCATCGACGACACGGACGAATAAGCGACCAGCTTCTTGATGTCGCCGTCTTTTTTCACCACGAAATACATCGCGGCCAGCGCGCCGTAGATGATGCTGACGATCGCCAGCAGCACCATCACACTACGGACACCGAATGATCCGAAGTATTTTTCGTCCATCGATGCCGCCGGAAACATCGGCAGATTGAAGCGGTAGAATCCGTAGGTGCCAAGTTTCAACAGGATGCCGGCAAGGATCACTGAACCGGCGGTGGGCGCCTCGACGTGCGCGTCAGGCAGCCAGGTATGAAAGGGAAACATTGGCACTTTAATCGCGAAGGCAATGGCAAACGAGAAGAAGAGCAGCACCTGCATTGTGCCCATTGGCATTACAGATCCCAATGCCTGCAGGTACATGATGTTGAAGGTTCCGCTACCGCTTTTCGCCAACGCCACCGCATTGTTGAGGATTAGCATTGCTTTCGGGTCGCCGTTTCCGGCGAGGTTCGAAAGAACTGCGGTGTTGATGCCGGCCGCCAGCGTTGAGTCCTGCGTCAGGAAATACATCTTCAAAATGCCGAGCAGCATCACGACCGAGCCGACCAGCGTATAGAGGAAGAATTTGATCGCTGCGTAGAGCCGGTTCTCGCCGCCCCAGATGCCGATCAGGAAATACATCGGCACCAGCCCGATTTCGAAGAACAGATAGAAGAGGAACAAATCCATCGATGCAAACACGCCGATGACGGCAGCCTGCAAGAAGAGGAGCAATGCGTAGTATTCCTTCTCGCGCTTCTCGATGTATTTCCACGATGAAAGAGCCGAGATGACGCCGAGCAACGTCGTCAGCAGAATCAACAGAACCGAAACGCCGTCAGCACCCATCTGATAGCGCGCGCCGATCACCGGAATCCACGAGTGATCCTCGATGAACTGCATCCCGCCGAGCGTGCGGTTGTAGTAAAGGAGATACAACGACGCGACGAAGTCGAGCGCAAACCATGCGGTCGCAAACCGCTTGATCAGGTTCGACTGCTCCTTCTTCATGAGCGCGATGATCACGATCCCGCCCACGACCGGCAGCCAGGTAATGATAGAAAGAATATTCTGACTAATCATAGTAGTCCGTTGTCAGTTGTTCGTGGTCCGTAGTTCATTGTCGTTCGTCCAGTAACTGGCCCCCGAGAAATGACTGCGGACACTGGTTTTCAAAATGCGATTGCAAACAGCGCTTTCAACTTGGCGATTATGTCGGGCCCAAAGAACATGGCGACGACAACGACCAGTCCGATTACCATGACCAACGCATAGTTCGGGGCGAGGCCCGTCTGCGCGGCGCGAATCACCGGCGACATCAACCGAATGACGAAAGCAGCAATCGTGTTGACGATTCCGTCTACAACGTATTTATCGAAGCCGCCGCTGATACGGCTCCACAATCGCGTAAGCCATGCCGAACCATTCACAGCGCCGTCCACGACTTTTGAGTCGAAAGCAAAAACAGCTCGCGCTGCGTCCATCGTGCGGCGCGTAATCGCCCAACCGTAAAACTCGTCAACCCAGTACTTGTTGTAACTGGCTTCGTACAGCGGCCGCAGCCGCGCCGCCCACAGTTCAGGTAAGCGCGTGTCTTTGACATAAAAAAGCAAACCCAAACCGATACCGACGCCGGCAACCAAAAGCGAGATAATGATGAACAGCCACTCGGTCGCGGTCTCGCTTCCCAGTTTGCTTTCCGCTGCATGCGCCAGGTTGAATCCTGTCTCGCTGGAACCGCGCGTCCGCCTGCCTCCTGCCTACTGCCTACTGCCTCCTGCTTACTGCCTTCTTCTCCCTTACCAAACTCGCGCGTGACCGGATTCCAGATAATCGGATCCATGAAGGTGACTATATTCATGCGCCCGCCAGGATGCTCGGTGCGAGTAATAAACTTCCACGCCGGGCCAACACCGACGAAACCACCGACGGTGGCCAACACTGCCAAAGCGACGAGCGGCATCCACATCGACCTTGGCGATTCGTGCGGGATGTGTACGTGTTTGGGCGCGGGGTGTTCTTTAAGGTGCGCTTCATGTGACGGCGTGTGTTCATGCGTGCCGAGAAATTTTTCTTCGCCCCAGAAAGTCATCGCCACCAGCCGCGTCATGTAGAAAGCCGTGCCGGTTGCGGCGATCGTTCCAATCAACCAAATCAACCAGCCGATCGGAATGTAATTGGTCGAGGCAGCGCTCCACAGAATCTCATCTTTCGACCAGAAGCCGCTGAACGGAATGATGCCGCAGATCGCCAGCCAGCCCGCGAGGAACGTCCAGTATGTGTACGGCATGTACTTCTTCAGGCCGCCCATGCGTCGCATGTCCTGCTCGTGATGGAGCCCATGAATCACGCTGCCCGCGCCCAGGAACATCAGCGCTTTGAAGAACGCGTGCGTCATCACGTGAAAGATCCCAATCACAAACGCGCCGACACCGCAGGCCATAAACATGAAGCCAAGCTGCGAGACGGTCGAGTAAGCCAGAACCTTCTTGATGTCGTTTTGCGTGATGCCAATGGTCGCCGCGAAGATCGCAGTGACCGCTCCGACTAAAGCGACGACCAGCATCATCGTCTGCGAATGCTGAAAGATGACGTTGGTGCGCGTCACCATGTAGAGACCCGCAGTCACCATCGTCGCGGCGTGGATCAGCGCGGATACCGGAGTGGGGCCGGCCATCGCGTCTGGCAACCAGACATGCAAGGGCAGTTGCGCCGATTTCCCGCACGCGCCGATGAAGAGCCCAAGCGCAATCCACGACATGATGCCCCAGTGTCCGATTGTTTCAATCGGATACGACTTCGCTTGCGCAATCACGTCGGTGTACTGACTGGTGCCGAACGTCGCGATCACTGCGAACACAGCGAGGGCGAAACCAAAGTCGCCGATGCGATTCGTTATGAAAGCCTTGCGTGAGGCGTTCGCCGCTTCCTGACGATCGAAGTAGTAACCGATCAAAAGATATGAACAGAGTCCGACGCCTTCCCAGCCGACAAACATCATCAGAAAGTTCGAGCCCATCACCAGCACGAGCATCATGAACATAAACAGGCCCATGTAAGCGAAGAAACGGTAGAAGCCCGCATCACCGTGCATGTAGCCCGTCGCGAAGACAAAGATGCACAAGCCCACGCCTGTGACGATCAACATGAAGATCGAGGATAGCGGATCGAGTTGGTAACTCCATTCGACGTTGAGAATTGAACCACGAGACGCTTCCGCATCACTGGTGAAGACCGACACGGGTTTGTTTCTCTCCTCGGGCGGCAACGCGGCTCTTTGTCGCTCCGCTTCCTGGTAGGCCGCAGCGCTGATCCGCTCGCTCGACCCTTGCGTAATGCGAACCGCGCCGCCGGGAATCCAGTTGTATTTGAACGCGGCGTCCTGACTGGTAACGTAAGTCCTGGGCCAGATGGATTGACTGCTGAAGCCGTAGGAATAAACCGCGGCGACGCTGATCAAAAATGAAAGCGCCACGGAACCAACGGCGATGCCGCCAATCAGTTTCTCGGAAAAACCGAAACGCCGTCCCAGCAGGCCGTTAATCGCGGCGCCGATAAGCGGTAGAAGCGGCACGAGCCAGATGTAACGATACATCAGTTTCGAGTTTCGAGTTCACAGTTTCGAGTTCCGACCAAATCGTAATCTCGGGCGCTGGCTTTTAACTCGAAACCCGAAACTCGAAACTCGAAACTCGTCATTACCATTTCAGTAGATCAATCTCATCCATCCAAATCGTCTCTTTATTGCGATAAAGCGCGATGACGATTCCCAAACCAATTGCCGCTTCGGCCGCGGCCACGACGATTATGAACACAGTAAAAACTTGCCCCGCCAGGGCATTGGGGTTCCCTGTATCTTGCAGGTAACGCGAGAACGCGATGAAGTTCAGATTCGCGGCGTTCAGGATTAGCTCGACCGACATGAAGATGACGATGATGTTGCGGCGGGTGAGTACTCCTGCAACGCCAATGATAAAGAGCAACGCGCCGATGACCAGAAACTTGGCAAGGTCGGGATGTTGCACTTTGTCCCACGCCAACGAGAGCCGCCCGCCTCCTGATTCCTGGAGCAGGAAAAACAAAGCTGGAGCGAAAACGTTCGTCATTTCTTTTTCTCGGGAGGAACTTCCTGCTCGTTCTCAACCACCTCAGCAAGTTCCGGTTCGTGTTGTGTGTCCTCTTTCAAGACCTCTCGGGGCACATCGTCCACTGCGGCTTCCTGTTTGAGCGTGCGCGCCAGCATCACTGAACCGATGATCGCCACCAGCAACAACACGCTGGCGATCTCAAACGGCAGCGACGCGTAACGATAGAGACTGCCGCCCACGCGCTCCGTCGCCGTCGTGATCTTCGATGTGCCCGTAGCGGCTGTAGCCAACTCCTGCTGTTGCGCCAGGCGCTGTTCGGCGATCGCTTCGACGCCTTTTCTCTTGTCCCGCTCTTCCAGGCCCTGCCAGCCCGCGCCGACGGCGTAGAGCAAACCAAATACGAGTAGGAAACAAAAGATGAGGCCGGCACCAACCTGCCGGCTGTTATTAAAGATGTTCGTCGCGCCGCGCTCCTCGGCTCCGACATTCACCAACATGATCACGAACAGGAACAGGACCATCACGCCGCCGACGTACACGAGGATTTGCACGCCGGCGATGAACTCCGCGCCAAGCAGAATGAAGAGCGCGGCAACGGAAAGCAAAGTTGAGATCAGAAACAGCGCGCTGTGAACCGCGTTCCGCGCCATCACGGTCAAGAGACCCGCCAGGATGGCGGCGATGGAAAAGACCCAGAAGAAGACTGCTTCCCAGCCGGATAAAGTCATTGCCGATTTCCAATTGCCAATTGCCGATTTGATTTCGTTGGGGTTGGCGGTTTACGCGCAAGAGCGGCCGAGGCGGAAATACGCGATCTGGCCATTATCTTAGCTAACTCATTAGCCTCATCTAGCAATGGTTGCACGAGTTCCTTTTTCAAAAGATCTCTTTCAATTATCAACTCCAGCCAAAAAGCGCTTTCATCCGCTTCTTCTTCCACTACGCCAAGTTTTGCCACAAACTCGGCTTTTGAACGACCGCGGCATGCTGCCCGGTAATTTGCCCCGACGGAAGTTCCTGATCGCACCAATTGTCCGCCAATAGCCCTGCCGTGAACATTGTTCGGCAAAGCAGAAACGAGCTTTAGAATACGCAAGGCGAACTGCTTAGTTCGTTTTTTCAGATCATCAGCGTTCATGGCTCTACTGGTGAGAACAAAAATAAGCTTCAGGCTCGAACCAATCGGCAATTGGCAATTGGCAATCGGCAATGTTTCAGCTTGTATATTTAACCGTCTCGCGTCCCTGCTCGAGCATCTCGCGATTCCAAACAAAGCCCGCGCGCGAGTAGGTGGCGAGTTCAAAATCCTGCGTCAATTCCAAACAGTAAGTAGGACACGCCTCCTGGCACAGTGCGCAGAACATGCAACGCGAAGTATCGAAGATAAACTCGTCCAGAACTTTCTTGCGGCGCGGCTTGCCCGCTACAACGATCTCGACGTCCATCGCCAGCACGTCGATACAGTCTTCGGGGCACGCCAGCGCGCACAGGTTGCAGGCGATGCAAAGGGTGTCGTGCGTTTCCGGATCCATGTTCAAACGCGGCGCGCCGTGAAAACGCGGCGCCACGTCCGGACGCACCTTGGGATACTGCTCGGTGTAGATGCCCTTGCCGGCGACGGAGTCTTTATCAGTTGCGGCGCCGATGTTGTACTTGAGCGTCAACCGGAGACCTTTCAACAGATCGATCATGAAGAAGCGTTTCAGCTTCTGAATGAAGGCAGGTTTTGGAACATCAACCAATGGCATAAGTCATCTCCAATTTCCAATTGCCGATTTTCCGATTGTCTGATCCTCGATTGCTTGTTAATCGTAGCCCCCGCAACTCCTGGGATTTGCCCTTGTCAACAGAAAGTATTCGCAATCGGCAATTGGTAATCGCCAATCGGCAGTGCTTCATCCTTCGTTCGTTGCGGTCGCCGGCGCCACGGCGGGTTTTCCTTTTGGCGGATTTACCAGCCGAATGTTCCGACGCTGACTCTTCAAATGAAAATCGCGCGAGCGCCAGTTAATCATCGACAGAATTAAGCCGGTAATTAACAGGCCGGCAAGGCCCATAACAATCATCAACACTTTGCCGGTACCCGTCAGATTCAAACCCTGGTCCATCGACTCAATTGTTTTGATATTATGCCAGCCATCGATTGCCTGGATCAAAAAGATCGCGAAGGCCGAAAGCGAGATGTTAATCAGCGATGAGGGAATCAGCCACTTCCAACCGATGTCCATCAACTGATCGTAACGAAATCGCGGCAGCGTCCAGCGCAACCAGAAATACAGATACAGTATAACGGACATTTTCGCGAGGAAGACCAAAAGGCAGACTACGACATAGAGATCATGATGGCCGCCAATCAAGCGGTGGACACCGGGAAAATACCAGCCACCGAGATAGAGCGTCGTGGCCACGCCTGCGATCACCACCATCCCCGCATACTCGGCCATAAAAAAGAGCGACCAGCGAAAGCCGGAATATTCGGTGTGAAAACCCGCAACCAGTTCTGACTCGGCCTCCGGCAGATCGAAGGGCGCGCGATTGTTTTCGGCAATACCGCTGATCAGGAAAATAAGAAACCCGAGCGGTTGATAAACTACGTACCAGATTGAATCCGATCCTTGCGCCGCAACGATACCCGATAGAGAGAGCGTGCGCGCAAAGAACAGCGCACCAATAAGCGCAAGGCCCATCGAGACTTCGTAAGAAACCATCTGGGCGCTGGAACGCAGCGCCCCCAACAGAGAGTATTTAGAGTTTGACGACCAGCCGGCGAGAATCAGCGCCAGCACGCCGACGCTGGAAACCGCGAGCACAAATAGCAGCCCGATATTGATGTCGGTGATGACCGCCCAGTCAGGCCCGAACGGAATCACAGAGAACACGATGAAGGCCGCGGCCACCGCGATATAGGGCGCAAAAAAGAAGACCCAACGATCCGCTTTCTCGGGAATGAAATCTTCTTTCGTAAGCAGCTTCAAGCCGTCCGCGATCGGTTGCAACAAACCCCATGGGCCAACGCGCATTGGACCGAGCCTGGCCTGCATGAAGGCGGAGATCTTTCGCTCCAAATAGGTTGCATAAGCAACCCACAACGCAACGATAGTAACGACCAGCCCGATCTGAATGAACGGCCAGATGACGTAATTGATCGTGTCAGCGCTAAACCACCTCAGCAAAAGCTGGCTTATGAAATCAACTGGCGCGAACAATGCGAGTGTCATGTTAGAAATCTAAAATCGCAAATCCGAAATTAAAAATCCTCTTATCGATCAATTTCTCCGAGCACAATATCGAGCGTCCCAATGATTGCTACCACATCCGCGACCAGATGTCCTTCGCACATCTTCCTGAGCGCTTGCAGATTGATCAATGAAGGTGGCCGCACGCGCACGCGATACGGCTGGGCCGTGCCATCCGAAACCAGATAGCAACCGATCTCGCCTTTCGGCCCTTCGATCGAATGGTAGTAATCGCCGACCGGCAGCTTGATCACTTTTGGAAGTTTTGCGTTCACTGGTCCGTCCGGCAAATTGCCCAGCGCTTGCTGAACGATGCGCCGCGATTGTCTCATCTCCTCGAGACGGACCAGATACCGATCGTACGTATCGCCGTTCTCTCCAAGTGGAATATCAAAATCCATTTCCGCGTATGCAGCGTATGGCCTCGCTTTGCGAATGTCCCAGGCAACACCGGAACCGCGCAGCGCCGGACCCGATAATCCGATCGCGATTGCGTCGTCAGCCGAGATCACTCCGATGCCCACCGTGCGGCTCAACCAGATCCGATTCTCTGACAGCACGGTTTCGTATTCATCCAGGCGCGTTGGGAAGTTGTTGGTGAAGCGGCGCACATCTGCTTCGAAATCGTCGTAGGCGTCGTTAGGCATGCCGCCCACGCGCCAGGCATGACAAGTCAGGCGCGCGCCAAATTGTCGCTCAAAGATTTTCAGAATCTCTTCGCGTTCTCGCAACGCCCACAGCAGAACGGTTACGGCGCCAATATCCAGCGCGTGCGT
>WNGG01003473.1_pt1 | contig 29408 bp, 32 predicted proteins | sample 5400661 | NCBI WGS metagenome assembly WNGG01 (sample SAMN13153372, study PRJNA577476) | soil metagenome | isolation source: 100 cm soil or saprolite under Garry oak tree replicate 1 | place: USA:California | collected 2016-06-15
CATCTCCGGTTTCGGGGAAACCGTCAGTATTCCTTTATGGAGACTTCATTTCACAGGTTATCTACTTCATTATTATCGCTCTGGTAGTTTTCGTCATGTACAAGCAGCTAAAGCGTATGGGTCTCGCCAAACTCTAGCCCCCGAAACTTTCCCGAACACATCATCGCGGAGGATAGTAGAACTGTATTCCTGCGAGAACATACTGCACAGCAATAGCTGCGATAAAAAGAGACATTATTCTCGCTATGACTGCAGCCCCAGTCCTACCTAGCAGCCGATAGATTCTATCGGTTTGTCTTAGGACAATCCAGCTTACGAACATGACGATTACAATGGCACTAAGGGCAACTATGATTCCGGACGATTGAATCGAGATCAGGGTCAACGTTATCGCCCCGGGACCAACGAGTAGCGGGAATGCTATTGGGAAAACGGCTGTCTCCTCGGCGGAGACAAGGGTAAGCTTGTCCATGCGTTCACCGCGGAAAATAATCTCAATCGACAATAAGAGCAGAATCAGGCCTCCTGCGATCTGGAAGCTCTCTAGAGATATTCCGAATAATAGCAAGACTTCTTGACCGATCAGGGCAAATGCAGCTAAGAGTATAGCCCCGACAACCGCGGCGGTTCTGAAAACTTTCCGCTTTTCATCAAGATTCATCGTCTTGGTCAGCCCTGCAAAAATGGGAACAGGACCCAGCGGGTCCACGATTACAAACAAGGCAACGGTTGCTTTCAGCAGGTCAAGAAGAAACATGTCTAATGAGGCCATTCTATCATCCTTTCCTCGCTGGTTCGGAGCTTTTTGTGGTGGGCCGGGAGGGATTTGAACCCACGACCTTCGCCGTGTGAGGGCGACGTCCGTTCTGCGCATTTGCATGCTTACCAGGCTGGACTACCGGCCCAACGACGTGAAGTTGGAAGGCGACTATATTTCATCTTTCGAAGACGGAAAAACCGATACAGCTACTCTAGCGTAGAAGCCTAACATTCGTACCTTGAGGATTCTCTTCTATAAGCCGAAACAAGGGAATGCACCTTCCCCCTGCTTTCTCTATTTTCACAAGTGCTCTCGGCGAGAACTTGAACGCCGCAATTGTAAGCTTCTCTTTCGGGATTCCCGATCCGAGAACCTTTCCCGGTACCACGATCACATCTCCCGGCTTGGCGAGTCTCGACACCTGCCCAAGGTTGAGGACGATTCTGGTTCTTCGAGATTTACCTAGGAAACTTGCGACCGTTAGCCAGAGCGGGGTTTGGTGTTGCCTGCCTGCGCGTTTGAGATAGCTTATCGTATTGAGCATTTCGGGGTTTGTAGGTCGGTGGTCTCGCATTGAAGGGTCCTCGTGGCAGGGAAGCGTCTCATCCTGAATCGGTACCAATAAAGCCTTTGGAGATTAGACTCTCATTTTGAAAACGATCAGTGTCGATAGAGTCTAGCTTATCGTCTGGACCTTGAGAATCTCCGTTTTGCCAGACGGGCCTCTGGGGTCGCCAGCAATTATGACGATTCTATCGCCCTTTCTAGCAAGTCTGGTTCTGACAACCGTTTTCTCAGCCTCATGGAAGATTTCCTCGCTCGTGTTGAACTCCTTAGTTAGAAGGGCTTGAACTCCCCAGGAGAGCAATAGTTGCCGTTGGACCTCTGGATGGGATGTTAGGGCGATGATCGGGAGCGGAGGTCGGTATTTGGAGACAAGCCGGGCGGTTCGACCGGTGCGGGTTGGTGCGACAATTGCCGAGGCGGAGACTTGTAGGGCTGTCTCGCAAGCTCCCAATGCTAGCGCGTCTGCTTGGCCGTGCTCGTACCATGCTCTACGTTGGGCTGAGATCTCCTTCGGGAGGAATCGCTCCGTCTCCTCCGCGACCCTTCCTAGGATCCGAACTGCTTCGACGGGATACTTGCCGATCGCTGTCTCTTCAGAGAGCATTACCGCGTCCGTGCCATCAATGATCGCGTTCGCGACATCCGTCACCTCAGCTCGGGTCGGTGTCGGTAAGGACACCATAGATTCGAGCATTTGGGTCGCGGTTATCACTGGTTTTCCGAGTCTGTTGCTCTCGTGAATGATTCTCTTCTGTATTATCGGGACAAGTTCGAGTTTGAGTTCGACCCCAAGGTCTCCCCTTGCAACCATGATCCCGTCCGCTTCCTGGACGATCTCCTCGAGATTGTCGACTGCCTCTCTCTTCTCTATCTTCGCGACAACGAATACCTGGTGGCCATCGGCCTCCGCCACCTTTCGTGCTGTTGTGATGTCATCGACTTTCTGGACGAAGGACACGGCTATGATGTCGACTTTGTTCTCCAATCCGAACTTGATGTGTTCCCTATCTTCTCCTGTTATTGCGGGAACTCGGATTCGAAGCCGGGGAAGATTAACTCCTTTTCCTGAGGTCAGATCGCCTCCGTTGATTACGCGTCCTTCAACCTCATCTTTTTTAGTTCGTAGGACTTCGATTCTGATGGTCCCGTCAGCGAGGAATATCGTGTCGCCTTTCTTGACGGCTTTGGGGAGCTCAGGATAGGCGATTGGAATCTTGGATTTGGCGTTGGTCGGTTTAGTTGTCAGGCTGATCTTATCGAGCCTCTGAAGGTGAAGAGGCTCAGTAGCAAGTTTGCCCACTCGTAGCTTTGGTCCGGGCAGGTCTTGAAGTATGGCTACGGGGCGGTGGAGACGTTCGCTTACTTGTCGAATCGTCTTGATGGTGCGAACGTGCTCATCATGGGTTCCATGCGAGAAGTTGATACGTGCAACATCCATCCCGGACTGGATAAGCTGCGTCAGCACTTGAGAAGAGTCTGACGCTGGTCCGATCGTGCACACGATCTTGGTTGCAATGGTATTGGCTTTCGGTGTCAGTTGTTCGCGACCTGCAGCTCATGGGGAATCAATTTGTTCATAACACATTCTCTCGGCAGTTCCCGACGGGCCTTCTAGTTCCCTGGAAAGATTTAACGGAGCAAGTGGTCTTCTGTGAATACCAATGGAGCCGAAGACTCAAGGCCTGCACCATATCACTGCGATAACATCCGACGCCTCCTCAGCTGTCAACTTTTACACCAGAATTCTCGGATTAAGGCTCGTCAAGAAGACGGTGAACCTCGACGACCCCTCCGCTTACCATCTCTATTTTGGCGACGAGAAAGGAAACCCAGGAACCCTGATCACTTTTTTTGACTGGGGAAAGAGTATTGGTTTTGGACATGTGGGTGGTGGCGTAACCCACCATTTTGCATTCACGACCAGGGATCTGGAATCGCTCGCCAAATGGAAGACTTGGCTGGAACAAAACGATGTGAGCGTTCTCGGACCCTTTGATCGAGGTTCTTTCAAATCTCTCTATTTTCGGGACCCTGACGGTCTAATTCTCGAGATTGCTTTCCCCAGGAAAAGGGAAGGGTTACTCAGATGCTTCCCATTCGGAATTGACTCTCCAATTCGGAAGGGACCCCACAACTGTCAAGGCACCCGCTCCGCAAAAGCGGCAGATTAGCTCGGAGATGAAGCTGCAAGGATTGCATCATATAACCGCTCTCACGCACGGATCCTCTCAGACCCGTGAATTCTTTGCCGGGATCTTGAACATGGAGTCGGTGAAGGAGAATCAGAGAGGGTCATCAGGGACCGCTCAGCAGATCTTTGGGCTTGAGGAAGGTCGCCCTGGCTCGATGGTCTCGTTCATCGAATCGCCGGTGGCTCCTAGTGGAAATGTGGGAGTTGGAACAGTTCATCATATCGCCTTCGCCGTTGAAGATGAAGAGGTTCAGTTAAAGTGGCGGGAGCGTTTGCTAGCCCGCGGTGTCCATGTGACACCCGTGTTGGATAGAAAATATTTCAAGTCGATCTATTTCCGTGAGCCGAATGGGATTCTTCTCGAACTAGCCACTGTACCTCCGGGATTCGGAGTTGATGAGCCAATGGAGGCGCTTGGCCAGTCTCTAACACTTCCTGACTGGTTGGAATCGCGAAGACGCGCGATTGAAGCCTCTCTCGAGCCAATATCCTTGGCTGCGTAGAGAGGTGTTGGCTAGAATCTGATCCAGGGCTGGGTTCGGGAACGCCGTCCGCAGGAATTGTCTAGTGACATTTCGCAATAGGATGTCGTTGTAAAGAAAAAAAATCGTTGTGTTTGCGTGGAGGGGGTCGCCGTTGTTGGGGTTTGGTTATTGGGCCGCGACCAGGACTTCGACTGGTTCGGGTTCTTCAGTGATAGCTCTCGACTGTTTCGCGAAAGTGTATACGAGCGCGCAGCCTTGTTCGTCGATACGGAGCTCGACAGCCCCGGTTGGCGCACCCATTATGTCAATTAGCTCTGCGACATCCTTTGGAACTCGAAGGTACGCTGATTGTTTGATGAATAATGGTTTTACGCTCTGGGTCATGTCACATCTTCCAAAGGAGTAATTGTCGGAAGGTCGAGTTCGGAGTTTCGGAACTCTACCTCACATCTATGTGGGACCTGGGGAGTAAAGGGTGTGCGTGTTCGTGTCAGTGCTGGAATCGTGAGGACGAGCGTGGTCTGGTTGGAAGCTACTATTACCTCTCTATACTAGTAACGTGCAGCTTTAGTTGAATGATACGCTCTCGTCGCACTGTCTAACGATTCTGAGATGTGTCAGTCGGACTGGTGAATAGGCTTAGCAACGATACTAGCTGTTCAATCCTTCAAAGGCGGAACTGGGAAGAGCACAGTCAGTGCCAATCTTGCAGTTACACTCGCTCGATTGGGCAAGAGGGTTGCGGTGATCGACCTTGACCTGGAAGGTCCAGGATTGCACGTGATCTTCGGAATATCTGACGAAGAGATCAAGGTGACTATAAACGATGTTCTCCAGTCTGCTATTCCAATTAGGGATGCTGTTCTTGATCTAACCTCTAGGCTTGGAATCGAATCGGGGTGCCTCCTCTTCTGTCCAGCTGGACACAGGCTTGAAGAGATTCTCAAAATGGTCGACACCGGCTTCAATCTCAGCCGCTTCAAAGCAGTTCTCTACAACCTAGCTACAGAATACCAGCTTGACTATCTCCTAATCGATAGCCATCCTGGAATAGAAAAAGATACAATCGTCTCCATGGCGGTCTGCGACGTCGTAGTTCTCTTGTCCAGGGTTGATCACCAGGACATGTTCGGAAGCGGCGTCATGAACGAAGTAGCGAGCCAGTTGAGGAAGCCAGTGGTTTTGATACTCAATATGATTCCTAGCAGTGTGGGAGAGAAGGAATCCAAGAAGATCGGAGAGAAAATAGCAAGCCTCTTCAATCTCCAAGTCCTAACAGCTCTACCCTTCAACTCGGACGTCTTCGAAAACCTCAGCAGAGGAGTATTTGTTCTTGAACACCAGAAAGATCCTCTTACCAGGAAATTCACAGAACTCGCCGAGAACATGATAGGCATCATTGATCAGGCCTTGGAAGGCGGAGAGAGTTATGATCACGGATCTACTCCTCAGACAGTTGGCTAGCTCCTAGATCCCGCCCCCTCTATTGGGAGGCGATCAATAGTTTCAACCTCAGTTCGCAAATTTAGAAGGTTATTGTTGAGTGTTGAGGAATTGGACCATTTCGCTTTTTGCGGCGCGGTTTCTTGGCATTCTTACAATTGTTGCTCTAATTTCACTAGGTCGAGCTAAAGTTCAATCTACCCAAGGTCAATTCTGGGACCTTTCCAAAGTTTCTATAACCCCCATTTCTCCCGTAACCCGGCCTTACCTTGAGTTACCAGTTGGCAGACGAGTATTTCCAGCGGATCCACCAGATAATGTCACTACTAGACGATGAGAACGTAGAGATTATCGGCGCGATGAAGAAGTTCGGGCCTCGAAACCTTCAATCGATTGCCCGAAAATCGGGCGTCCCATATCCCACAGTCTACACCCGCGTTAACAAGCTCGGCACTCAGGGACTGCTCGACACTTGGACCTACCCTAACCTTGCGAAGATCGGATTGGCTAGGTCGATGGTTCTACTGACTCCGTCGCCAGGTCGAGAGGTCATAGCTAGCGAAGCCCTGAAGATTCCCGGCTACTGGCTCTGGATCGCAAGATGCACAGGCGAATGCAACGGATACTACTCTCAACATGCTGTCCCTGTTGAAAACAGACAAGATTTTGTTCAATATCTAGACCAGATAGTCTCATCGGGCCTCGCCACGAGCTACAGGATCTTCTGGCTCGGCGACTACCACTCTCACATTCCCAACTTCGAATACTACGATTTCAAGAAAAGAGCTTGGAGATTCGACTGGCCAGCATGGCTCAGCTTGTTTATGAAAGGCAAGAGTGTTCAGAATGGTTCTGAGGAAAAGGAGTCATCAAAAGATGACTTTGACAAGAACGACCTGTTGATCCTCAAAGAGCTAATGAAGGATGCTCGAAAGAAGCTCTCCGAGCTCTCCCAGCTAATCGGAATGACGCTTCCCGCAGCCAAGTATCGGTTCGACAACCTGGCCCGGCGAGGATTCCTACAGGACTACGTTATCCAAGTCCTACCATACCCGCCGGAGATATCGGACCTCTACGAGGTCCGGCTAGACTTCGGGGAACACAAAGCGATGATCGCAAAGGAGAACTTCTTCAAACGTCTACCGTTCGTCTTGAACTATTCAAGAATCAAGGGGACCAACTCGATAACCCTCAGAGTCTACCTCCCTAGAACGGAAGTCAACAATCTCTTGACCATGCTATCGGCTCTCGTCAGGGGAGGTGCGATAGACCGGTTCTCCTACATGTTGCTCGATCCTATGACGATCCAATCTCAGACCTTCCACTACAAGGCCTTCGACGACAAGTCGGGATGGCGTTATGACAACCATGAATACCTAGCCGCACTCCGCAAGCTTGTATCGTCCTTCGACAAGGCGGAACCTCCCGCAGTTACCTTCCAGCCGTCGAAGGGCCTACCTGTCAGTATGATGTAGCCGAATTCTAATCCGGACCGGTTTGTTGTTGAGGCTGGTTCAGCGCTAGCACACCTACTGAAAGCTCGGGACCGGCGCGGTTTGGAAAATTACCCGCATACCATCCTCTCTATCGAATGCAGATGACACTTTCCTAAGGTCTTCAAAATATTCCAAGTTGTCATAGTGCCATCCAGTGCTATCTTCGTAGAACTTGTACGCGAAGGTCTGCGTTCTGATAGTCATCGGGTCGAGCAAGACGTAGGTGAATCCTGCAAGGACTCCTCTCCGCGTTAGCGCGGAGAACATCGTGAGTAGATTGTTCATCTGGGTTCGGGGAAGATAGATTCTGACGGCAATGGAATTGGCACCCTCCACCCGGGAAAGAGTCAAGACCATTGGAAGACTGCTCAATACCTTCTCGCCAAGGGCCAAGCCTTCCCGCGTCTGGAAATCCAGGACCATCTCATAGAGGTCGGAGATTTCAGGAGCGAAAGGCAGCATGTCGATGACGTATTCGCGTATGAACCCAGATTGCGCGAGATTGTCGAAACGATACTTGACTGCCGGGACTGTCATACCTAAAAGCTGCGCTAGTTCGGTCAGTTTTGTTCGGCCGTCCTTGATCAACTCCTTGAGAATGATCAGGTCTTTCTTGTCAAATGTACTGGGCAGAGAGGTTTCCTTACGTTGAGCTTGAGCTGGTTTTGCGGCTAACGCGTCGAGCCATTTCGGCCAATCGAATGTCCAGGTTTTCTTCTTGGTGTCGTAATAGCTAAAGTCTGGGAGTGGCGACCCTGCTTCTTCTAGCCATAGAAGCCGGTATCCCGTTGCGATTCCCGAAGAGACGATCCTCTCCAGGTATTGTTCAAAATCCCAGCGTTTCTCAAGAGGAATCGCGTGAGTCGAGTAATATCCGTTGCATTCCCCCATGCACCTGATGAGTCTCAACCAGTAGCCAGGGACCCGGAGTGCTTCAGGAGCAAGAAGTTCCTTGCCTGGCTTTGTTGTGAGGAAGACCATGGCCCTCGCTAGGCCTAGTTTCGCGTAGTTCGGGTGGATCCAGGTTCGGAGCAGTCCTTCTTTTTCGAGTTTGGAGACTCTCGCGTGGACTGTCGGTCGAGGAATGTTTGTCTTGTTAGCAATGAGTTGGAGGTTTCTAAGGCCATATTTTCTCATCGCCATGATGATCTTGACGTTCTGGTGGTCCAGAAAGGAGACGAAGCGATTGATCTTCTCCAAGTACTCTTCGGGGGCGATATGGCTCAAATATGGTCCGAAGAAGACGTGGGGCAGTCGGAACTTTTCAAGGTTTTGCGGGAGGCTGAGGTTTCGAGGTTTGCATTAGTATTGAGCTCGCACTTTGCAGTGGATATGGCTGGCTGGCCGCCTTTCTCGGAGGAGATCATGGGCTCGCTGAGCAGGTCGATTCTGACACTCAAGACTCCTAAAGGTCCTTTAGGTGCACGGTTTCGAGCTTTGGCTGAGAGAGTAGAAACGTTTGCCTAGGTTCGCGGAATACTGTTAAGGGCTTAGTCGATTCCTGTCTCTTGGAAACATCGTAGTTTCCCTAATGTTTTCTCTACCAGTCATTTTCATGGTCAACCTCTCCAGACCAATGGACCAACCGGCGTGGGGCGGAGCGCCATATCTGAAAGAGTCGATGTAGAACTTGAAGTTCTCAGGATTCAGTCCCTTGGACTTGAGCTGTTGAATAAGAAGGGCCGGCACGTGTATGCGTTGGGTTCCAGACGCGATCTCTAACCCTCGATAGATCATGTCAAAAGCCCTAGAGGTCGTACCGTCTTGGTTAGGCATCGCGTAGAATGCTTTCTGTTCTGAGGGCCAACCAACGATGAAGAATGCCTCCTCCTTCAGAAGCTGCGAGAGTCTCTTCTCCTGCGTCTTGGAGAAGTCATTTCCAACCTGGATGCCTTCGCCATTTTCGCGTAGGAGTTCGATTGCATCTCTGTATTGCACTCGCTTGAGTGGCAGGTGTAACGGTTCGAGTTTCTGACCGATTTTCTCCAGTTCTTCACTGCATGACACTGTAATCGTCGTGATGCATTCAGCAAGAAATTCCTCCAGGACTTTCATGACGTCTTCGTCTGTTGAGAATGCTTGTTCGATGTCCATCTGTCGGACTTCGTTTAGATGGGTTGGTTGTTCGAATTTTTCCGCTCTGAATACCGGTAGAACAGTGTATACTTTCTCGAAGGATATGGCGCACATTTGCTTGTAGAGTTGTGGTGACTGGGCTAGGTAGGCGTCTTTTTCGAAATATTTGAGCGAGAAGAGTTCGGCTCCACCTTCGCTCGCCGAAGCTATGATTACCGGTGGTTGTATCTCCACGTATTGTCGGGCGGCGAAGAATTCTCGGAAAGTTCGGAGAATTGTTGATTGGATTTTGAAGATGGCGTTGGATTCTTCGCTGCGGAAGTCTAGGAATCTCCAGTTGAGCCTGGTTTCTAGGAGCGTGTTCTGGACGCCTCTCGGGTCGAGAGGTAAGGGTGTCTCAGCTCTGTTCACCACTTCAAGCTGTTCGGGGATGACCTCGATTCCTTTCTTGGCGATCTTGCTGGAGACGACTTTGCCTTTGACGAGGATCACGTCTTCCTGGTGAAGTGTGGTGATCTCCTTGACGATGTCAGGGCTGACTTTTGCTTTGGGGGCGGTCACCTGGACGATACCAGTCATGTCGCGGAGGAGGATGAAGGATATTCCTCCTAGGACCCTGACGTCGTGAACCCAGCCTGCAAGGACAACTTCTTTGTCGATATGGTCCTTGAGTTCGGAGGTGAGTGCTGTCCGCTTGAGATGGGAGATGTGGCTGGTTGAGCTGTTAGACAGACTTGTTCAGCTTGGAAACGCACTATGCGCTTGTTCTTTTAGGGCTTCTTTTTCTACCGATTCCTAATATCGAAACTGAAGGCGTTCTGGTATTGCTCCCAATCGTCACGGTCGTGCTAGATGGTGCAAGTGGTAGGGTTGGCGTCACGAAGACGCCTCTAGAGGATGCTTCCACGCCGAACCTAGACGCCTTAACCGGGCGAGGTAGTATGGGACGGATGTATACTGTTGGAGAGGGTATTGCTCCTGAGAGTGACGCTGGCGTTTTCTCCCTGCTTGGGTATGACCCGCTTGAGACTCATCTGTCGCGAGGTGTGGTTGAGACTCTTGGTGCAGGGGTCGAATTTCACGATGGTGATCTCGCACTCAGGGCCGGGTTTGCGACCGTCAAGGCTGACAAGCTTGTGGACCGGAGAGCTGGAAGGAACCTCTCGACTCCCGAGGCTCAAGAGCTCGGCGCTGCCCTGAACAAAGAACTGCGTCTAAAGTCAGATGTCCGGTTTGCCTTCAAACCAACCGTCGGTCACAGGGCGGTGGTTGTCTTCCGTGCAGATGGGATTCGGTTTTCATCGAACATATCCAACTTTGATCCCGCCTACGTTAGGAAGGGCAACATCAGTCTGGCTCAGCCGGGCGTGAACGAGTATGACATTCCAAGATGCGAGCCTCTCGACGGATCTGACGAGGCCGTGGTGACGGCGGCGCTGGTCAACGAGTTCGGGTTCAAGGCTAGAACGATTCTGGATAATCATCCTGTGAACGAGGCAAGGAGGAGAAATGGTATGGTTCCGGCGAATTTTGTTTTGATGCGGGACGCGGGAACTTCCAAGCCGCACGTCGACGAGTTCCATGCGAAATGGGGTCTGGACCCTTTGATGATCGCGGATCTTCCGGCTGAGCTAGGTATCGGACGATTGCTTGGGATGGATGTTAAGGAATTGGAGCCGGGGACACGACCCGACGATTATCGTAAGCGCGCTAAGCTTGTCCTAGCTTCTATCGCAAAGTATGGTTTCGTGTATGTTCATTTGAAGGGTCCTGACGAGCCGGGGCATGATGGATTGTTCGATCTGAAGAAGGAGAGAATCGAGGAGATCGACAAGGGTTTCTTCTCTGTGTTGGCAAAATCGCCCCGGTTGAAAGATCTTGTTGTAGCAGTTACGTGTGATCACTCTACGCCGGTGGAGGATAAGGGGCATAGCGATGATCCGGTTCCTGTCCTTGTACTAGGTGGAAAGGCGAAGCCGGATGGGTCCTCCAGATTCACGGAGAAGAATGCGGTAAAGGGATCGCTAGGGACTTTGAGGCGAGGCATGGTGCTTCTAGAGCGTCTGAAGCAGGTTGCCTCGTAACATGCGCCTATCCGATTACTATCCCCAGTAGTTGTCTGATCAGGGTTCCTGCTATGTAGAGAGCAAATGAGGCGGCCATTATGATCCCTGCGATCTCTGCAAATTGTCTCCTGAATTTTCTCGCTGATATGACAGTATCATAGTAAGTCATCGCGGCGACTAGGGCAACTCCGACGACTAAGGAGACTCCTAGGGCGGTGACCATTGAACCGGTGAGGAAGTATGGTAAGGCGAGAAATATCGCAGTGAACATGTACGATACGCCCGTGTAGATCGCGCTCCATTTTGCTGATCCTTCGAAGCCCTGTTTGGCTTGGGCGTAGGCGGCGGATGCCATGGCGATGGACGCGGCCATTCCCGCGACAACGCCCGCCAAGCCAGCCAGCTCTGTCTTCGCGTATATTCCGAGCGAGCCGGCGTGAATCCCCGAGATCTCGACGACCGCGTCTGCGAGACCGAGAACGATGAAGCTCATGTACTTGACTCGTCCTTCATGGATCTCGCCCATCAAATAGCTCTCTTGATGTTCCTCTTCTTCCATCATGGCTTCGAACCTTGCCTTGTCCGCGAATGGGATGTTCTTCACCATCTGCCGATAGCACCTTGCCTTGTCCGCGAATGGGATGTTCTTCACCATCTGCCGATAGCGTTCGTGAAGCGCGTCCTCGTGTTTTTCCAAGAATTTCATGGTGAATGTTAATCCGAGGGTGAGGCGAAGGAGGAGTGTGAAGTAGACCTTGACCCTGTTCACCTTGACAGCGGTATCATGCGTGTACGCCTTCCAGAACTCGTAATGCGATTGCTCGCCACGGGCGAGATCTTCCAGGGCTTTCTTGAATGACTGGTTCTTCTCGTGGCGGCTGAGCATCTGGTAGACCGCGCCATCGGTGTACTCGTCCCTTGCCGACTTGGTTGCCAGCCTGACGAGATCACGGCTAAGGGTCTCTTGCAAGGGTTGGCTCACGCTATGGCAGGTTGGCTCTGATATTTAGTTAGCCCCATGGAAAGAGAAGCGTTGGCCGCGAAGGGCTGGGCGCGGGAAAATCGACCCCCCCGGGGAGGTCACATAATAGTTAACGAAAAAACAAAAGTTAGGACGAAAGAATAGTTATAGAAAGTAAAGTTTGCAGGACGCAATTACTCAGCAAGTCATATGCTAGGCGAAAGAAAGGGGATAAGACGGTGTCGAGCCGTCCCGGACGTTCGCTCATGAGAGCGAAGGGTTACGGTTGGACCGGGCACAGAAAGTCGGCGGAAGAGTTCCTCGTTACGGTTACTGTGCCAGAGCTTTGCGCTGCGAGGACTGCTGCTTGGGACGTTAGGAATACTGGTGTTGTGTCTGGGTTGAATGTTACAAGGAAAACCTTCCAGTGGCCGCCGTGATAACCGTCGGCTCCAGGGGCAACTGATGCGATGCCTAACTGTCCTGTTGCGCCGTTGGTGACTTTGTAGAAGTTATCGATTCCGGAGTTGGGAAACGCTGCTGGCGGAACGACGGTCCGGACAATGGTACCATTGTAGTATAAGTTGCCAAAGCTAGGTGTGGCGGCGAAGACCGAGCCTATGGGGAGAGCCAGGACAAACGTGGCTACGACGAAGAGTGAGACTATTGAGAACTTTTTCAAAGAAAATTTCACCACCAGATCAAGTTGTAAGCTTCATGGTGTCCTTGCTGACTTTAGGCGTTTTAGCGAAATCAGGTGTAAATTCGATCAGATTCCTGTCAGGATTGGTAGGCCGATAGGGTCTTCATAGTGTCATTGCTTTCCTCGGTTTCTTGGGGTTCATCAGTTGGGCATCCGGAACTGTCCACCTCACATTGGGCTTACGCTAGGTCCCGCTGAAAATCTCGCCCTGAACAGTTGAGCATACCTCTACCTTTGAATGGTTAGGGAAAGGATTGAAAGCACTGTCAAGCAGATCAATGGGACGATCAAATGGACTGGTATGGCCAGAAATGATTAACCCAGAGGGCAAAGACTGGATCCGTCAAGTGCAAGATTTCAGAAAGGGCAAAGACGAGTTTTTCACAACCAGCCACGAATCTCCATTGGCACACAGCAAGACACACTCGATCAAAATGCTGAGGTACTTCCCGCCCGACCCGAAGTTCAAAGTTCACACGACGTTACACAAATACGATAATCCTGAAAGAGTCTCGATGACCACGAGCAAGGGAACGAGACAACAGTTCCACCGGCTCGGATACTTTGAATTTGAAATCGAGGGAAGGAAGGTCAAGCTTCAAGCCTACAAGTCCACGGAGCGGGAAAGCAACGAACTTTTCATTCCCTTCAGAGACGAGACGTCGGGAAACGAAAGCTATGGTGCTGCAAGATACCTCGATATCGAAGAGGAGCCCGACGACAGCTACATGATCGACTTCAACTATGCGTATAACCCATACTGTGCGTACAGCGAAGATTACGTTTGTCCTCTTCCCCCAAAGGAAAACTGGCTAGACGTAAGGATACTTGCGGGAGAGATGAGCTACAACCATTGACAAGTGGCGTCAAAAGCATGGCTACTGCTTGCAGGCATGAACGATTTGTTGCGGGGTTGCTTTGGTCTGTTAAGCGGTTGCTATCTGGACGGTCTTAGCCATACCCAGGATCTGTTCCCGGCTCGGCTCGTTCTTGTGCATTTCCAGTGCATGTTGTTTGAAATGAGCCACTAGCTCATCGTCTGTGTCGGCGCGCACTCGGAAGGAACACGCGCTACAGGCTACTTCCTTTGCCATAGTTACCGGGTTTCGAAAGACCGCTTGCGGATTTAACATTTTTCAGCTTGGTTTTCAACGATAGAATTTTGGAAAAATAGACATGCGAAATATATTGCTCTCGCACCTCAGGAGTGAGCTGACATTCTCACGCATCCGACCTCTTGAGGCAAATCTCCCCTCTTTCTCTCTCACCGCTCGAGTGTTTTGCAGTTTCGAAGATTGACGGCGTATTTCGAGATGTGTTTGTCAGCTAGACGAAGAATTGGCTCGACTGTTTCACGGTTAAGAGTGTATTCGACTGTTTTTCCCAGCCTCTGGCTTGTTACTAGTCCGCAGAATGCAAGGCACTTGAGGTTGTGGGAGGCCATGGTTTGCTCGATCTTGAGAGCCTCTGAGATCTCGCCTACATTCTTCGGTCCGGTTCTGAGCAGGTTTACGATGCCGACTCGGTACTCGTTCGAGAGAGCGTTGAACAACAAGGAGACGGCTATCACGTCGGTCTTTTGAAGAATCAACCGTTGGCTCATTAGTGGCCTATTTGTCATGGTCCTCTACGCAATTAAGTTAATTGAGCGAGCGCCAGCCTGTAGCAAGCTTATATGACAATTCCGTCATATAACAATCGAAGCGCATGTTTGATCTGGTCATTCTGGGATCTGGCTCAGCAGCATTCGCCGCTGCAATTAAGGCGGCCGATCATGGAGCGAAAACGGCCATGATAGAGAGAAGCACTCTCGGTGGAACATGCGTCAACGTTGGTTGCGTCCCTAGCAAAAACCTTCTCCGAGCAGGGGAGCTTCGATACTACGATAGCCACCGCGAATTCCCTGGAATAAGGCCTGGAAAGACAACACTCGAATTCAACAGAATCATTGAACAAAAGAATCAGATCGTTAAAGGACTTCGGAAGGAGAAGTATTCCGACGTTCTAAGGTCACTACCCTCAACCAAGCTCTTCCGTGGAAACGCAAGGTTCGTCTCAAAGACACGGGTAAAGGTGGATGGGATCAATGTTGACGGTAGAAGGTTCATAGTCGCGACGGGATCATCACCAAGGATACCTAGCATCCCCGGGATAGAGAAGGCAGGCTACCTGACGAACGTCGAGGCTCTCAGCTTGAGGAACAAACCCGCCTCGATGGTTGTGCTCGGCGGTCGGGCCCTAGGTCTCGAGTTCGCCCAGATGTTCTCCCACATGGGGACAAAGGTGACCCTCCTGCAAAGAAGCGATAGAATAATCCCTGAAGAGGAGCCAGAAATCTCCGAGGCTCTACGCCAGTACTTGGAAAACGAAGGAATCGAGATAAGGACAGGAGTACAGGTCAAACGCATCTCTCAAATCCAAGGCGAGAAGGTCGTGGTCGCCACAGCCGAGGGCAGAGAGAACGAAGCTAGGGGAGATGAGCTTCTAATCGCCACCGGGAGGGATCCCAACACGAACCTCCTGGGCCTGGAGACCGTGCCTGTAGCGCTCAGAAAGGATGGCGCGGTAAAAGTTAACCGAGAAATGCGTACGACCGCCCCGCACGTGTGGGCTGCTGGGGACGTCATCGGCGAACCGATGCTAGAAACTATTGCAGCGAAGGAGGGAGCCACGGCAGCAGACAACGCCCTGTTGGGAACACATAGAAAGATAGACTTTCTCCCCGTCCCACGAGCGATATTCACATCTCCCCAAGTGGCCTCAGTGGGCCTTACTGAGAAGCAAGCCCATGAACAGGGCTACGAATGCACGTGCAGAACTATACCAATGTCAAAGGTGCCCAAGGCCGTAGTCATCAGGGACACGAGAGGTCTGGTCAAAATGGTTGCTGATTCATCGACCGGAAGGATATTGGGAGTTCACATTCTTGCGGACAACGCGGCTGACATTATCCAAGAAGCAGTTCTAGCAGTCAAATACAAACTGACAATCGACGACATCATCGACACGGTTCACGTATTCCCGACAATCACCGAATCGATCAAACTGGCCGCGACATCTTTCCGGAAGGACATAGACCAGCTCAGCTGCTGCGCAGAGTAACAAGCCCCAAGGGGTTGAAAAGAGGTGTCCGATTATGGTCCGATAAGACTGGTTGGATTCTCCGACAAGCCTACACTATACCGTATGATTCTGCCGCATAGAGGAGATGTCTATGTCAAGTGTGGAGCGGACATACTTCTCAACGGGCTGATGACTGACCTTGGGGCTGAGGCTCGATGCCCGGTTTGCGGGCATGTGACCCGTTTCCACATTGTCAAGAAGCGAGTCCAAGATCTTGCATCCAAGGACCAAATGCTTCACGTAGTCGAATTCGGAATGAGCACTGGACACGTCGGCGTCGAGTGTGAATCAACTCATATTTTCGACAACGAGGATTGCCTCACTAAATGGCTATCAACCTATACTGGAAAGCCAGGCTTAGTAATCTCGCTACCCGAATACATGGATTCGTTGAATCAACGGCTACCAACAAAGTATCATGAGCGAGAACATCGCTCCGACACAACGACACAGTCGAGCAGTCGAGTGCTCGAGAATAGGAAAGCCAGCCACGATTAATTATGACATAAGTTATAACATGGAGGCCAATCGTCCCGTATCCCGTGCCATGGGTTGATTGACTACGAGCAGCTTCTGTTACTAGGTGCTATAGCTGGCTTCACAATCTTTCTCGGTCTGCCCCTGGCCATTCTTCAAAATGTGAGTTCACGCAAGAAAGGTTTCCTCAACGCTCTATCAATTGGCATCCTGCTGTTCCTCGTAATCGACGTGTTTAGCCACGCCTGGAACACCGCAACAGCGGTCGCATCAACAGCTTTTGCAGGAAAGAGCTCGGGCGTCGACGCTGCGATGGATCTTATCGCTGTCTTCGGAGGACTTGCCATAGGACTCTTGGGACTGGTGGCTTACGAGGCGAAGTACATGGCCAAGGCCCCTCCCATCATCAAGGCACGATTGCAGAACGGACCTGAAACAGCTCAACTGACCGCGGCCGAACAGGCTCGACAGATCCAGATTCTCCAGGAACATCACCCCTACAGGCTCGCAATGATGATTGCGATCGGTATAGGCGCCCACAACTTCAGCGAAGGTCTAGCAGTCGGCCAATCCTACGCCGCAGGATCCGTTGGGCTAGCACTACTCCTCATAGTCGGCTTTGGCGCGCATAACACTACTGAGGGTTTTGGGATAGCCGGGCCGCTAGCAGGTCTCATCAAGAGGCCTACGGCTCGTTTTCTAGCCGTAGCGGGGCTGGTGGGTGGTGGTCCTACTTTCATCGGAACCGTCGTGGGCAGTCTGTGGACCTCTGTCTTCACATACGTACTCTTTCTCAGCCTGGCTGGTGGTGCCATTCTCTACGTTTCAATGTTGATGTACAACTCGGGAAGAAAACAGACAACAAACCAGATCCTCATGATAGGCATCTTCGTAGGGCTATGCGCGGGCTTTCTAACAGACTTGATAGTAACGCTGGGAGGAGCCTAAGGAAGATGGACTCTGTATAGCCGAATCCTAAATTGCCAAAAGTCCTGCGAACATAGGGGGACCCTCCATCAGCTCCCGTGCTAGTCTTCGCGAATTGGCACGCCGATTATCCTTGAGGGTGCTCCGTCCCCGTTCTGAAGCTTGATGGGCATGCATATCATCAGGATTCTTTTCCCGACAAACTGTTTGGTCGCTCGGCTGAGGGATTCTATGATGAATATTCCGTTTCCTAGAAGGGTCTTGTGGGCTACCGGGTCCGGTGCGCGGAACTTCTCCACGCTGAGAAAATCGATGCCCACGGCCCGGACTTTTTTCGAGACCAAATACTCGGCGGCGTTCCCAGTAAGATAGGTGTAGTTGGAGTTTACTGATTCATCGCCCCAACGCTCGCTGCACCCTGTATAGCAGATCACTATGTCGTCTTCTGCTGCTTTTCCTTCGAGATTCTTCCGAAGGTCAGAACCAGTGATGCCGCTACCGATTGGTTTGCTCGACATATCACAAACGTATGCTTCTCCGACCAGTTTGCTTGGGGGAATCTTGTCAACACCGATTCCGTCTGGAATGAAGTGTCGGGGAGCGTCGATATGCGTGCCTGTATGTGAACCAAGCGTTAGCTTGGTGAGATTCACCCCATTTTTGTCCAATGTGGCGTAGCTGACGAAGCTGGGAGATGGATCACCCGGATAGATCGGCATGCCGTTGCGAAGCTCATGTGTCAGATCGATTGCTTTTTCAAAAACGTATTGCATGTCAAGTTCTTGCTGTTGTATGGAACCCCTAATATGTAGAGGGGATCGAAGCCAGACGCTGGGAATACTTCTACGGTTTGGATCCCGATCGCTCCTTCCACAATACGCGCGTGGGAAATCTTAGGTTAGCCTAGCTTTATTAGCATCAACTTAGTCCCTGAAAACGAGTATCCCACTCAATCGGTAAATTGTATCTTGCGTTTCCCGTGGAAAAGTAGCACAAAGGCGCAACAGCAGGTTCTGGCCGATGCGCCAGTTCAGCAAACCGGGAAGGGAGTTTCCATGCGTAGTTTCGTTCTCTGGCTTGGACCAGCACTCATGGTATCCATCGCATACATGGACCCAGGCAACTACGGGACAGACATTGCTGCTGGTGCCGGCTTCAAGTACGATCTCCTCTGGGCTGCGTGGTTTGCCGGAGGCATGGCTATGCTGCTGCAGTACCTCTCCGGTAAACTCGGAATTGCCTCCGGGTATTCGCTGCCTGAACTGGTCAGGATGTCGCTTGTAAAGCGCAGATATGTTGTTCCTTACTGGCTCGCGGCCGAGGCCGCAGTCGCAGCCACAGACCTAGCAGAATACCTGGGCACGGTACTGGGTCTCAATCTGCTCTTCGGGGTTCCACTACTTTACGCGTCAATATTCGGTGCGCTAGATGTCATCCTCTTGCTCGCTATGATGGGGAAAAAATTCCGCCTTATTGAGCAATACTTCGCGATGCTGATCAGCGTTCTCGTCTTTGGTATCCTGTACAACCTCGTGGTCGTCAAACCTGACCTGACCCAAGTCGCCTATCATTCCGTGTTGCCCATCGCGTCAAGCAACGCCGCTCTCCTAATAGTAGTCGGAATAATCGGCGCAACCGTGATGCCACACGCGCTGTTTGTTCATTCTTGGCTTTCGAAAAACAAGATGGACCTCATAGGACGGAGGGTCAAAGAGGGAACATTAGGGAGTTCAATCACCGACTCAATGAAACCCGGCAATCATCACCCATATTCGACCGGAGAGATAGAGAGAACGAGGAAATTCCATCTCAAGGAAACCGTAATTGCACTAACAATTGCATCTGTGGTTAATGCGGGAATACTCCTTATCGCCACACCACTCTATCCAAACACGAATATCACGACCAGCGATTTTGTCCATGGAATCGAGCTGTTATTCGGGCCGGCCATCGCCATCATCTTCATCCTGACTCTGCTCGCATCAGGGCTCTCCTCCTCGGCGCTTGGAACAATAGCAGGCCAGGTCATAATGGAGGGATTGATCGGGAAGCATTGGAATGTATGGGCGAGGCGAATAGTTACGAGAGTTATCAACGTGTTTCCAACCACATTCGCAATACTGCTCGGACTCGACCCGCTCAGTCTGCTCGTTTACAGCCAAGTAATTCTAAGTCTCATGATTCCTCTCCCGATGATTCCCCTCGTCTACTATACCTCAAAGAGAAAGTTCATGGCAGGTTTTGTCAATAGAAGGACCACCCTTGTCCTAGCCATAGTTACAGTCGCATTGATCATGGCTTTCAACAGCTTCCTGCTCTACACCATATTCGTCCCATAGTTGTTGACTTTTTTTTCTGGTCGCACCTCGAGACGGTCGATGGTGAGGTTAGACGTTCATCGTTCCCTGTCCCGATCGTAAGCTAGCCTTTTTTGAGATGTTCAATCAACTCTTGTAACTTGCGAACTGTCTGCTCGTGAAGCCCATGCTCGATTTTCTCTGCGTCTTCAACAGCGATACGTTCGGGAACACCGATCAGCACGAGTAGGCTTACCAACGTTTGATGGCGGTCCTTCATCTTCCGCGCTACGTTCTTTCCCGCCTCGGTCAGAGCCATTCCTCGATACCGTTCGTACGTGAGGTATCCCTGCTTGTCGAGCTTCTTCAGAATGTTTGTCACCGTTGGCTGTGAGACACCCATTCGCTCAGCTATGTCCGATGTTGAAGCGAAACCCTTCTCTGCAACGAGCAGATTGATCATCTCCAGATAGTCCTCCGTGGCTTCCTCCGCCTTTCGAGGCATCACCCTTCGGGCAGTCGTCTCTTTGTTCGAATTACTGATAGAGGTTACTCTTGGAGTCGTCCCGTCTACCGCCTCATCTAGGGTTGATGATGACCAGATCCATTGTCCGCGTTACACGCGAACATCCTCTGACGACCTATAAGATTTACTTGCAGTATCTTAGTTGAAATGCCTAACCAGAGTTCCAAGCGGCGACCCTGACTTGTCACAATGCAAAGAGCGGACATGCTCGCGAATTTCTTCACGCGCATCCCACAGAAGATATGTCTGCTGAATGTACGGTGGCCTTGAAGTGAGCTTTCACACAAACTTTCCAAAATCGGGCATTACAGAATTTGGCCTCAATTCCAGCACAACAGAGAGATCGTTACTGGGAATTCACAGTAAGGGCAGAGGTCCAACGATTTGTGAAATTGTGGCCTGAGCCCTTCCCGTACCCTTGGTTCCTAGCGCTTCTGTTTAGTCTGGTTCTTTTGCCGGCTCGCGCACTAGCCCTCACTAGGGTTCCTTTGTAGGAGTGTTAGATTCCTACATTGAAAGATGAGCACCTTAGGGTAGATACTCACATGCGAGGTTCCTAAGAACCTCCCAGCTGGCGGGGTTGATGGAAATCAGTCACCTGAGCCGAAGTTGTAGGCTTCCAAACCAAGCCAAAGACACCGCCAAGAACTCCCATTAGAAGGCCGATCAAGAACCCTCCCATGGCGCCAAGAATGCTAAGAAGCGAGAAAACGAGGATTACAGCGCTCCAAAGCTGGCTCTCTGAAGGACGATTGTAAATCATCACGGCCCCGAGAATTACGAGAGCGCCGGACGCGAAACCGATGATTGAAAAAATTGGGTAAACCCCCATCATTAGCCCGATCATCATTCCACTCATACCTCCCATCATCCCGCTCATCGAGCTGCTCATTGAGCCGAGAATCGTGGGCGATCCGAAAGCGAATATTGAGGCCACCACAGCCCCAAGAATTATGAAGATTCCGCCAAAGAGGCTAAGAACGAAAGGAACCACAGCTCTATTCTCTCCGCTCATCGCTGCATGCCTACTTTATGACTGATGATCCCCTCTAAATAATACTCCTGCCGCACCCGTCAGCTAGCCGATTCGCTTTGCATCACATTTATCGTTAGCAGGCTTTAGGTGGACCATGAACGTCTCTACTTTGTCACGCAATTCTCGCGCGTCTGGTGTCACAATGTCTTATCAGCGGGTCTAAGAAACGGCGCTTGGATGGATTCTTCTACCTGCCTAGGCTGAGAGCGTAATCGCGATTTTCTGGCCGTCCTTGAGAACCACGTCCCCTGTAGGTGATGCCTGCTGGGTACCGTCCACGGTAAGGGAAATCACCGGATGCCCGTCAATGGCGCTCCCGTCACTTGGCTCACCCCAGATCGCGAGAAACTCGTGGAGGGTAAAGTCTCGATGGGATGTGTTGACCTCGTCATGGATGGTTCCTGACGCGTCATGAGTATGCAGATGCGCCATCCCGATTCCGTACTGGTCCAAGGAGTGATCCTTCCACAAACTCGAATCTATCCCTATCTGCGCGGGTACGGTGTAGGGGCTTCCGTTTAGTGTCAAGGACAGGTGGGGATGCCAGTGAACCCCTCTGTCATAGCTAGCCGCCACCACTGACACTCCAATGACTACTAACGCCAAGAGACCCAGAATCGCGAAGTTTCTCTTCCTATGGCTCCTGAAGACTGAACCGGACTTCATGACCGATTGTATTTCAACCACAGACCCGACGCGCTTCGGATGCACTCGCCCCAGGTGTGCCTTCAGATTCTCCTTCTTGACAGAAGCCCCGCAGACGGGACACTTCTCAGGCTCCAAGGACAACTAGGACGGCTCTTAGCCGACTAAAAATCTTAGCTCCACAACCGGTTTGGCGGCTTCCGTATCAGTACGGACTAGCTCGTGACGATGTATTTCCTGGCCCAAGACCCTTAAACCGCAAACTTGGGGGGATAGTTACAGAGGGCAAGTGGATCACCGTCGATGGATTATGGCATCTCACGGACTTGTTCCACAGCTAAGGGTGTTGAGCACGTCTTCGGACTCGGCCCAAAAGCAGAATTCGCTAAGACGTCGGAAAATCGCTCTGGTGATTGTGGCCATCGCGGTTGCTGGTGCTGGGTCCTTTGTGGCTGCGTACACATTTCATTTCTTTGGGGTGGGGACGACAAGTTGTAAGGCCCCTGTCAACCAGCCCGGCTTGGCCCATTTCACGATAGTAATGGCTAACCAAGGGTTGAATGTAGGTTTCAACGGAAGCAGGTATCACAGCCTTCCATGGCCGATAATGAATGTCACAATAGGGCAAACATTCTCCATCCATGTCACAAACAACGACACAACGCAATCTCACGGGTTCGCCATAACTCGCTACTTTGACAGGGGCATCACTCTAGGTCCCGGCCAATGCTATGAAGCGACATTTACCGCTGATCAACCAGGGGCCTTCACGGTGTACTGCAACATCTTCTGCACGGTTCACATAAGCATGCAAAGTGGTCGCCTGAATGTGAACTAGGCCCAAAAGAGGAGAGCTACCCTGAAGCACAAATGGGTCCTCCTAATGTGCATAATCCTTCTGTCGGCACGGATTGTTGTTGTTTTTCCCTCCAACCCCAGTGTCTCAGGGCCGCTTGCCACCAATCAACAACAAACACCCGTTTCTCCATACGTGACAACCTTTCAGCTCACGAAGTTCAGTTTGTCAGGTCCGATTCCATGGGTGCTCGATCCTCAGAATGACCGAACAGTCTGGGTCGTCTTGATAGCATTTGGTCCTCCTTTGTACTCTCAGATCATTAACTTCACTTTGGGGGCGCAGCCAAAAGTTGTCCTTAATGTAACAAACTCCGCCGTATCCTCCATCGGTGTGGACGGTAAGCTCGGAAGGGTCTATTTTCCGTTTAACGACACCCTTGCCTACTACGACATGACATTCGGAAGCGAGCAGATTGCAACTCAATATCCTGGCGGTTCACCACAATTCATCGCACTCGATGCGGGAGGTCGTGTGTGGAGTACTTTAGCGGGTTCCAACCAGGTTGGCGAGTTCGACCCCTCGACTAGAAAAGCCCTCAACTTCACTGTCCCGACACCTCGTGCAGTTCTCCAGGGAATAGCCTCGGCTCCTGATGGAACAATCTGGTTCACCGAAGCATTGTCAAAGCAGCTTGGCCGGCTCGACCCTACCACAGGTACCATTACAGAGTATTCTTCTCCTCTTAGGGTGCTGGCCCCAATCCAGCTCACCGTAGGCGTGGACGGGCTCGTCTGGTTCACAGATCATGGTTCAAACGAGTTTGGAAGCTTCAACCCGAAAACTGGCGAATGGAGAAAGCTCCCGATCGGGTACTGTCCTGGAAATTATTGCCAGCTTGGCCTACCCAACGCGATATCCACAGATTCTAGCGGGAAGGTTTGGTTCTCCGAACACTTGGCGGGGCGAGTGGCGAGATACGACCCGAAACGCGGCGAACTAACAGAGTACGTTATCCTATATCCGCCAGGAACGTCCAGCTCAACATTGGCCTACACCTGGTGGGCTCGGCCGGGGGCAGGCAACCTAACCTGGTTCACGTCCTTCGGCCTTGGAGTAGTAGGATATGTCAACGCTAGCGTTCCCGTTGCCTTTTCGATCTCAGGGGCTAAAGAAGCAACAGTCGCCATTGGAGGGTCGACGAATACGGAGGTTACCTTAGCCTACACGGTTTCTGGAACAGTCTCGATTGGGGTTTCATCATCATATCTCGACTATGATCAGCAGAGCCCTCTGCTCTACGGGTCCTACCTTCAAAAAGCGTCAGTAGGCCCCAGTCCCTCAACGCTGGTTGCAACAATCAGCGCTGGTTGGGGACTGTCTAAAGGGCCACACTATGCGATGATCACAGCCTCAGATGGCCAAATCTTAGCTAGTTTGCCCATGAGAATAACCGTGGTCGATAACCTTGCGCCCTTTTCGACCTTCGCTCTGGACTCGGCTGTGCTCATTGTAGGAGTGGCCCTGTTTCTTCGGCGCCAACGTTGACTGAAAGCCGGAATAGGTCATGGAAGCCGAGAACAGTCGTCTGACATTTGAGGGTCAGAATACTCTAATACGATCCTAGCAATTTCGAGGGCGTGCCACATAGGATAGAGGTATTCTCGGCCAACTGTCCTCTTTGTAGAGAGGTCCTGGACGAGATAGAATCGGGAAGGTGTGCCGGATGCCGGCTAATAGTCTACAACCTGTCGGACAACTTGGACCTGGCAAAAAGTTACGGTGTAAGGGTTGTTCCTACCGTAATTATTGACGGTGAGATCAAGATTGAGGGGCGACCGGACATTCCCTTCGTATGCAGTGAGGAAACCTATGCTCACTTCAAGGAACAATATCCACTCACAGTCCAAATGGCAAGGCCGTCAGACCCGGCTAACGACCATTTACAATAGACCCAGAGTTAACAGAAGCTAGCACATAGGACGTGCGCGCAATCTCATGATTGAGTTCGTTGGTGACAGTGTATGGCGTGTCACTAATATTATCGCCGATCGTTCATCCTAATTGGCGCGATTTTGGATCTTGACGAGAAGACGATAGCCCAGATACAGATTGATGATAATGGAAGCTATCAGAATCCAGAGTTGGAACTCTACGAAGGCGGTTATTATCCCAATGCCGGATATTGTACTTAGGCCAACAAAAGAGAACAGTGGCAGTAGCAGAGAAGTGTGGCAGGTACAGCTAATCACGCTGCCGGAGACAGATGTAGCTGTACTGGATGAGCCAGACGTCACATTCGACTTCACAGTGTTTCTCGCGGGAGCAGAACGAATCGAGTAGACACTCAAGCCCATGAGCGCGGACGAAATAGCGATCAACGAGTAGAAGAATACAAAGTAGCTCGGGGCGGCCATCGTTGGAGCACCCGATGCAACGTCTAGATACTTGAAGAAAGACAAGTAGGCGAGAGCGCTCAATCCCGTTACGACTAGGAACAAGTGTGAGGACAGTATCTCTTTGAAAAGGGACGATCCTTCCGGTAGAACCGATGCTTGGTCACTGTTACCGGATGGCGTGTTCGTGATTCCCTCTCCGCTGTGAGCAGGGCGCAAACACGTTATCCCCCATTCAAAAAACGTGAGGACGAAATCTTGACTCAGTCTCAAGTCCCCCCACAGCAGTCTTCAAGGCTCCAGATCTTAGCGACCTGTTGTGCATTCCAACCGTACTGTGAGATCAGGTCTTTTGCAAGACCCTCGTGAGCATACCACGCCCAGCATTGACAACAACAGGGGCCTTCTCCCGACATGGACACAGCGCCATCGTAGACTGACTGTTGCGTCGGAGCTAGATTCGTGTCCACGTAGGATATCATCTGTTTTGCAATCACTGCTGAGACGTTGTACGGATCTTGGGGTATGACTGGAATCGCTGTATAGTTCTTCAGCCCATTAACCTGTGATACATAGTGGCTGTAATCCATTGGAGTACAGCAAGAGCCTTGAAGATACGTACTGTCAACGAGTGAATTGATGTAGTTGATGTTAGCTTGCTTGTTCCCTATGTTTCCGCAAGTGTCCGTGTGAGCTTGACTCAAGGCACGGAAGTTGGCGGCGGTCGTACTAGCGTCTGTGACGTTCGGTCTTGAGGCCGATGTCCGGTCGTAATATGCGGCGACTCCCACCAGAACGAGAACAACACTCACTATAACGATACAGGCGTAGACTCTCCCTCTGCTACCATTTCCTGTGATACTATTTCTTTTCGTACTCTTATTCAACGCGAGACATCCTGGTTCGCCACGGGTAACATGGTTTGATATCCGTAGGTCAGAAATTAACTTTCTGGACAAACTCGCAAGTTCACTATGTCGGTGCTTTTCTGTCCAGTCCTCGTCTCCATCTATAGAATATCCATGGAGCGTTCGTTGTTATATGCGAAGGCCAGGCTCAAAGTAGAAAGTTGAGGCGGGGGTATCTCCTGAGGATGCGCGCGTCTAGACCTCGTTGCATTCCAGCGCGAACGACTATGAGCCCGGCGAACATGGCCATGTAGAGGGGGGCGGTTCCAATATCTGTGGCACCTTGGATAAACAACCCCCCGAAGGCTTCAGCGGTACTCCAGATGATGAAGCTGAAAACAATGCCTGCCAGTGAGGTGAGTTTTGTGAAGAGCCCGACGATGATGAATATAGCAATGAGGGTTTCTGTTATGGCTACTATGTAGGGGAAGCCTGGGGTCGAATTTGCAATATCAGCCCAGAACCTTATCCATGAAGCGACGGTGCTCGGTTGCCCTCGTGCGGAACTTGAAACTATGTCTCGGTAATTTATTCCCTGCGCTATCAGGGACCATTTCAGGTAGGCATCGGCAGCCCAAAAGAGTCCGAAGATAACCCTCAGACCCACCCTCCAGTTTCTCCTGATTAGTCCTGCGTCTTCCGGAGGAAATAATTCGGACATACGGTTAACCCTCGGCTCCATTTTACTCTCTGGCATTGTTCTGTCCCGCGAGATCACTTTACTTGCACTTCATAAGTATCGGATAGTCTGTATAGACTCTCCGAGGCCTCTAACCAACATATTGGTTCTCGCCTATGCTTCGAGGGAGCTTAGAAATGTAGGGGCGGGTTTGGTCCGGGTTACTGATACTGAAACTTCGTACATTATGAGATTTCCACACAGTTCAAGGAGGAAATCGGTGGCAAAACACAGTTCTTCTGGGCCTCATTCTACAATATCCTCGCAATACCCGTCGCAGCTCGTATCCTTTATCCCAACTTTGAAATCATCCTTCGACCCGAGGTTTCCGCATTGCTCATGAGCGCATCTTCAATAATCGTTGCGACCAGTGCTGTTCTGTTAAAAAGAGCAGAAAAAAATCTAGTCACTGTTTAGTCTGGATCAAAAAATAGGGGACCCGGATGAGTCCCCGAGGGAGGTTTGGAGGATTTAGTTGAGAAGACTTGGTCTGTGAGTGTTGCGGATGAGGAGAGCCATGTTTACCACTAGAAGGGCTTCGATTGCTTTGTCCAAGTAGGCCACGGTGTCTAGGCCGGCGCCTGTTCCAAGGGCAGTGGTTGCCCAGAGGACGAAGAGTAAGATGGCGTAGCCAAATACTGCTGGCTGGGCAAATCTGGGCTCAAACTTTGCGGCTATGACTGCGGCCGTGAAGATGTAGATCGATCCCATCACGTACCAGAGGTTCTCGAAGAAGCCCGCGAAGGAGTTACCATAGTATATGTCGAGGAGGCCAGTGGCGAAGATGAGGGCCGTTGCGCTCCACCGAAGCATTGCAGGTTCTTTCAGCGTTTGCATTTTGTTTGACTCCTTAGCCCAGCACCACGAGGTATCCGGCCATCGTGGGATAGTGGTAGATGCAGCGGTATTGGAATACTCCCCCCCAGCTGGCCGTGAAGGAGATGACAGCGGTCTGGTTTTGGTGCAGGTTTACACTCGTCAAGTCGGATGTGGAACTGACCACTGGCGTTGTCTCATTTCGGCCTACGTGAACGACCGCATCAAACGTGTAAGGCGTATCCAGCATGGTGAAGGTGTGGTCCTCGTTCTTATCCTCTATGTTGCGGTAGATGATGACGACCTTGTCAGCCTTGTTTACAGTGATTCGGTCAGGGGAAAAAGTATCATGTGAGACCCCCCATAGTTCTTCGTCAAAATTCAGGGAGCTGTTGAAGAGGTAGAACGTCCGGGTGGTTGGCGCTTCATACCGAACAGCGTATCCGACACTTGTACCGATGGCAACGCCTGCGAGTATCGCGATCATGCCTATCACGAGCAGTAGTTTTTCCGTCGACCATTGTCTTGTGGTTGATTGAGTCATGGCTGTTGGCTCGAATTCTCGCTTGCTAAAGGTCTTGTCCAGTTTTTTTTCCTTGACATAACGCCTTCATCTGCGTGCATGGTTGATATAGAGACCGTGCACATTGAGTACAGAACTAACGAATTGTATTGCGACCGTCAGGCGGGAAGCATAATATTGGAGAAATTGAACCTGTGGGCGAAGTAATCTCATGCCTCGTGAAGGGAAGACAGTTGCCAAGTCCTTCAGGGTGAACGAGAAGGCATTGGGGGCTCTTCAGGAGGAGGCTGCCCGTCAGAGCGTCAGTGTCAATACTCTCGTAAATCAGCTGTTGCTTGACTATTCTGAGTTCGGGAGATTCCTTCAGAGAGTCAATGCCCTCCGTCTCAGTCGGAAAACATTCGGCGAGATTTTGGGCATGGCCTCGGAAGACAGTCTCGCTAAGGCCGGTGCAGCCGCTGGGAAGAGTGCTCCCGTAGCTCTGATCGCATCAAAGTGGGGAAAGATTACTGTTAACACTGTGATCGAGTATATTCATGATCTCTCAGCTTATGCCAATCTGTTCGAGTACTACGAGAAGAACGAGAATGAACGCTGGACGATCACTTTGATGCATGAACTTGGTCCGAAGTGGTCTGCGTTTCTCGCGAACTACATTGGCGAGGCTTTTGTCGCGGCAGGGGTCCAGCCGAAAGCCAAAACCTCAGACCGAGCAGTGATATTCAACTTCTAGACAGCTTTGCTCACAGAAGATTGAGCGGACGATGGACTGGGTCTAACGAAAAAAGGGAGAAGTTCGAGGATGCTTAGACTTTGTTGAGGAGGGCCTTTACGACGTCTTCTGGGCCCTTGTAGTTGCTGTCAGGAAGAGACTTGGCGACAAAGTCCTTGTCGATCGATGGGACGTCCGACATGTTGTTGCAGGCTGCCATGACTTGTGTCTTGTTCGCCGGGTACTTGATGTGGTGCTTGATGTGTTCGAGTTCTGTTTTCAGATTACTCATGAAGCCGACCTTGCTTTCGAGGGGGATAAAGGACTTTCTTAAAGAGAGTTCTGTTGACGCTTCCGTGCTCTGCTCAGGATTCCGGCGATTACCTAAGGAGACAATCATCCAAAATCGCATGTCTTGTCTTGATAGCAACCATCTAGAAGATCTCCCAGTGATCTCCTCGTGAATTTAACAGAACCTCTGCGAGTCCCAACTTTCTTGAATTCTCTGGGCTCACTGTACAGGCACGATCTTAGGGGAGGCTTGTTGACTCTAGAGTGTTACTTGATAGACTAACGCAGATGCGCAGTTCGACTTGACAAAGATGAGCGGGCAGCGAAGAGTTTAGCGGACGTCGGGTCAATTTTGGGCATTCGTTATTTACTATCTGGTGAAGTACTGACCGACTCTTTGGGAGCTATCTATTTTTTCCCAGTCAGAATTGTCTGATGTCGCATCCTTCACTACCATAACGGTACGGGTACTCTTGCGAACCACTTTCTCGGAGACGCTTCCAAGCAC
>WNGG01001174.1_pt1 | contig 29401 bp, 23 predicted proteins | sample 5400661 | NCBI WGS metagenome assembly WNGG01 (sample SAMN13153372, study PRJNA577476) | soil metagenome | isolation source: 100 cm soil or saprolite under Garry oak tree replicate 1 | place: USA:California | collected 2016-06-15
CCGTACGCGCAGCAGACGCCTTCCTGACGAAGCCCGTGAATTTCGAGCAGCTCGCGAAGCTTGTCCAGATGATCACCGACCTGGGGTGGTCGATCGTGAAGGTATCCCGCGCGAGCGCAGAAGCCTAGCGGACGGTGCTGTTTACCCTCCTCGGCTGACGCCGCACGGTAAACCCCGCCGCGCCAATGACGCCCACGTTAGCCCCGACGCGGTGCCGCCACGGGGAAAAGGATCAGGCGGCGATCCTCACGGCGCGCTACAGCGGCTGGATCGGACCGTGGCGCCGAAGCTCGCGCGGAAGACGTTCGACCGCTGGATGCAGGATGCCGGAATCCCGCGCGTGCGCCGCAAGCGATATCTCGGTCACGGCAAGCGCGACGTGACGGACGACTACGAGTGGCACGAGGTCGTCGCCTATCTCCGGGAGGACGCGGGGAAGATGCGGGCGCTGTTGCCGCAGCAGGGCATGCGCGTCGTGCCGGGAGGGAAAACGTCGTGACGCACACCCACTTTCACACCCACTGGTGTCGCGGAATCGGACAGCGGCGCCGCTAACTCGTTATGCGCCCAGGAGGACTCGAACCCCCAGCCTCTTGATCCGTAGTCAAGCGCTCTATCCAGTTGAGCTATGGGCGCGAGTGGGCGGTACTAGACTCGAACTAGTGGCCTCCACGATGTCAACGTGGCGCTCTAACCAACTGAGCTAACCGCCCGAAAGACTCGACGCCGAGTCGCCGAGTCGCCGAGACGCCGAGACGCCGAGCGGCTGTCAGGGTCAGATGCACTCGGCGTCTCGGCGCCTGGGCGCCTTGGCGTCGAGTAGGTAGCGGGGGTGGGATTTGAACCCACGACCTCCGGGTTATGAGCCCGGCGAGCTACCAGACTGCTCCACCCCGCGTCGCTTGTGAGTCGGATAGCCGGATAGGCGGTTAGTCGGTTAGTGGAATCCGACTCCGGGCCATCCTCAGACTATCCGTCTATCCGCCTAACCGCCTAACCAGCTAGAGAGCGGGAAACGGGACTCGAACCCGCGACCCCAACCTTGGCAAGGTTGTGCTCTACCAACTGAGCTATTCCCGCGTGCGTTGCTAATGTAATCGCTCAGTGGGGCCGCCCTCTACCGCCCCCTCCCGCCCTCCGCCGCCCCGTGCCGCCTTCAGTGGAGGCGAGGGGGATCGAACCCCTGACCTCGTGAATGCCATTCACGCGCTCTCCCAACTGAGCTACGCCCCCATTATATTGGGCGCCCCCGAAGCGCCCCGGCGGGAACACGGCATCTTACCGGGGCGTTGTAGCGGTGTCAAGCGTTTTCAGGCTTTTTTGTGAACTTTTCGCTTCCTGAGCGGTATCACCGAGCGGTGCGAGACCCGATAGCCATGTCCAAGCAGACCCGACGCAAGAAGACGACGGTCGCTCCCCAGCGAGCCCGCGCCCGCGCGGTCGCCGCCAAGGCGACCGCGGCGGGGCCCGTCGGCTCGGCGGCGCCGCCCAGGGCCGCGCGCCGGCGCGGTCGGCGCCGGGGTCTGCTCAACGGGCTCGCCACGCACGAGCACGAGCGCGACATTCTCGATCAGTACCTGCACGAGGTGTCCAAGACGCCGCTCCTCACGCAGAAGGAGGAGATCGCGCTCGCCCGCAAGGTACGCTCGGGCGACCAGGAGGCGATGCAGGAGCTCGTGAAGCGCAACCTCCGCTTCGTGATCTCGGTGGCCAAGAAGTACCAGAACCGGGGGCTGCCGCTCACCGACCTGATCGGGGAGGGCAACGTCGGCCTGCTCACCGCCGCCCGCAAGTTCGACCCCGACCAGGGAGTGAAGTTCATCTCCTATGCGGTGTGGTGGATCCGCCAGGCGATTCTCGCCGCGCTGGCGCGACAGGGCCGGACGGTGCGGGTGCCGCTCAACCGCACGGCCGACCTGTCGCGCATCGTGCGCACGGCCGAGTACCTGCGTCAGACGCTGCGGCGCGAGCCCACGCCGGAAGAGATCGCGGACGCGACGCGGCTGTCGCTCGAGGTCGTGCAGTCGCTCGCCGCGCTCAACACGGGTGACGTGCGACTCGACGCGCCGCTCGACCCCGATGGCGACCGTTCGCTGATCGAGCGCTTCATCGCCGAGGATCTCCCCGACACCGAGGAGCGGGCGATGGACCGCTTCCTGTCGGACGAGATCGAGAGCGCGCTGAACACGCTCCAGAAGCGCGACGCGAAGGTGCTGCGGCTGTATTTCGGCCTGGACGGCGGCCGCGAGCACACCCTGGAGGAGATCGGCGGCATGCTGGGCGTCACCCGCGAGCGGGTACGGCAGCTGCGGGATCGCGCGCTCAAGCGGCTGCGCGACGGCGACGTGGGAAAGGCGCTGGCGAGCTTCGCAGCGTAGTCTGAGACGCCGAGTGGCTGTGAGCAGAGAGTGGTCAGGGAGTCCCCTGGCCACTCGTCGCTTGTGGCCGCTTGGCGTCCCGGCGTCTCAGCATCTAGCTTTTAGCCCGTGATCGAACGGGTCGGCCGGGGGACCGTCCGCGCCATCAACGCGGTCGGCCGCTTCGGCCATTTCGTGGGCGACATGGTGCGGGCCGTCCCGGACGTGGCGACCTGGGGCAGTCTCACCCTCGTGCAGATGCGCCGCGTCGGGGTCGACTCGCTGCCGGTCGCCCTCTTCATCGCCGCCTTCACGGGCGTCGTCCTCGCCCTGCAGGCGTCCTACACCTTCACGGGCACCGTCCCGCTGTACTTCGTCGGCACGCTGGTGGGGAAGACGATGATGTTGGAGCTCGGTCCCGTCCTGGCCGGGCTCGCGCTCGCCGGGCGGGTGGGCGCGAGCATGGCGGCCGAGCTCGGCACCATGAAGGTGACCGAGCAGGTGGACGCGCTGGAAACGCTTGCCTACGATCCGCAGAGCTTCCTCGTCCTCCCGCGCGTCATCGCCGGCACCGCGATGTTCCCCGTGATTGTGGCTCTGGCGATCCTCACCGGCATCGTGACCGGCTGGCTCGCGAGCATCGTGCTGCTCGATCTGTCCACCCAGGAGTTCATCAAGGGATTGAAGCTCTTCTATCGCTTCAAGGACACCTGGTTCGGCCTGTTCAAGAGCGCGACCTTTGGGTTCACGATCACTTTGGTGGGCTGTGTGGTGGGGTTGAGGACGCGGGGCGGGGCGGAAGGCGTGGGCCGCAGCGCGACGCAGGCGGTCGTGTACTCCGCGATCCTGCTGCTCGTGCTCGATGCCTTCTGGGCCCTGGTGCTGCTGCGGTGATCGAGTTCCAGGACCTCCACAAGGCGTTCGCCGCGAAGCCCGTGCTCGACGGCCTGACGCTCGAGGTACGGGACCGCGAGACGCTGGTGATCATCGGTTATTCGGGGAGCGGCAAGAGCGTGGCGCTCAAGCACATCGTCGGCCTGTTGCACCCCGATGCCGGGGACGTCATCGTTGACGGCCGCGCCGTTTCGACCCTCGACCGCCCGGCCCTCACGGCGCTGCGGCGCGAGATCGGATTCGTGTTCCAGTTCGCGGCCCTGTTCGACTCGCTGACCGTGGCGGACAACGTCTCCCTCGGCCTGCGGCGCCGCGGACTTGCGGAGGAGGAGATGGCCGAGCGGGTGCGGGAAGCGCTCGCCTTGGTCGACCTCACCGGGACGGACGAGCGTTATCCCGCGGAGTTGTCGGGCGGGATGCGCAAGCGGGTCGGGATCGCCCGCGCGATCGCGCTGCGACCGCGCTACGTCCTCTACGACGAGCCCACCACGGGCCTCGACCCCGTGACCTCGGCCGTGATGGACCGCTTGATGGTTCGGACGCGAGAGCACCTCGGTGCGACGGGGGTCGTGGTCACGCACGACATGCGGAGCGCCTACACCGTGGGCGACCGCATCGCCATGCTGTACGAGGGCCGCATCCGGCAGGTCGGCACGGTCGCCGAGATACAAGCGTCGGAGGATCCCGTTGTGCGTCAGTTCATCGAGGGCCGTCCCGCGTGAAGCGGGAGAACGAGTTCGCCGTCGGCCTCGTGGTGATCGCCGCGCTGGCGGTCGTCGTCGCCGGGGCCCTGTGGCTGTCCGGGGCCCATCTTGGCAAGGCGGAGGCCGTCTACACCGCGCGCTTCCGCACGGTGGGCGGCCTCTCCGTGGGCGATCCGGTGGTGTTGCGGGGCGTACGCGTCGGGCGCGTGGAGGGGATCCGCCTGGCGCAGGGCAACTGGGTCGAGGCGGACTTGAAGATTTACGCGGGCGTCCAGGCTCCTCCCAAGCCCGCCGTGATCGCGGCATCCGCATCGCTGTTCGGCGAGTGGGCCGCGAGCCTCGTGCCGCTGGACCAGCTGCCCAACGATCCCAACGTGCGACAGGCGATCGCGGAAGCCGTGGCGGCGGGCGGCAACAAATGGCCCGGAGCGACCCTGCCCGACATCGGCCAGCTCACCGCCCAGGCGAGCCGCATCGCCACCGACATCGCCACGGTTTCGAGCCGGATCCAGAGCGCGTTCGACTCGGAGGCGGTGCTGGAGCTGCGCAGCTCGATCAAGGACTTCGGGCAGGTGGCGAATCGCATCGCGCGGGTGACGAACGAGCAGGCGAACGTGCTCGGCTCGGTGGGCCAGAACCTGCAGCAGGGGTCGGAGGTCCTGGCCAAGGCGGCGACCAATCTCCAGGCGACGCTGGGGCGGGTGGACTCCGCCACGAACCAGGGCCAGCTCGCGACGATCCTGAACAACTCCGCCGCGACGAGCACGGACCTGCGCGCCGCCTCGCAGGACTTTCGCGAGCTGCTCGACGCAGCGCACAAGAACCAGGAGAGCCTGGTGCGCGTGCTCGTCTCCGCCGACAGCGTGATGTCCCGCATCGCCAACAAGACCGGAACGCTGGGGCTGCTGGTCGCCGATTCCACTCTATACCGCGAGACCACCCTCACGATGATCCAGCTGCGGCAGCTTTTGTCCGACATCCAGGCCAATCCGCGCAAATACTTCACGTTCAGCGTGTTCTAAAGACCAATGCGGAGTGCGGAGTGCGGAAGGCGGAGTGTCAGGGCCGGCTCCGAGACGCGTCCGGGCTTCGAACGTCGGCTGGGCGATTCCGCATTCCGCATTCCGCACTCCGCATTCAGGGGTCGGGCACGGGGATGGGGATGAAGCGGGGTCAGCGACGAGCGCAACGAGAGACGAGTGCCGGCGGCGTGGTGTTCCGGCGCGGCGCGGACGGAGTGGTGCGATTCCTGCTCATCCGCGACTCGTACAAGAACTGGGGCTTCCCGAAGGGGCATCTCGAGCCGGGTGAGCCGCCCGCCGAGGCCGCCCGCCGCGAGGTGGCGGAGGAGACAGGGCTCGGCGACCTCGTGCTGCACGGCCCCATCCAGGTCATCGACTGGTACTTCCGGTTCCGCGGCAAGACGATCCACAAGTACTGCCACTTCTTCCTGTTCGAATCGCGGCAAGGAGATCCCGTGCCGCAGGCGGAGGAGGGCATCACCGACTGCGCCTGGCATCAGCTGGCCGAGGCCGTCCGCACGATCTCGTACGCCAACGCGCGCGGGGTGCTCGAGCGCGCCGCGGAGATGGTCCAGGCCCTCGCGCACGTGCAGGTCGAGGGAGCGGGAGAAGGAGCGGAGAACAAGGGGGGCGGCACGGCATGACGCCGCCCCTCGTGCCCGTGTTCCACCCGCGGCGCGAGGCGCGCCGGGCGGTGCGGCAGGGCTATCCTCGCGCAGCGGGCGTGGTGCGCCTGTGTCGCAGCCTGGGGGGGGTGGAGCGACTGCTGTACAGCCGGCTCGTGGACGCGGTGGTGCTGGACGTCAAGGCCGCCCCCGCCCTGGGGTTGCCGGGTCGGTTCCCGCGCATCCCGATGTACGCGCTGTCGGCGTTCCGGCCGGACGATGGGGCGCTCGTCGCCGAGTGTCATGCCGCGGGGTTCGCGGGTCTCCTGGTCGAAGGCGTGGACAACGCGATTGCGGGCGAGTGGGTGGCGGCGCGCACGGCTCAAGTGGCGCGGCGCGACGCGCTCACCGACGCCCCCAAGCTGCTGCGGCTGACCGATCGGTTGCAGCTCGCGGCCTGGGACGAAATCCTGCGGCGCGTGGCGGTGCCCACGCGCACGGCGCAGATCGCCCACGCGCTGCGGGTGACGCGCGAGCACCTGTCGCGCGAGTTCGCCGCGGGCGGCGCGCCCAACCTGAAGCGGGTGATCGACCTGGCGCGCGCGGCATGCGCCGCGGACCTGCTCGGGAACCCGGGCTACACGGTGAGCGTCGTGGTGCGGATCCTCGGCTACGGCTCGGCGAGCCGCCTGGCGAGCGCCGCCCGGCGCGTTGCGGGGGCGACGACCCAGGAGCTGCGCGAGCTCGGCCCGCGCGGTGTGCTGGGACGCTTCCTTAAAGGAAGGACGCGGTCGCGGATCTAGCACGAATGTGATATTTTTCACAATCTCTCGAGCGCGGCGCTATGGCCACCGATTCCATCCTCAGACCGGGCGAGCTTAAAGAAATCCTCCTCAAGGAGATCCAGGCCGCCGACTTGGCGGAGATCGACGTGCGCGAGGTCGGGACCGTGCTGGAGGTCAAGGACGGCATCGCCCGGATCTACGGTCTCACGTCGGCGATGGCCGGGGAGATGCTGGAGTTCACCTCGTCGGACACCGGAGACAAGGTCGTCGGCCAGGCGCTGAACCTGGAGGAAGACAACATCGGGGCCGTGATCTTCGGCGACTACCTCGTGCTGCGCGAGGGGGATGAGGTGCGCCGCACCGGTCGCGTGCTCGACGTGCCGGTGGGGCCGGCGCTGGTGGGACGGGTCGTGGACGCGCTCGGCCGCCCGGTCGACGGCCTCGGGTCGATCCACACGACCAAGTCGCGCAAGGTGGACATCGTCGCGCCGGGCATCATCAAGCGGCAGCCCGTCAAGGAGCCGCTGCAGACCGGCATCAAGGCGATCGACTCGATGATCCCCATCGGCCGCGGCCAGCGCGAGCTGATCATCGGCGACCGCTCGACGGGCAAGACGGCCATCGCCGTGGACACGATCATCAACCAGCGAGGCGAGGGCGTGGTCTGCGTCTACGTGGCGATCGGGCAGAAACGCTCGACCGTTGCGGCGGTGGTCGACAAGCTGAAGGAATTCGACGCGATGGAGTACACGATCGTCGTGCTGGCCTCCGCCTCCGAGCCGGCCCCGATGCAGTACATCGCGCCGTTCGCGGGCTGCGCCATGGCCGAGTACTTCATGTACGACGAGAAGAAGGCCACACTGTGCATTTACGACGACCTCTCGAAGCAGGCCGCGGCGTACCGGCAGCTCTCGCTCGTGCTGCGGCGCCCGCCGGGCCGGGAGGCGTACCCGGGCGACGTGTTCTACCTGCACAGCCGGCTGCTCGAGCGCGCGGCGAAGCTGTCGAACGAGATGGGGGGCGGCTCACTGACGGCGCTGCCCATCATCGAGACGCAGGCGGGCGACGTCTCGGCCTACATCCCGACGAACGTCATCTCCATCACCGACGGACAGATCTTCCTCGAGACCGATCTTTTCTACTCCAACGTGCGGCCCGCGATCAACCCGGGCATCTCGGTCTCGCGCGTGGGGGGGAACGCGCAGATCAAGGCCATGAAGCAGGTCGCGGGGCGGCTGCGGCTCGATCTGGCGCAGTACCGCGAGCTCGAGGCGTTCGCGCAGTTCGGCTCCGAGCTGGATCAGGCGACCCAGAAGCAGCTGGCTCGCGGGGCGCGCACGGTCGAGGTGCTGAAGCAGCCCCAGTACCGGCCGATGCCGGTGGAGCAGCAGATCATGATCATCTTCGCCGCGACCAGCGGCTTCCTCGACGACGTGACCGTGGCCGACATCAAGGCCTGGGAGCAGGGCTTCCTCGACTTCATGACGGCGCAGCACCCGACGGTCGGCGAGGAGATCCGCACCCGCAAGGTGCTGACCGACGAGCTCACCGCGCGGCTGCGCGGGGCCGTGCAGGAGTTTACGGCGCTCGGGAGCCGCTGATGGCGAAGCCGCGGGAGCTGCGCCGCCGCATCCGCTCGATCCAGAACACGCGCAAGATCACGAAGACGATGGAGCTCGTTTCCACCTCGAAGCTGAAGCGCGCGCAGGACCGCGTCGTCGGGGCGCGCCCCTACGCCCGCGCCCTGGCGGAGGTGCTGGGCGACCTGTACGCCCCCGAGCTGGCCGAGCGGTTCCCGCTGCTGCGCCAGCCGGCCGCGGACGGCACGAAGCGCGTCGGCCTCGTGCTCATCACGTCGAACCGCGGTCTGTGCGGCGCCTTCAACGCCAACCTGATTCGCGAGGCGCGGCGCCGCATGCAGGAGCTCGAGGGGCAGGGGGCGAGCATCGACCTGCACCTCGTCGGCAAGAAGGGGATCAGCTACTTCAAGTTCGCGAAGCGCGCCGTCGCGTCGCAGCGCACCGACATCGGGGACAAGCCCACCGCCGCCCACGCGGCCGAGCTGGTCGCGCCGCTGATGGCGCAATTCCAGGCGGGCACGCTCGACGCGGTCGAGGTGGTGTTCGCGCAATTCAAGAGCGCCGTGTCCACCCCGCCCACCACCCTCCGCATCCTCCCCGTCACCCCGCCCCGGGCGGATAGGCGGTTAGGCGGATCGGCGGTTAGCACGGGCACGGATGCTCTATCCGCCCAGCCGCCTAACCGCCTATCCGCCTATTACATCCTCAAGCCGTCCGCCGACGCGATTCTCGAATCGCTGCTCCCGCTCTACGTGCGCAATCAGATGTTCCGGGCGCTGGTGGAGACGGCGGCGGCCGAGCACGGCGCGCGGCGCACGGCGATGAAGAACGCGACCGACAGCGCGGGCGACATGCTGGATCTGTTGCGGCGCACCTACAACCGCGCGCGCCAGGCCGTGATCACGCAGGAGCTGGCGGAGATCGTGGGTGGGGCGGAAGCTTTGAAAGGCTAGAGGCGCTGTCATTTCGAGGACTCATGGCGACCAGAACGAAGAACGAATCGAAGAAGGCTGCCGGCGTGCCCAAGCTGAACGTGGGCAAGGTCGTGCAGGTCATTGGCCCCGTGCTCGATGTGGAGTTCGAGCCGGAGCGGCTGCCCGAGCTCTACAACGCCCTCGTCATCGACCACCCGGGGAACGGCACCCCGCCGGTGCACCTCGTGGCCGAGGTGCAGCAGCACATCGGCCGCAACCAGGTGCGCGCGGTCGCGATGAGCTCGACGGACGGCGTGGTGCGCGGCATGGAGGTCGTGGACTCGGGTAATCCGATCACCGTGCCGGTCGGCAAGGCGGCGCTCGGCCGGATCCTGAACGTCCTGGGCGAGCCGGTGGACGAAGGCGATCCGATCGCGGCGGACGCCGAGCGCTGGCCCATCCACCGCGAGACGCCGAAGTTCGTGGACCTCGAGCCCAAGACGGAGGTGTTCGAGACCGGGATCAAGGTGATCGACCTGATCGCCCCCTTCGTGAAGGGCGGGAAGATCGGCCTGTTCGGCGGCGCCGGCGTCGGGAAGACCGTGATCATCATGGAGCTGATCCACAACGTGGCGATGGGCCACGGCGGCCGCTCGGTCTTCTGCGGGGTGGGGGAGCGCACGCGCGAGGGGAACGACCTGTACATCGAGATGAAGGAAAGCGGCGTCCTCAAGTCGTGCTCGCTGATCTACGGCCAGATGAACGAGCCGCCGGGGGCGCGGCTGCGCGTGGGGCTCTCCGGGCTCACCGTCGCCGAGTACTTCCGCGACGTGGAGGGCCAGGACGTGCTCGTCTTCATCGACAACATCTTCCGCTTCACCCAGGCGGGCTCCGAGGTCTCCGCCCTGCTGGGCCGCATGCCGTCAGCCGTCGGCTATCAGCCGACGCTCGCCACCGAGATGGGGGAGCTGCAGGAGCGGATCACGTCCACGAAGAAGGGCTCGATCACCTCGGTCCAGGCGATCTACGTGCCGGCCGACGACCTGACCGACCCCGCCCCGGCGACGGCCTTCTCGCATCTCGACGCCACGGTGGTGTTGTCGCGCCAGATCTTCGAGCTCGGGATCTATCCGGCCATGGACTCGCTGGCGTCGTCGTCCCGCATCCTCGACGCGCAGTACGTGGGCGAGCGGCACTACAAGGTGGCGGTGGAGGTGCAGCGCATTCTGCAGCGCTACAAGGACCTCCAGGACATCATCGCCATTCTCGGCATGGACGAGCTCTCCGAGGAGGACAAGCAGCTCGTGGCGCGCGCCCGGCGCGTGCAGCGCTTCCTGTCGCAGCCGTTCTTCGTGGCGACCCAGTTCACGGGCCTCGAGGGGAAGTACGTGAAGCTCGAGGACACCATCAGCTCCTGCGAGCGGGTGGTCGCGGGCGAGTTCGATCATCTGCCGGAGCAGGCCTTTTATATGGTGGGTGGCATCGACGAGGTGACGCAGCAGGCCGAGCGTCTTGCCTCCGCCTGAGTGATGCACGTCACCGTCATCTCGCCCGAGCGCGCGGTGTTCGACGGCCCCGCGGACGCCGTGGTCGCCCCGGCCTACGACGGCCAGGTCGGGATCCTGCCCCGGCACGCACCGTTCCTGACGCTGCTCGGAAGCGGGACGCTCACGGTGAGCGGGGGCGAGGCCGGCCGGTTCCGCGTGGCGGGCGGCTTCCTGCAAGTCGTGGGGGATGAGGTGCGTGTGGTGGCGGACCGCGTCGAAATCTCTTGACAGAACGGCCCCGTGCTTGTAGCGATGTGCGGTTTTGGCAGCGCCCGAAATGCGCCCGTCACTGTTCGCTCGGAGGCTCCCATGCGGAAGCTGCTCGGCTGTGCAGTTCTCGGCGCTCTCTTGTTCACGACCCTCCCGCTGTCAGTCGTAGCCCAGCGCGCGGCCGCGCGTCCCGCCGGCGGTTCGGCGCAGCGCCCGTCGTTCGGGCCGGAGCTCAATTGGAGTAGCGATGTCGACTTCGGCATCGGCGCCCGGGGCGTGTTCCCGCTCCACTCCCTGTTTCCCAAGACCCCGCTCGATGGCATCGTCTCGTTCGACTACTTCTTTCCGAGCCATCCCAGCGGCACCAGCGCTCACTACTGGGAGATCAACGGCAACGTCGCATACCGGTTCACCGTCCCGGCCAGGAGTTCCTTTCGTCCCTACGCCGGCGGTGGCTTGAACGTCGCCCACGCCAGTGCCTCCGCGACCGTCGGCACGACGACCGTCAGCGCCTCCGACACCAAGGCGGGACTGAACCTACTCGGCGGCACCACGTTCAAATTGAAAGGCAGCAAGCTCACGCCGTTCGTGGATGCTCGCGGGGAAATCGGCGGCGGCAAGACGTTCATCATCACTGGCGGCGTTCGCTTCTGAGGCTCGACCCGCGGCGGCGTGAGCCGCGTCACGGGGTCTGAAACGGTGGCCCGGCCGCCCATGCGCGGCCGGGCCACGTTGTTCAACGAGTGCGGAACGTCGGCCCCGCCTTCGGGTACCTGACCCACGCTGCGTCCAGACAGGAGGAGGAGTGCATGCGGCTCATCCACTCGCTGCTTGGTTGCGTCGTGGCCGTGGGGCTCGTTTCCGTCCCGGCGCCGGTCGCCGCGCAGGCGACCGGGACGACGACGTTCAACGCGCCCTATCGCGCGTTCACCCGCTCCGAGATCGGCGTGCTGCTGAGTTTCCCGGACGGCGGCGGGACCGCCATCGAGGGCGCCTATCGGATGGCCGGCGGCAGGTTCGACTTCGGGTTCAAGGGGGGCTTTTTCGATCCGCCCGGACCGGGCCACACCGAGCTCTTGATCGGCGCCGAGGCACGGCAGCGCGTGATCACGCACACGGTCGACTTCCCGCTCGACGGCGCCCTGCTGCTGGGCGTCGGGGGCAACCTGGTGAGCGGGTCGGCGGTGATGGTGATCCCCGCCGGGCTGTCGCTCGGCCGTCGCATCGATCCGCAGGGCTCGACGGTGAGCATCGTCCCCTACGTGGAGCCGACGGTGTTCCTGCTCGCCGGGGACGCCACGGATCACGTTCAGTTCTCGCTCGGCCTCGGGGCCGACTTCCGCCTGACCCGCGTCTTCGACGCGCGCATCAGCGCCGGGCTGGGCGACGTCGAGGGTGTGTCGATCGGCGCCGTGTGGGTGCATTGACGCCGTTCCAACTGCGGCCCCTGAGCGACGCGGGGGACGGGTCCCCTTAAGTTGGAACGGCATTGACGCGACACACGATTGACTTGCGACCGCGGGCTCCCTAGCGTACGCCGGTCCGATTCGCCATCACTCGTTTGGAGAGGGAAGCTATGAAGCGCAGCGCCTTGATCGTGGCAGTGAGCGCCGTCTTCGTCGCCGCGCCGGCAGCCGCCCAGTGGACCGGGATGCCGGTGTGGAACGACCCGAAGGGCGGCACCGGGATCACCATCAGCGGTGAGTACGGCAGACCAGACAGCGCCTACGGCAAAGGCAACGCGTGGGGCGGCCGCGCGGCGCTGGGCGTGGGCACGGTCACGCTGACGGCGGGCGTCGCCACCTACAAGCCCGAGGGCTCGAGCGACGCGACCACCACGGTCGGCGGACAGGCGGCGTTCCGGGTGATCGGCGGCAGCCTGCTGCCGTTCGCCGTCAACCTGCAGGCCGGAGCCGGCACATCCACGAAGATCACCTCGAGCAGCTACCCCAAGCGCACCAGCGTCACCGGCGCGGTGGGGATGAGCGTGCTCCTGCCCACGCCGGGCGTCAGCATCGAGCCCTATTTCTCGCCGGGCATCCGCTATATCAGGCTGGAAGACGCGATCACCGGCGCATCGGCGTCGCAGACCAAGTTCGGCTACGCCCTCGGGGCGAACCTGACCTTCGGCATGCTGGGGGTGCATCTGGCCTACGACTATCAGAAGCTGGACGTGGGCAGCACGGGCGTATTCGGCGTGGGCGCCCACCTCGACATCCGGGCTCCCGGGGGCTTCTGAGCGGTTCACAACCGCACGACCGGCCGCTAGTTTTGGGGCGCGCCGTTCCGGCGCGCCCCGTGCTGCCTCAAGGAGTCACGTGATTCGGTCTGTCCTCGTGCGCGGGTCCCTCGTCGCCCTCGCTCTCGCCGTGAGCGGCTGCGCGCTCACGTTCGACAGCACGCACCTCGGCGTTCCGGTGACGATGGCGGAGGCCGCCCAAGCGCCGGCCGCGGGCACGCCGTTCCGGGTGACGAAGCACCCGGTCTACCTGTTGCTCGGGCTGATCTCGGTGTCGCGGCCCAACCTGGAAGACGTGCTCGCGGGGCAGGTGGGCACGGGGGCCTCCGTCGCGAGCCTCAAGATCAAAGTCCGGAGCCGCTGGAGCGATCTCCTCGTGACCGCGCTCACGCTGGGCCTCATCGTGCCCCGTTCGGTGACGTTCGAAGGCGTCGTCGTGGGCGGCCGAGCCGCCGACTCGCGCTAGCCCTCTACGGCTCGACGATGTCGATCGTCCGGTTGCCCGCGACGGGGCCCGCGACCGTCTGTCGCCGACCGGACGGCCAGCGCACCTCGACCGAGGCGGCGTGGTCCGCTTCGCCGAGTCCGAAGTAGAGCGGCAGGTCGCTCTGGGACAGGTAGCCCGACTTCCCGTCCATCGCCTTGAGGATGCGTCTCCCGTCGGGCAGGACGACCGTCACGTGAGCGCCGAGCCCCTCGCGGTTCGAGCGCGTCCCGCGCAGGCGGACTTCGAGAAAGTTGACGTGGCGCCGCTGCGCCAGGTCGCTCACGAGCACCTGCGGCGGCGCGTTGAACTCGTTGGTCACGATGTCGAGATCGCTGTCACCGTCGAGATCGAGGATCACCGCCGCCCGCGTGCCGAGTGAGCCCATCACGCTCACGTGGCCCCCGCCTTCGTGCCGGCACCCCAGCGCCGCGCCGCCCGGCTCGGAGCACGCGGGGCACATGACACTCCCCCGATCCGCGCCGCCGCAATCGAGAGTGAACCACACCTGCTCCGTCGCGCCGTTGGGGCGCGGCTCGACCCCGACCAGAAACTCCGCGGGGAGGAAGTTGCGGCCGGCTTCGTTCAGGAGCACGGAGTTGATGCCGTAGCGGTGCGGGAAGTTCATCCCGGCGGCGATGAAGATGTCGTCCCAGCCGTCGGCGTTGAGGTCGTCCACGCTCGGCCCCCAGGGCCAGTACGTCTCCACCCCGACCGCGTCGGAGACCTCGTCGAAGCGGCCGCCTCCCCGGTTATGGAACAGCGCGTTGCCGAAGATGAAGCGACGCTTCCCCGTCGGGAAGAAGTCCGCGAGCGCGCGCGCGGAGTCGGCCTTGCGGCCCTCCGCCGCCCAGTTGCCGGGAGGGATGTTGACCCACATGTCCGAGTGCATGTCGGTGACGAAGACGTCGAACCGCCCGTCGCCGTCGAAGTCGAACACTTTCACTCCCATCGCCCCCCACGGCGTCTTCGGGAAGTAGCTGCGGGTGGCGTCGCGGAAGCGCTTTCCGCCCTGGTTGAGCCAGAGGTGGTTCTCCCCCTGCATGTCGAGCACGTACAGGTCGGGAAACCCGTCGTCATTCACGTCGATGACCGTGGCGTCGCCGCTCCAGCTCAGGTCCACGAGCCCGACGTCGCGCGTGACGTCCTTGAACCGATTGCCGCCGAGGTTGTGGTAGAGGATGCTCGCCTCGGCGCGATCGGGATGGGTGTGGCCGTGGAAGGCGTCGCTCAGGCCCACGTAGTAGCCGCCGGGCCCCTTCTCGTCGGTGGTGTAGCGCCCCACGTTCGTCACGAACAGGTCGAGCAGACCGTCGCCGTCGTAGTCGAAGAAGACTGCGCCGGAAGAATGGCCGACGTAGCCAACGCCCGCCTGCGCCGTTATGTCGCGGAACTTGCCGCCGCCAACGTTCTTGAATAGCCGGTTGCCGTGGCGCACCGTCGTGACGAAGAGGTCGGGCAGCCCGTCGTTGTCGATGTCGGCAAACGCGCACCCGGCCGCGATTGCGTCCGGCATGCGGAGCCCCGCCCGGTCGGTGATGTTCTCGAATCGGCCCCCGCCGAGGTTACGCCACAGCTCGTTCGTGCCGAGCTGAGTGACGAAGTAGAGGTCGGGCCGCCCGTCGCCGTCGACGTCGGCCGCGCACAGTCCCGTCCCATGGTCGTAGTGGACCTTCTTGTAGGCCTTGCCCGCGTCGTCCACGATCCGGTTCACGAAGCTGATCCCGCTCGCGTCCCGCCGATCGGTGAACCGGAAGTCGTGGAACGCGCTCGACTGCGCGGCCAGCGCGGCTTCCTGGCGGGCGCGCTCGAGCAGCCACGGCGGCGCCGCCGTGGCGGGGCGTTGAGCGCTCCGCGACCGGCACGAGAGCAAGAGGGGGAGGGGGAGCGCCGTGACGAGGAGTCGGGCAGCCCGCCAGGTAAGGCGCGGCATGGGTGAATGTGACACTACCCGGCCACCAGCTCGAGCACCAGCGCCGTCGTCCGCCCGGCCGCCCCGCGACCGGCCAGCACCATCTTCTTCCCCGCCTTTCCCGCCTTGCCGCGCGCCCCATCGTCGTGGTGCCATACCAGCCACTGCGCGTGCAGGGGTTGCCTGCCGTCCGCGGGCAGGGCGACAGCGCCGCCCCGCTCGATCAAGAGCGCCGCGTCCCGGCTGCCGTGCCAGTGCGGCCCGACGATCACGGGCACGCCGAAGACCGCGGGCTCGAGCACCGAGTGGAGCCCTGCGCGGTGGTAACCGCCGCCCACGAAGGCGACGTCGGCGAGCGCGTACAGGTCCGCCAGGATACCGACGCGGTCCACCACGATGACCGGGGAGGGCGTCGCGTGCTCGAGCTGCGACAGCCGGACGGGACGCGGCAGGTTGAGGCGCCGGGCCACGAGGGCGATGCCCGCCAGGTGATCGGGGTGGGGCTCGTGGGGCGCGAGGATGAGGCGGGCGGTGGGCACCTGGGCCAGCAGGTCCGCGAAGGCCGGGAGCACGACCGCCTCGTCGCCCGGCCACGTGGACCCGGCGACGATCGTGAACGCGTCCGCCCGCACCGCGCCGAGGCGGAGAAAGGGCTCGCGCGTGCGATCGAAGCGCTCGGCGCGCTCGACCACGCTATCGTAGCGCGTGTCGCCTGTCACCTGAATCGCCTCCGACCGGGCGCCCAGCGCCCGCAGCCGGCGGCCGTCTTCTTCGCTGATCGTGCCGACGCGGTCGAGCGCGCGGTAGGCGGCCTCGGCCCATTGGCGCGCCGGCCAGCGCAGCCGCGAGCTGTGCGGGGCGACCGTGGCGGCGATGAGCCCGAGCTTCACGCCGCGGCGCGCCGCGGCGAGCGTCAGCTCGGGCCACACGTCCAGCTTCGCGAACACCAGGGCCGCGGGCGCGAGGGCCGCGAGCACCGCGCCGACGTCGCCCGGTCGGTCAAACGGCAAGTAGTCGGAGACGTCCGCCGGCAGCGTGCGGGCGAGGCGTTCCGCGGAGGGAGAGAAGAACGTGTACGCGAGCTGCCACTGTGGTCGCTCGGCGCGCAGCGTTTCCAGCACCGGCTTCGCCTGCAAGCCTTCCCCCACCGAGGGTGCGTGCACCCACACGAGCGGCCGCTTGGGATCGCGGTGGGTCCGCGCCCACGCGGCGAGACGCTCGGTCACGCCGCGTCGCGCCTCCAGCCCGCGCTTGATCTTCTTGTCGAAGCGGGCGGCGAGCGGGAGGGCCCGCTCCGCGAGGGTGACGCTGAGCCGGTAGGCGAGGGACGGGCGGGGCATCAGCGGACGCGCGCCGTCTTGCTGCGGTAGATCGAGTCCAGCACCTGGCGGAACGCCTCGACGGGCGCGGCTCCCTCGAGCAGGCCTCCTTCGATGTAGAACGTCGGCGTGCTGTGCGCGCCCGCGCGGGCCGCGCGCGCGGCGTCGGCCCGGATCTCGGGCTCGGTGGCCCGCGAGGTCACGCACTGCGCGAGCTGCGCGGTGTCCGCGCCGGCCGAGTCGGCGAGCGCGAGCAGATAAGGGGCCGGCTGCTCTGCGCCGGCCCACCGTTCCTGCCGCTGGAACAGCAGATCGTGCAGCGGCCAGAATTTGTTCTGACGCGCGGCGCACATCGCCACGGCCGCGGCGGCGATGGCGTGGCGGTGGATCGCGGGGAGCGGGAAGTTGACATAGACGAAGCGGACTTTCCCGGTTGCCACGAACTCGCGCTCGAGCGCCGGGAAGACGGTGAGCGCGAACTGGCGACAGTAGGGGCACTGGAAGTCCGACATCTCGTACACGACGACGGGCGCGTCGGCGCGGCCCAATGAGCGGGACGCCAGCGGGTCGGACTGATGGCCGCTCCACGCCGGCAGGGCCAGAAACGCGAAGGCGGCCGCGAGACTTCTCAGGGGTAGGACTTCGTCCAGATCGCGATCACGCCGCACCCGGAGGCCGAGCCGCCGAATTCGCCCGGAATCTCCGAGCCGCCGCGGTAGATCTCGATGCCCTGGACGTCGTGCGGCGGCGTGTTGCGCGCGAAGTAGGGCGTCGACTCGCGCCCGTCCAGAAAGTATTGCGGGTAGCACCCGGGCGGCGCCCGCACCATCTTCGCGAAGCAGTCGTTCGTGATGCAAACCTGCTGCACGCCGCGCGCGGTGACGAGGATGTCGATCAGGTTGGTCGGGCTGGCGCGCTCGATCTGCTCCTTCGTAATGAAGTACCCCATCCCGGACTGGCGGCGCCGCTCGAAGTCGGCGAAGCGGCGCGCTGCCTTCTTCGCTTCCACGGTGACTTCGGGCAGCTCGTAGGCCAGGAGATCGAGGTCGAACCGGTGGTCGATCACTTGGCCCGGCTTGAGGGTGAGGCGCCAGTTGCCGGTCGCGTACCCGACGGCCCGCGCCTCGAGCATCACGAGCCCTGGCGGCAGCGCTGTGAGGGCGAACCGACCGCTGGAGTCGGTCGTCGTGGCGATGCGTGTGCCCATCACCTGCACCGTGGCTCCTTTGATGGGCGCCCGAGTCTCGCTCGCAACGATCTGCCCCGTGATCGCCGCCGAATCGTCAGTGGCGCCGCTGTCCTGGGCGGCGCGCAGCGGGGCCGCCCTCCAGAGCCCGATATACCCGATATAGAAGAAGGAAAGGGCGACGCACAGACGGTGAGCCATCATGGGGCCGAGCCTCGCGGTCTCCGCTAATGTATCGTGGCGACCGGTGCGCGGAAAGGCCCGTAACACCGGCGCTTTCGCCCCTACGGGGGGTCGGCGCTGGGGGTCGGTCCGGGGGGGGGCATTGCGGTATTGCGGACTTCCCGAATACGCTGCAGTATAACCGACGTTGTTACCGCTCGGCCCCTGTCCGAGCCGTCCGGAGTTGAAGCGCAACTTCCATCCGCAGGGGGCGTCCATGATGAAGCGTGCCACGTTCAGCGCACCGCTCTGCGCCGCGACGCTGCTCGCGCTCGTCGCCGTGAGTTTCGGCGAAGCGCTGGCGCAGTCGGCGGTCATCACAGGCAAGGTCACCGGCAGGCAAGGGGAAGCGCTCGGTGGCGCCATCGTCGTGATCGACGAGTTCAGCGCCGCAGTCGCCACCACGACCGCCGGGTCCTACACACTCACCGTCGCGCCGGAACGCACCAAGGGCCAGACCGTGACGTTACGCGCGCGCTATATCGGGTATTCCCCGACCGTCAAGCAGGTCACGCTGACGCCGGGCACCCAGACCCAGGACTTCGAGCTCAAGTTCGACCCGATGACGCTCGACGCCGTCGTCGTGACGGGCGTCGCCGAGGCGACGGAGGCGAAGAAGCTCACCTTCGCGGTGGGCCACGTCGACGCCGCGACGCTGCAGCAGGCGCCGGGCGTCTCGGCGCTGGGCGCGCTCGAGGGAAAGGTGGCGGGGGCGCGGCTGCTCCAAGCCAGCGGCGCGCCCGGCGGCGAGCCGTCGATCCGGCTGCGCTCGGCGACCTCGCTCACGTCGCCCTCCTCCTGCGGTCAAGCCCTGTGCGCTTCCACCGCCGTGCCGGGTCCGCTGATCATCGTGGACGGGACGATCTTGCGGCACGGCCTCTCGGACATCAACTCCGAGGACATCGAGCGGGTCGAGGTGGTGAAGGGCGCGGCCGCGTCGTCCTTGTACGGCTCGGACGCCGCGAACGGCGTGGTCCAGATCTTCACCAAGCGCGGCGAGCGCATCCCGGACGGCAAGCTCTCCGTGACCGTGCGCAACGAGTATGGCCAGTCGTTCCGTCCCCATTCGATCCCGCAGGCGCTGGCGCATCCCTACCGGATTGACACGCTCGGGACCTATATCGACGCAAACGGCAATACGGTCAACAACGGGGATTTCATCAACAGCGCCGGGAATCTGCGTGGAATCCTACAGACGGGCAGCGTGAAGCCCGATGCGATCGCGGATCGCCCGTACTCCCTGTACGGCCGGCCGGTGTACGATGAGCAGGCGCGCCTCCTCACGCACGGCCCGTTCTACACCAACTACATCTCGATCGGGCAGCGGCGCGGCAACACGAACTTCAACGTGTCGTTCCAGAATACGAAGCAAGACGGCGTCCTGGTCCTCTTGAAGGGCTACAACCGGCAGAACTTCCGCGTGAACGTGGATCAGGCACTGACGCCCCGATTCGACCTGTCGGTGGGCGGCTTCTTCGCCAAGGCGAACAACAATCAGGTCACGGAGGGCCCCGGCTCGCCGTTCTTCACGGTGACGTTCCTCGAGCCCTACGTCGACCTGTTCGCCAAGAACCCCGACGGGACGCCGTACGCCGCGAAGATCCCGCACGGCCAGCCGAACGTTGCGAACCCGCTGTACACGCTGGCGAACGAGCACATCAACACCGATCGCTCGCGCTTCAACGGGTACGGCAAAGCGACCTACCGGATCTTCGACTGGCTGTCGCTCGAAGGCAACTACAACTACGACCAGGAGTCGGCCAACTACACGGACGAGACTCCGAAGGGCTTCCTGAGCTCGAAGGGCGCCCCGACGAGCGGCTCGCTCGTGAAGATCGACAGTAGCGGCCGGACGTTCAACACGGGCGCCACGCTCACGAGCGTGCGCAACTTCCGGATCGGCTCGGCGAACGTGCGCAACACCACCAAGGCCGCGTACGTGTACGAAGACCAGACGCGCAGCATCTTCAGTCTCACGGGCTACGCCTTCACCGTCATAGCGACGCCCGAGTTCAACGCGGTCGATCCGTCTCAGCTGGCGCCTGGCTCCCAGGACATCACGATCCGCAACAAGAACTACTACGTCGTGTCCGGCTTCGACATCAACGACCGCTACCTGCTCGACGGCCTGGTGCGGTGGGATGGCTCGTCGCTGTTCGGCCCAGAGAGCCGCTGGCAGACGTACTTCCGGGCCTCCGGCGCATACCGCCTCTCGCAGGACTTCCACATCAACGGGATCGACGAGCTGAAGCTGCGCGCGTCCTACGGGACCGCTGGCCTGCGCCCCACCTTCGATGCTCAGTACGAGACGTTTTCCGTCGTGGGCGGCGCGCCCGTGAAGCTGACGCTCGGTAACAAGGCGCTGAAGCCGGCCCGCTCGGGAGAGCTGGAGCTGGGCGGCAACGTCGACTTCCTCGGCCGCTTCTCGCTCGAGTACTCCTATTCGCGGAAGGAGACGAAGGACCAGATCCTGCTGGTGCCGCTCCCCGCGGCGACCGGGTACCTGAACCGGTGGGAGAATGCGGCGACGCTGCTCGGACACACGCACGAGCTGGCGCTGGGCGCGATCATCGTGGACCGGCCGGAGTTCTCCTGGCGCCTGAACGTCGCGGGCGACCGCACACGCCAGAAGATCACCCAGATGAGCACGGCGCCGTTCTACGCCGCGCCCGCCTACCAGGGCCAGGAAGACGTCAGCTCCAACTTCTACATCGCGCCGGGCGAGACGTTCGGCGTCATCTACGGCACGAAGATCGTCCGCACCCTCGCCGAGCTGTACGATGACCCGGTCAAGAAGGCGTTGTCGGGCCCGAACCAGGCGTGGAGCCCCGACAGCGTGATCATCAACGAGGACGGGTACGTGGTGCGCCAGAGCGTCTACCACCGCAAGGGCGAGGTGCCGATCGCCTACGTGGGTCCTCAGGGGCAGACGGCCGTCAAAATCGCCGACGTGAACCCGGACTTCAACCTCAGCTTCACGACGAACCTGCGCTACAAGAACTTCTCCGCCTACGCACTGGTGGATTGGGTGCAGGGCGGGAAGATCTACAATGGCACGCGGCAGTGGCCGTTCTTCGAGCTGCGCGACCGCATCTACGACCAGACGAGCAAGCCGTCGGTGGATTGCACGGGCAACCTGGACCCCCACTGCCCGTACAGCACCGGGAAGAAGGCTATCGGTTATTACCAGGCGCTCTACAACGGCATCAACCCGATCGACTTCTTCGTCGAGAACGGGACGTACGTGAAGATCAAGGAGATCAACGTCAGCTACAACATCGGCCGCAGCCTCCTGGAGAAGATCGGTATCGGCGGGATAAGCGGCATCAAGGTCGGGGTGATCGGGCGCAACCTGTTCACCTTCACGAAGTATTCGGGCTACGACCCCGAGGTGGCCGGCTTGTCGGGCGACCCCTACTCGTTCCGGTTTGACGGGTTCTCGTATCCGAACTTCCGGACCTTGACGGGCGTGGTGGACATCAGCTTCTGATCCCGCGGACCGACCTACTCTAGGAGCGTACGACTTATGAGCCTGACCAAGCGTATCCCGGAGGTGCTGGGCCTGGTGGCGGCCCTGGTCCTCGCGGGTGGGTGCGAAACCCTGAACGTGAAGAACCCCAACGCGCCGGACGCCCCCCGCATCCAGGCGGACCCGACGACCTGGGAGGCGGTCGCCATTGGGGCGATGCGGACCTGGTATAACACGTCGCAGGGCACCGGGCCTGACGCCAATCCGCAGCCCTTGCTGGCCGTCATGGCGAAGAGCCACGTCGCGGCGTGGAACAACTACAACATCCGGTTCTATACCGGGTGCACCGATCAGCCGTTTCCCGGTTACCCCAATGGTTCGTGCAACGGCTCATCGCAAGGGACGCCGTACCCGCGGGTGGCGTGGCAGAATGACCCCGCGTCGCGGCAACGGACCCAGATCGAGCCCTTCTGGTACGGGTACAACTCGGCTCTGTCCTCGGCCAACGACGTCCTCCGGGCCATTCGGCTGCGCGGCGTGGTCATCACGGACGCCGCGACGACCAAGGTTGTGGAGATCATGGCGGTGCTGGTCCAGGGGCTGGCACTGTCCGGCCTGTCGATCAACTACGACCAGGGGTTCGTCGTGGACGAAAACACCCCGCTCGACGCGAGCGGGGCGCCGGTCGTCCAGCTGAAGCCCCGGAAGGATGTGCGGGACGCGGCGGTCGCGAAGTTCGACCAAGCGATCGCGCTGGCGGTGGCGAACACCTTCACCGCTCCAGTGGGCTTCTTCGACGGGATCAGCTACGACAATGTGCAGATTGCGCAGATCGCGAACACGATGGCGGCGCGGACGCTGGCGTACTATCCGCGCGACGCGGCGGAGAACGCGGACATCGGGTCGGGTGGGCAGGTTGACTGGACCCGGGTCGCGTCCTACGCCGACAGCGGGATCAGCTCCTCGATTACGAGCGGCGGGTTGGCAGCGAGCCCGTTCGACTTGAACTTCCATGTGGACGCCTGCGTCAATTGGTGCGACTTGCTGAAGGTCTGGAGTAACGACATGACGACGATGCGGGTCCACACCCGCGTCGCGCACATGTTGGATCCCGCGACCCAGCCGGACCCCTGGGATCTCCCTACCAACTCCCAACCCAATTCGCCGGACCATCGCCTGGGCGACGGAACCTTTAGGGGTCCGCCGGATTACGCATGCGCCATACTCTGTGCGAACCCCGACCTGACCGGCAATGGCGGATACGACTTCGTCTGGAGCTACACCCAGGAGATTCAGAACCCGGCGCGCGGGTACTGGCACCAGAGCGCGATCGGGCAGGTCCGCTATGACAGCCTTGCCGGGTGCGGCGACAATCCACAAGGCTCGTCGTCGCCGGGGAACGTGGACACCCCGATCGTGCTGGCGGCCGAGAACGACCTGATCTGGGCGGAAGGCCTGATTGAGAAACCGACTCCCGATTTCGGGACGGCCGCCACGCTAATCAACTTTACGCGGACTGGCCCGGATCGGCTCGGGCGGCCTCGCGGAAACCTCACTCCTCTCAGTGGGGCAGAAACCAAAGCGCAGATGGAGGCGGCGCTCCGCTACGAGCAGGATGTGGAGCTGATCGGCTCGAACAATGCGCCCTATTACAACCAGCGTCGGATCGACAACCTCGAGCCCGGGACCCCGCACGAGATGCCCGTGCCGGCGAAGGAGCTGGGCGTACTCCTGTTGCCGCTCTACACGTGGGGCGGCGTCGGCAGTGCGGCCAACAGCAATCCCACGGCGCCGGCGCGGGGTGCCGCCATGGGCGTGGTCTCGTTGCGGAACGTGCAGCAGGTTTGGGCCGAGATGGAGCACGAGATGCTGACGGGGGTGAGGGCAGGAGTCCGCCACAGGTAGGCAGAGCCGGTTGCAGCAGTCGGCGCCAACAGGCGCGTCGCTCACCGACGCGCCTGTTTGCTTGGCGGCCTCGAGCGGTGTAGATACGCGGACGGGAATGGAGAGGAGCCGGGGGATGATCGGTGAACGTTCGATGCTGAAACGACGGCTCGTCGGCTGCGGGATCGTGGTCGTCGTGGCAAGCATGGGCTGTCGCGCCGCGCCGCCGCGGGTCGACGCGCGGATTCTCACGGACTGGATGCGCGCGCAGTACGCCCTGGTGCGGGCGGAGCGGCTCTCGCCGCCCTTGGCGTCGCGGGTGTTCGCCTACGGCGCGGTGGCCCTGTACGAAGCGGTCGCCGCCGGCTCGCCGCGCCTGCGCTCGCTCGCGGGCCAGCTCAACGGGCTGCGCGAGCTGCCGCGCCCCCGGCCGCGCGAGCGGTACGACTGGGCCATCGTCGCGGCCAGCGCCGAGACGACGTTGCTCAAGATCTTCTTCAAGGAGGGGCTCCCGGCCACGCAGGTGGCGATCGCGCAGCTCGGCGACTCCCAGATCGCCGCGCGCCACGCCTCGGCGCCGGTGCGCGATCGCTCGACGGCGTACGGGGCCGCCCTGGGGCGCGCCATCGCCGACTGGGCCACGGGAGACCGCTTCTCGGAGACGCGCGGCCTCGCGTGGAAGCCGCCCCAGGGGCGCCGCTACTGGGTGAACACCGCCGAGCCCCAGCAATACACCTCCGTGTCGCTCTCGGCGCAGTCGGAGGCCGTCTCGCTCCAGAACCCCGCCGACACGCTCACGGCGGGGGCCGCGGCCGAGCGCTCGCTGATCGTCAGCCGGCCGAAATCGTCGGGCATCAAGACGCTCGCCGCCCTGAACCCGACGGGGGCGACGGAGCCGTACTGGGGGCGGCTGCGGCCGTTCGTGCTCACCTCGATGGACGAGTGCGCGCCGCCGCGGCCGCCGCCCTACTCGGAGGCGCCCGGGTCCGAGTTCTACCGCCAGGCGAAGGCAGTCTATGACACCGGCAACACGCTCACGCCCGAGCAGCGGGAGATCGCGCTCTACTGGGCCGACAATCCTGGGGAGTCCGGCACGCCGCCCGGGCACTGGCTGCTCATCGCGAGTCAGCTCGTGGCCGAGCTGCAGCTCGACGCCGAGCGCACGGCCGAGATGCTCGTGCTCACCTCCGTGGCGATGGCGGACGCGTTCATCTCCTGCTGGCACGAGAAGTTCAGCTGGAGTCTCGTCAGGCCGGTCACCTACATCCGCCGCGCGATCGACCCGGGCTGGCACACCCTGATCTCCACGCCACCCTTCCCCGAGTACACCGCGGGGCACGCGGTGCAGTCGGGGTCCGCGGCCGGAGTGCTCACGGCGCTGTTCGGGGATCGGCCCTTCGCCGACTCCACCCACGTGACGATCGGCCGGCCGGTGCGGAGCTTCCCCTCGTTCCGGGCGGCGGCGGAGGAGGCGGCGCGGTCGCGGCTCTATGGAGGCCTGCACTACCCCGTGTCCCTCAAGAACGGCACGGCGCAGGGAGAATGCATCGCCCGCAAGGTGGTGGAGCGGATCAAGACGCGGGCGTCCGAGTGAGGCGGCGGGTCCTCGGGCTGGGCGTCGCCGTCCTGTCGCTCGGCCCGGGGTGCCGGCATGCCGCCGCCCCGGGTCTGTGGCACGAGGAAGCGGGGTATCGCTGGCGCGACCTCGCGGTGCCGCGGCGCAGCGGCCCGGGCTTCACTGAGCTGCCTGCCTCCCGGACCGGCATCCGCTTCGTCAATACCGTCACGCTCGACAGCGCGCTCCTGAACCGCCACCTGGCGCAGGGCGGCGGCGTGGCCCTGGGCGACGTGGACGGCGACGGCCTTCCCGACGTCTACCTCACGAGCAACGAGGGCTCGAACGCCCTCTACAAGAACCTGGGCGATTGGCGCTTCGAGGACATCACCGCACGGGCCGGCGTCGCCATGACCGGACGGCATTCCACGGGCGCCGTGTTCGCCGACGTGGACGGCGACGGCGACCTCGATCTGCTGGTCAGCACGCTGGTCGGCGGCGTGGCGCTGCTCGTGAACGACGGACACGGCGTGTTTACCGAGCGGACGGCGGAGGCGGGGCTGGGCGCTCGGGCGGGCAGCATGACGATGACGCTCACCGACGTGGACGGCGACGGGCACCTCGACCTCTACGTCGCCAACTACAAGACCCGCACCGCCATGGACGTCTATCCGCCGCAGGAGCGGGCCTTCAACCAGGTGGTCCGTGAGGTGGGCCACAACCGCTTCGAGGTCGTCCCCAAGTTCCGCAAGGACTACCGGGTCGTGGACCGGCCGGAGTACGGCCTGGTGTCGATGCAGCAGCGCGCGGACCCCGACGGCTTCTACCTGAACGACGGCAAGGGGCACTTCACGCTAGTCCCCTGGACGTCGGGCCGGTTCCGCGACGAGCACGGGAAGCCGCTCGCCGCGGTGCCCGAGTACTTCGGGCTCTCCGCCAAGTTCACCGACGTGGACGGCGACGGCGCGCCGGACCTCTACGTGTGCGACGACTTCGAGGACCCGGACATGTTTTGGCTGAACGACGGCAAGGGGACGTTCCGCGCCGCGCCCCGCCTGGCCCTCCGCAACACCAGCAACTCGTCCATGGCGGTCGATTTCTCCGACGTGGACCGTGACGGCCGCGTCGACTTCGTGCTCGTGGACATGCTGGGCAGGGGACCGCGCCGCAAGACCGAGGTGCCCACCCACACGCCGCTCCCCAAGCTGATCGGCATGATCGACGACCGGCCGCAGTGGCAGCGCAACACGCTGTTCAAGAACCGCGGCGACGGCACGTTCGCGCAGATCGCGGGCTACGCCGGGATCGAGGCGACGGACTGGTCGTGGGATGTGCTGTTCCTGGACGTGGATCTCGACGGCTACGAGGATCTCCTGATCACGACGGGCCACCTGTGGGACGTGATGGACGCGGACGCCTGGGAGCGGATCCGCACCACGTTCACCGGCGTGGAGTGGCACCGCGAGCTGGCGCTGTTCCCGAAGCTCGCCGTGAAGAGCGTCGCCCTGCGCAACAACGGTGACCTCACATTCAGCGACGTCGGCGAGCGCTGGGGCTTCGGCACGGAGGACGCCATCTCGCACGGCATGGCCACGGCCGACCTGGACGGCGACGGCGACCTCGACGTCGTCGTCAACCGGCTCGGCACCCCGGCGGCCGTGTTCCGGAACGAGGCGAGCGCTCCGCGCGTCGCGGTGCGGCTCCTCGGCCAGCCGCCTAACACCGCCGGCGCCGGGTCGAAGATCCGCGTCCTGGGCGGGCCCGTGCCGGTGCAGGAGAAGGAAGTCGTACTCGGCGGTTCCTACCTCTCGGGCTCGGATCCGCTCTACAGCTTCGCCGCCGGAAAGGCGACTGACCTGACGATCGAGGTGAGTTGGCGGCGCGGCGCACGCTCGGTCGTCCGTGGGGTGAAACCGAACCGCGAGTATGAGATCCGGGAGCCTCCGGGTACTCCGGGCTCGACCCCGGGGTCAGCCCCTGCCGCCCCCGCCGCCGTCCCCTGGTTCCGCGACGTGTCGTCGCAGCTCGGCCATCGCCACGTCGAGACGCCGTTCAACGACTGGGCCCGGCAGCCGTTGCTTCCCGAGGCCCTGAGCCAGCTCGGTCCCGGCGTCACCTGGTACGACGTGGATGGCGACGGTGACGAGGACCTGCTGATCACCTCCGGCCGGGGCGGCGCGCTGGCCTACTATCGCAACGATGGCGGCCGCTTCACGAAGGTGGATCTCCACACGGGGGCGGCGCGCTACGACGAGACCACCGTGCTCCCGCTCCCCGACGGGGCGCGCGGCACGGTACTACTCGTGGGACAGTCCAACTACGAATCGCAGACACCCGCGGAGGCGGCAGCGGTGCCGTCCGTGGTGGCGGTCGCTCCCGGCTCCGGGAAGGTGACGCCGGTCGTGCCGGGGGACGTTTCGAGCATCGGCCCGCTCGCGGTCGCCGACGTGGACGGGGACGGCAATCTCGATCTCTTCGTCGGCGGGCGAGTTGCACCGGGCGCCTACCCGGCCGCGCAGTCGTCCCGCCTGTTCCGCAACGAGGGCGGGCGCCTCGTGCTGGACGAGGCTAACACCAGCTTGTTCCGCGGTATCGGGTTGATCTCGGCCGCCGTGTTCTCCGACGTCAACGGGGACGGTTGGCCCGATCTCATCCTCGCGCCCGATTGGGGGTCGCTCAAGCTGTTTCTGAACGACAAGGGCCGGTTGCGTGACGCCAGTGCCGAGTGGGGTCTCGGGCGGACCGTGGGCCGCTGGAACGGCGTGACGACGGGAGACCTGGACGGGGACGGTCGCCCCGATATCGTCGCCACGAGCTGGGGCCGCAACACCCGGGTGCGGGTCGACGCGGCCCATCCGCTGCTGCTCTACTATGGGAGCCTCACTCCTTCCGGCCGGGTCGACATGGTGGAGGCGCAGTACGACGACCGCCTCAAGGCGGTCGCCCCGCTGACCCAGCTCGGCCGGTTGATGACCGCGCTGCCGTCGGTGCGTCTCGGCACGCGCACGTTCGCCACCTATGCGAACGCCAGCATGCAAGACATCTTCGGTCCCTCGCTCGCGTACGTGCAGCACCTCGAGGCGGCGACGTTGGACCACGTGGTGTTCTTCAACCGCGACGGTCGGTTCGAGGCGGTGCCGCTGCCCGCCGAAGCCCAGTTCGCGCCCGCGTTCTACGCGGGCGTGGCCGATTTCGACGGCGACGGGCACGAGGATCTATTCCTGAGCCAGAACTTCTATCCGACGGAAATCGGCACGCCGCGCTACGACGCCGGGCGCGGCCTGCTGCTGCGCAACAGGGGCGACGGCTCGCTCGAGCCCGTTCCGGGGCAGGTCTCCGGGATCGCCGTGTACGGGGACCAGCGGGGCGCGGCGTTCGCCGACTACGACGGAGACGGGCGCGTGGATCTGGTTGTGTCCCAGAACGGGGGGGAGACGAAGCTGTACCACAACGAGCACGCCCGTCCGGGGGTGCGGGTGCGGCTGGTGGGCGGTCCCGGCAACCCGCACGGGATCGGCGCCGCCCTCCGAGTCGTCTACGAGGGCGGCTCCCGAGGTCCTGTGCGCGAAGTGCACGGCGGCTCGGGCTACTGGTCGGAGGACGGCGCGGTGCAGGTGCTGGGGTTGGAGCAGGGGAAGCGGCCTCTGGCCGTGTGGGTGCGGTGGCCGGGTGGGAGGGAAAGCGAGAGGCCCCTCGGGCCGTCGACTCCGCCTGCGGTGACGATTCGGGCGCCTCGGTGATCACCCGTCCCTCCCTGCCCCGATCCCCCTCCCCCTCCCTCCATATCCCCCGATCCCCCCCCCGTTCCCGCCTCTAGCGGACCCGCCTCGCGCGGAATAAGGTATCCGCCACGGACGGCGAGGGGGGATGCCGTCCGCCTGCTTGCGCCGTCAATGTGCGTGTGCGCCCTCCCCGCCGTTGGGCGTTCGCGCGCGAGTTCTGGAAGCAACGAAGTCACACTGCCACCCCTCGCTAGCCCTCTTGCGACCCGTCGTGAGGCGGGTCACTTTATCGCCGGTAACATCCGGATCTCGCAAGGCCGTTCGGTGTGGGCGCGCCCTCCCCGCCGTTGGGCGCGCGCACCCCGTTAGTGCAATCGGCAACGAGCGTGCCTCCCCCCACGGGGGGACGCGGCGGCCGCCCACCGGTGCGGTTGGCGGCTGTAGCGGTGTTTCATGCGCACCGAGGAGGATCCCACATGCGCCCTGCCTCGTCTGCTTTCCCATACCGCTTGGCCTTTCACGCTTCCGGTCCTCGCTCCTGACGGAGCGGCTCCGGGGACGCAAGCAACTTCAGGCACAGGGATCCAACTATGACCATCTCATCCGTTGGCCGGCTGCGCGGCGCGCTGGTCCTGGCAGCGGTGCTCGGCGGCGGCGCGGCCCCCGCTGCCGCCCAGCAGGGCACGATCACAGGTCAGGTCACCGACCAGACCAGCGGGCAGCCGTTGGTAGGTGCTCGCGTCAGCGTGGTCGGAACATCGCTGGTCACCATTTCCCGCGTGGAAGGGCGC